>JGI24698J34947_10002454_pt1 | contig 9995 bp, 7 predicted proteins | sample TergutMp193P3_FD_34947 | JGI IMG/M metagenome (IMG submission 34947) | reverse complement strand
GGAAGCCGGCATTGCAACGCTCGGCGGCAAGGAAACCCACGTGGATATGATAGATGCCATAGTAGCGGCTGCAAATCCAAACGTCTCGGATGAGGATTTGCGCAAAATAGAAGATGCCGCCTGCCCTACCTGCGGAAGCTGCTCCGGGATGTTTACGGCAAACTCAATGAACTGCCTTACCGAGGCCCTTGGGCTTTCGCTCCCCGGCAACGGAACCCTGGTTGCAACTCATGCGGAACGCAAAAAACTNTTTGTTCAGGCGGCAAAACTCTCGGTTGAACTCTGCGATAANTTTTACAATAAAAACGATTCTTCGGTTTTGCCAAAAAGCATAGCCACAAAAGAGGCNTTTGAAAANGCAATGCGGCTGGATATCGCCATGGGCGGCTCAACAAATACCGTTTTGCACATACTGGCAGTCGCCCACGAAGCCGGCGTGGATTTTACCATGAAACACATAAATGAACTTTCCCGCTCAACGCCCTGCCTTTGCAAGGTTGCGCCGAGCGTTAGCAACGTTCATGTGGAAGATGTGCACAGGGCGGGCGGCATTCCGGCGATTTTGGGCGAGCTTGATAATGCAGGTCTGTTGAATTCAAAGGTCAATTTGGTACATTCCACAAGTTTGAACGAATATTTGAACAACTGGGACATAGCCAGAAAATCCGCAGGCAAGGACGCTCTGGAACGCTTTTTAGCCGCTCCGGGACGCAAGTTCAATTTGGAGGCATACAGCCAGAGCGAAAAGTTTGCAAACCACGATTCCAACCGCGAAAAGGGCGCAATAAGAAATCTCGCAAACGCTTACAGCAAAGACGGTGGCCTGGCGGTTCTTTACGGAAATTTTGCCGCGAATGGCTGCGTTGTGAAAACCGCCGGAGTGGACAGCGCGATATGGGCATTCACAGGCCCCGCCGTTGTGTTTGAAAGCCAGGAAGAAGCAGCGGAAGGTATTTTAAAAGGCAAGGTTAAAAAAGGCGATGTTGTGATTATTCGCTACGAAGGTCCCAAAGGCGGCCCCGGAATGCAGGAAATGCTCTACCCCACCAGCTACTTAAAAAGCATGGGCCTGGGCAAGGANTGCGCCCTGATAACAGACGGCAGGTTCAGCGGCGGAACAAGCGGGCTTTCAATNGGGCACGTTAGCCCGGAAGCGGCAAGCAAGGGGAATATAGGCCTGGTAAAAAACGGNGATACTATAGAAATAGATATTCCNAACAGAACAATAAATATCGGCATAACCGATGTAGAACTGGAAAATCGCCGCAAGGANATGGAAGCCAAGGGCGCGCAGGCATGGAAACCCCTTTCCAGAGAAAGGCAAATCAGNCAGTCGCTCAAAATTTACGCATCGCTTGCCGCAAGCGCAGACAAAGGCGCGGTGAGGANCTTATGAAAACCATATTTTTAGTAGATGACAATAATATAAATTTAACCGTAGGCAGGGACGTGCTCGGTGAATATTATAATGTTTTTCCATTGAACTCCGGCGAACGTCTTTTGAAAATGCTCGGAAAAATCATTCCAGACTTAATCCTTTTGGATATAGAAATGCCGGAAATGAGCGGCTTTGACATAATAAATATTATAAAGTCAAAAAAGGAAACCAGGCATATTCCGGTTATTTTCCTTACATGCAAAAACGANAGCGATAGCGAACTTGAAGGCTTGTCNCTGGGTGCGGTGGACTACATAACAACTCCCTTTTCTCCGCCGCGCTTGCTAAAACGCATTGAAATGCACCTGCTTCTTGAATCCCAAAAACAGGAACTCATGAACTACAATAAACACTTGCAAGACATGGTGGACGACAAAACCAAATCCATTTTGGAACTGCAAAATGTAATTCTCAGAACAATGGCGGAACTTGTGGAATGTCGCGATGATATTACCGGCAAGCATACGGAAAGAACCCAGAGTTATTTCAGCATACTGCTCAACTCCATGCTGGAAAGCGGTATATACAAGGAAGAGATTTCTTCATGGAATATTGAACTTGTTTTGCAGTCCACGCAGCTTCACGACATAGGAAAAATCGCGATAAGCGACAGTATCCTTAAAAAAAACGGCAAACTTACGGAAGAAGAGATGAATGAAATCAGAAAACATCCGGTTGTTGGCGAAGAAGTTATTGCAAAAATCAAGAAGAACACAAAGGAACAGGAATTTTTGGAATATGCAAGGCTCCTGGCCGGAACTCATCACGAAAAATGGGACGGAAGCGGTTANCCAAAAGGATTGAGAGGCAAGGAAATNCCGCTTCAGGGGCGCATAATGGCTCTGGCCGATGTTTACGATGCCCTTATATCCGACCGCCCCTATAAGGACGCATTCTCGCACGAGGAAGCGGTTAAAATCATAATAGACAATAAGGGGACGCATTTTGACCCTGCTCTGGTGGATGTGTTTCTTAATGTTTCAAATGATTTTTTTAAAATTGCAATGTTGTATGCCAAGCAGGTNTATTAAATGCCAATGAAAAAACTTACNGAATTCTACGAAAAGTATTTTGAAGACTACGGCGGAGAAGTCACACGGGATACTTTCAAGGGAGAACTCAACTACGAAGCAAGCAAGCTGTTTTACCTACTGTTTTTAACATCCGTAGTATGGCTGCCCTATATTCCATTCGACTTGAAGCTGCATCAGTTTCCCGTTCTGGCAATTTCCATAAGGATTGCATTCAGCGTAATAAGCATCACCCTGATACTGCTCCGGTTTACCGATTATTTTAGAAGGCGTCCGGGCATATCCTTAACAGTGCTTGTTTCGTCTCTTTATATATTAACGGCAATAATCACGGCAACTTCGGGTGAACACGCTCCGGGGTATATCGGCGGATTTATTTTTGTTTTGCTTTTGCCCGTATTCATACCTTTTTCCATAAAATTGAAATTTTTACTGCACATTCTCTCCCTGGCCACATTCTTTGCGGCAGGGACCTTAACCGGCCTTGATTATTCAAGTCTGTCTCTTCAATATGCCATAAACGATCTGGTAATTTCATTCTTTCTCAGCTTTTTGCTGGCTCATACCGTGCACAACCTGCGCTACAGGGCATGGGAACAGCGGAACATAATATCAAATCTTGCCAGCAAGGCAGAGGCTTCCGACCGGGCAAAAAGCGAGTTCTTAGCCAGAATGAGCCACGAAATACGCACACCCATGAATGCGATTATAGGCATGGCAGAACTCGCACTGCGCAAGGATGTACCGGATAGCGTTCGCGAACAAATCCTTACCATCAAGCAGTCCGGCACAAATCTTCTTTCAATTATCAACGATATTCTGGATTTTTCAAAAATAGAAAGCGGAAAGCTGGAAATTGCCTCCGACGATTATCTGTTTTCTTCCCTGATAAACAATGTTATCAGCATTATCAGAATGAGAGTTATGGATTCCAGACTGCGCTTTGTTGTGAATTTAGACAGCAATATACCAAACGAACTGATAGGAGACGAAACAAGGGTGAGGCAAATACTGCTCAATGTTTTGAGCAACGCCGCCAAATACACCAAAAAAGGATTCATATCCTTTTCCATAAACGGAGAAACGGTTGACAAAGACACGGTTATCCTCACCATAGATGTTGTGGACAGCGGCATAGGCATAAAACAGGAAGACATAGGAAAACTCTTTGGCGATTTTGTTCAGGTGAATTTGGCGGCCAACAAGGGTATTGAAGGCACGGGGCTTGGGCTTGCCATAACTAGAAACCTTGTTAGGGCAATGGGCGGGGACATCAGCGTTTATTCGGAATACGGCAAGGGCAGCATATTTACCATTACACTGCCGCAAAAAATACGCTCCCCCGAACCCATGGCAACAGTAGAAAATCCCCAGACAAAAAGCGTGCTCATTTATGAACGCCGTCAAATGTATGCCGACTCAATGATTTGCAACATAGACAATCTCGGAGTAAACTGCACACGGGTAAAAAACGACGAAGAATTTTACGAAAAGCTGAAAGTCAGGGATTATTCCTTTGTATTTGTAGCCTACGTTTTACTTGATAACGTCAGGAAAATATTGTCGGGGCTGGATTCCAAGGCGGAAATTGTGGTGCTCACCGGTTTTGGCAATGCTATTGCAGACAAACACTTGAACATACTCACAATGCCTGTAAATTCCATATCCGTGGCAAACATATTAAACGGCGTATCGGATACCTTCTCCTACAGCGCAAACAGCGATGCCACGGCGAGATTCACCGCACCCAAGGCAANAGTTCTTGTTGTTGACGATATCAACACAAACCTGAAGGTAGCCGAAGGCCTGCTGCTCCCCTACAAAATGCAGGTTGACTTNTGCCTGAGCGGAGCGGAATCAATTGAAATGATAAAAGCGAATTCCTACGATCTGGTTTTTATGGATCACATGATGCCGGAGATGGACGGCGTAGAAGCAACAAGGCAAATAAGAAAACTNGGAAAGGACTTGCCGATTATCGCATTAACCGCCAATGCTATTTCCGGCGTAAGGGAAATGTTTTTGNAAAACGGNCTTAACGATTTTCTATCGAAACCCATTGACACGGTTAAACTGGATTCCATTCTGGGAAAATGGCTGCCAAAAGAAAAGCACGAAAAAATAAGGGAANAATTTAAAACCGATAGCGAAAGCGACTTGAACACGGTTATNGAAATCAACGGCGTGGATATTAAAAAGGGNATTGCCATGACGGGCGGAACGGTTAAAAACTATTTGAGAACGCTCGCCGTATTTTACAATGACGGACTTCAGAAAATAGAGGAAATTGAAAAAAGCCTGGAAATCGACAACTGTTCCCTTTATACAACCTACGTCCATGCGTTAAAAAGCGCCCTGGCAAACATAGGAGCAACCGGACTGTCCGAAACAGCAAAGCAACTGGAAGCAGCCGGCAAGCAGGAAGACTTGAAATATATCAGGCTGTACAATGCCCAGTTCCTGATGTCCCTGAAACTCCTGCTAAACGATATAAACACCGTTATCTCGGCAAACAGCAAAGACGGGCAAAATGAACCCGTTGATACCGAAGATTTGAAAGGCCGACTGACCAAACTGAAGGAAGCCTACGAAACTCTGGATCCCGATGCCATAGATGAAGCTACAAACGGCCTGCATGAATTTGTACAGGCGGCCGGAATAGGAGTTTATGTGGAAAAAATCCTGCAGAATACATTGATAGGCGAATATAAAAAAGCCATGCTGGCAATAGATGCCTTACTGGAGGAAGATATGCTCCGGAACAACTTCCCTGCCAAAAATGATATTGGGCAGAGTTAGGTATTTTGTCTTTAAAAAGAGTTTTCCCATGATGTAAGTCAAGGGGTCTATAACCGCCACCGCGGTTGTTGGAACGCCTGCCAAAAATGTTTCCAGAACAGCCGTGCCGGGCATGCAAACCGCCGCTTTTGCCCCCGCAAAGGAGGTTCCGCATTCTCTTAAAACAACGGGGAATTTCCCGCCGAGTTTTCTGTTTAAAAAATCAAGGAGTTCCCTGCGGGAAGCCACGAACACCGCATTTTCCGTGCTTTTCGCGATGCTCATATACCTTTTCAAGTTCCGCTTCAACTGCCCTGCCCGGCTTCCCGGCAAAAATAAAACCCTGTCTTTAAACTCATCGCAAATTTTTGTATTGTCCAGGCACGGATGCCTTACAAAAGTCACATCCGCTCCGAAACTCTCGTAGATCTCCTTTTCAAACTGGAAAAATACCCCCACTTTCACGCCCTTGAAATGCCTGCCCCTGTTTTTTTTCCAAGCCCAGATTTGAGGCGGCGCAATGTAAAAAACGGATTTGCTTATTTTTTTTGCAAGTTTGGTCAGGGGCAAATTCATTCCGGGATAATCTATGCAAATCAGCCCTTCGCAGTTTTTGTCCCTGAGTTTTTTTTGCAGGGTTCTTTTTATCATAAAAAGTCTGGGGAGTTTTTTCAGCACATCCCAAAATCCGTTCACAGCCATATCTTCAAAATTCGCCACGCATTTCAAGCCTGCGCCTTGCATACTCCCCCCCCCTGTTCCCAGGGCCTCAAATCCCTCTTCCAAAACGCTTTTTACAACTTCCTTGCCTATTAAATCTCCGGAGTCCTCGCCTGCAACTATCAGGATAAACATCAGTACTCCCTGGCCCATTCGTTAATCAGCAAACCAGCCATAACGCTTGAATGCTGATTTCTCAATTTGCCGTGAACCTGCATCACGATTATTACTATCGCCCGTTCCGGTTCCTCCTTTGACTGCGCAAAGCCTGCGAACCAGTCATAGCGGCCCGCCGGGGCATCTCCGTCAAGAGAACCCGTTTTTCCGCCTATGTAAAGCGAATTTCTGTTGTTGCCATGCACGCTCTTTTTAATATATCTCCGGGCGGTGCCGTTTGTCACGGTTCTCAAAAACAGGTTGCGCATTTCTTCGTAGGTTCTTTTTTGAAAATCCCAGGGTGGCCGGGTGAACAGGAGTTTTCTGACCGCATTTGCCGCCTGAAAAGGGGAAATCATGTTTCGCCGGGTAAAGCCGCTGGAACTTTCCGCCAGTTCGTAGGCGGAATCGGGATAGACAAAATTTGAAAAGCCGAGTTTGTTTGCCGCAGACTGCATTTTTTCCTTGCCAAGCCTTATCCCCATTATTCCCATAGCCGGATTATTGCTCATTGCAAAGGCATCTTCCAGGGTTATGGTATTTCCATTGTAGTTTTCCGCGGGGAAAATTTGCCTTTTGTAAAGCGTGGAATTTCTGCCTATTTTGGGAAATTCGCTGTTTGAACTGCTCCCCTCTTCAAGGGTCGCCGCCGCCGTAACTATTTTTGCAAGGCTGGCAGACGGNAAGGAATCCCGCTGCAAAAAAGTAGGCTCCTCCGAATTTTGGTCGTNTTCACGCTGCCCCCACGCCAGAATCCTTCCCGTTTCCGCATCCATAATCAGAATAAAAGCATTGGGAGGGTGGTAGCGGTCCAGGAGCGTTCTCACCGATTTTGTCAAAACGCTGTCCGGCTGGAATTCCAAGAGTTCCGGCATTGAAATTTCGTCTATTGCCGTGCCGTAATTGGGACTTTCATAAATGACAAAAGATGCCGTAAAACAGAAGGAAAATACGGCTAAAAAAACAAAAGCAAATCTTGAGTGTTTGAGTTTCATATCCCAACCGTATATTTTAAGGATACATCGCAACCCATATCCGCCTTGAACCTGCTTAAACCGTAATTTGAAATTCCATTTTTTGAAGTGGGGCCCAAATCGAAATGGGAAAAATTCTGTTCTTTGTAATGCTCGGCAATACGCATTGCAAACAGGTTCATGGGGCGAAACTTTGAATACTCCCTGTTGTCCCCCCAAAGAATCAGTTGCGCGATTTCCGGAGTTGTTTGGTAAATGAACGCGCCCGCAACGGGAATTTCGCCGAGGCAAAGCAAAAAGGAATCTATTTCAAAAATCTTAGCCGTTTCCTGCAATTCTTCAAAGGATAAATGCGGCGGATAGCCGCGTTCCTTCCGGTTTTTGCAGATAATTTCATAAACGGTTTCCCGCTCCGAAACGCCTTCGCACTTTTTAAAAACAAAAGATTCTTTTAATGCCGTTTTCAGATTTCTGCAAAAATTCGGCTTTGGCTGCAAGGTCCGGGACAAATCAAGGGAATAGTTTAAATCCATGTATTCAACGGAAAATCCCCTGTTTTGCAGGGAGTAAATACTCAGGGAAACAAGGCTTTCGTTGTATAGCGGCGGGGGCAGGGTTATGTGGCACTTTTTATTTTTTTCCCTTAGCCATTCATACAGTTTTTCGCAGGCATTTTCCATGATTTCCAAACCGGTTTTTTTTTGCAAGGTTGAAAATCCGCCAAAAGGAGCGGAAAAGGGAGAATACAATTCTCCGCTTTTTTCCCCAAACACAATGCTAACTCCGTTAAAATCCAGATAATGCAATTCGGAACACTTGTGCCTGTTTAATTCAAGAAATTCTTTTTTATTGAAAACTATCATTTACCTCTTTCCTGAATTCCTTGAAATTTCTTATATAATCGCTTTCGTTATAATGCTCGCTGGCCAGCACCAGGCATACTGCTCCGCTCGAAAAATTCTCAATTTCGCGCCAGGTCATTTTTGGGATATAAAGCCCGTAATTGGAACGGTTTAGAGTGAACAGCCTTTTTTCCTTTCCGTTGTGCAGAATTACGTCAAAGCTGCCGCTTGCGGCTATGATTAACTGCTGCAGGTTTTTGTGCGCGTGCCCTCCCCTTTTGGCTCCGCCTGGAACATCGTAAAGGTAATATACCCTTTTTATTTCAAAGGGAATGTTCTTTCCGCCTTCTACAACGCTCAAATTCCCCCGTTTATCATGCACGGCGGGGATATCTATTATTTGCGGCAAATCCAACTGCATGGCCATAATTTAAAAAATTTTGCGCTTTATGTAGCGCACCAGTCCAGTGCATTTAAAATCTTGATTCCCTTCTTTGCCCAGCCACGAAAGCAGAGTTTTAAGATAGCGTGGTCTCTCTATAATTGTCCGCATTTTAATCCTTCAAAGTTGATTTTGTAGAATTGAACCATACAAAAATGCTTAAATTGCACACTTTATAGGTCTGTATTCCACAAATTTTGCCATTAATGGATAATATAGAAAAGTTGTGAGAAACGCACCCACCGCCTCACAATATGCACCGCCACGTTGCAAATGGTCGCCCTTGTGCGATGATTCATTTCCCGTAAATTTCATTGGCATTGTTGAAAATTTCATAGTATTACCACACGAAAGAAATTTCATCTATGGTCAAAACGGCTTGTTTAACGCCAGTAGAAGGGTCACCGGCCCAGCATTTGAATTTAACTCCGTTGCTGGCCTGCCATGCTTCGGGCCACGTGACTGCTCTGCCCCATCCGGCGTCTTGTCTAAAACCGTAAAATGGAAAAGTTCTATCTAAATTACTCCCCCGTAGCAGGGCAGCAGTGTAATTGTTGTATTCGGTTACATCCCATGACTCAATCTCAATTACGCAGTTTACACCCGCATCTGCGCTTAGGCTATATTTGATCCTAATAGCATTTGCGCCACCGGTAGGATCTCCTAAATCATTTATTGTAAGTTTTGTGCTGCCACCGTCGAACCAATTGAAACCGATGCCGGCAAATCTATATTTATAAGTGCAATTGTCGTTGAAAGTATAAGTGATTTCGCCTCCCAAAGCCTTCCAAGCACCGGTAACAATATCTTCTTCGTAAGAACTCGGCGGGAAATTTGTTGACGAGCAACCACCTACGCCGTCGCCACTTTCATTTTCATCACCATAAGCGAACCAATAGCCTCCTGAGGGAACTTGTATACCGTCATCCAGACTCCAAAACCATCGCGCACCGTCGTTACCCAGACTCGACGAACTCGGCCATGCGGACGAACTGGATGGCCTAACCGAACTGCTGCTCGGATAACTTCCTACGCTATAAGAACTCGGCCGTGCGGACGAACTGGATGGCCTAACCGAACTGCTGCTCGGATAACTTCCTACGCTATAAGAACTCGGCCGTGCGGACGAACTGGAATAGTCGTACCCGCCGCCGCCCTGCCAGCCACCATTCTTAGCAAAATCCTCTAACTCACTAAAGAGAGGCAATTCATCCACATTCTCACCGTTGCAACCTAAAATTGCTAAAACGGCACACAAAGGAAATAGTAACTTCATAAAACTGGAACAAAATTAGAAACTTTTTTGAATTTTGTCAAGGGATATCTGAAAAAATGAAAAAAAGCGTCAACAACTGTTGCAAAATGAGGGTTTTTTGAACTTTTTGCCCCTTTTTTCCGTCTAAGTATATAGAGAACCTCAAAAAAGGAGTATTAGCCATGGAAACAGCCAAAACCAACCGAAAGTACAAGAGCAGTGTCTTCACCGCCTTGTTCAGCGAAAAAGAGAACCTATTGGAACTCTACAACGCCATTGAGAACACAAACTACAGGAAAGATACCGACATTATGATAACAACGCTGGAAAACGTTTTGTTCATGGAGCAGCAGAATGAC
>JGI24698J34947_10002453_pt1 | contig 9995 bp, 8 predicted proteins | sample TergutMp193P3_FD_34947 | JGI IMG/M metagenome (IMG submission 34947) | reverse complement strand
TAACCAAATCCCTGTCGGCGATTACCGGCTTCCTCTGGTTAAGTTCCGCGTTTTGGGCAAAGAGCATTGTCCCGATAACAAACAAAAAAACCGCCGTGATTTTCTTTTTCATAATTACACTCCTTAATTAACTGATTTAAACCGCTTTAACCTCAGGGCGTTGGACAGAACCGACACGGAGCTTAGGCTCATGGCGGCGGCGGCAAACATCGGGTTAAGTAACGGACCGCCAAAGATGTACAGAAGCCCCGCCGCTATTGGAATGCCAAGCACATTATAACCGAATGCCCAAAAAAGATTCTGCTTGATTGTGCGGATTGTCCTCTTGCTCAATTGTATTGCCGTTGGCACGTCCATAAGATCGCTTCTCATTAAAACAATGTCCGCGCTCTCCATAGCTACGTCAGTCCCGCTTCCGATAGCGATACCGACATCCGCCTGCACAAGTGCCGGCGCGTCGTTAATCCCGTCCCCGACCATTGCAACGAACCGCCGTTGGCGGTTCGTTGCTTGGGAGAAAAGCGACAAACCTAAGGTTTGACGCTTTTCTCCATGCACATCATCACATACATCCTGCAATTTCTTCACTTCGGCGGATTTGTCCTGGGGCAAAACTTCAGCTAACACGCGGTCAATCCCAACCTGCTTCGCTATCGCGGCGGCGGTCTTTTTGTTGTCCCCGGTGATCATGGCAACTTCAATCCCCATCTTGTGAAGACGCTCGATAGCTTTGGCGCTGCTCGCTTTCACAACATCCGCTACAGCGACAATCCCCGCCGGCTGAAAACCGGTTCCGTTCTGTCCGTTAAGCGCAACATACATCGGCGTTTTCCCTTCCTCAGCCAGCCTGTCGGATTGGCTTTCCAGTTCTGTAAAAGAGACGCCGCGTTCTTCCATGAGTTTTTTGTTTCCGATGAGTAGGGAGTGGGGAGAAATCATAGCTTCGATACCGCGTCCGGTAAGGGCGTTGAATTCTGTTACGGCGGGAAGGTTGAGCCCACGTTTTTCCGCTTCCAGTACTATGGCGGCGGCAAGGGGGTGTTCGGAATTTTTTTCGGCGGCGGCAACAAGCTGAAGAAGAAAATCTTCCCCACTCCCCACTCCCCACTCTCTACTCCCCTCTCTCCCCTCCCCTCTCCCTACAATAACATCAGTAACTTCCGGCTTGCCTTCGGTAATTGTCCCCGTCTTGTCAAACACAATAGTTTGAATTTTGTGGGCTGTTTCCAGAGCTTCCCCGCCCTTGATCAAAATGCCGTTTTCCGCTCCCTTGCCGGTTCCCACCATTATTGCCGTGGGAGTCGCGAGTCCCAATGCGCAGGGGCAGGCTATGACAAGCACCGAAATAAAAATTGTCAGGGCGAATTCCACAGTTGTTTTTCCGTGAGGCAGGACGGCAATTCCTGTAGAGACGGCGATAAACCACGCAATTCCGGCAGTCAATGCAATGATACACACAATGGGAACAAAATAACCGCACACGACATCCGCTATTTTCGCAATGGGCGCTTTGGAACCCTGCGCGTCTTCCACCAGCTTGATGATCTGCGCAAGCGCGGTTTCGTCCCCGACTTTTTCCGCCTTAAATCGAATAACGCCGTTTGCGTTAATTGTCGCGCCGTAAACGGGATCGCCTGCCTTTTTATCAACCGGCATACTCTCCCCTGTCAGCATCGATTCGTCTACCGAACTGTGCCCATCAGTTACCTTTCCATCCACGGGAATTTTCCCTCCCGGCTTCACCACGATAATATCGCCGACCTGGACATCTTCAATTGGGAGTTCCTTCTCTTCCCCATTGATAATAACGAGAGCCGTCTTTGGGGCAAGACCCATGAGTTTTTTTATCGCCTCGCTCGTGCGGCCTTTGGACACCGCCTCAAGTGTTTTGCCCAAAAGGATGAGGGCGATAATTACACCTGCGGTCTCAAAGTACAGAGCGTCAACCGCCATGTGATCTCCCCGTATAACGAGAATTATATTGTAAAGACTGTACCCAACCGCCGCCGAAGTTCCCACCGCGATAAGAGAATCCATGTTGGGGCTGGCGTGAAAAAGATTTTTAAAACCCACGGTGTAAAATTTGTAACCCGCAATAATTATCGGGATCACTAGGGCAAGTTGTGTAAGAGCGTAAGCGAGTGGAAATCGCATCGGGGCTAACATGGAGGGAAACGGAAGTTTGACCCAAGGAATCATCGGAGCCATCGCTATATACAAAAGGGGAAGCCCAAGCGAAGAAGCGACGATAAATTTTATCCATAGGGTCTTTATCTCTTTTTCTTTGCGAAGTTTGTCCTCGTCAACAGCGCCGGATTTGGGAGCGTCGGGCACTGTATACCCTGCCCTTTCAACCGCCTCTTTTATAGAAGAAAACCGAAGCGAGCGGGAATCGAAAACCACCGTCGCCTTTTCCGTGGCAAGGTTTACCGTCGCGCTTTCAATTCCTTCAAGTTTACGAATCGCCCTTTCGACACGGGCGGAACAGGCGGCGCATGTCATCCCGCCGACACGCAATGTTTCAGTCTGCATTTACCGCCCCCTTTCAAAATAAGCGTCAGGATAAATAAGCGTCTCGTGTTTTTCCACATCCGCCCTTACCGCGTCAATATTAAAGCGGGAAATATTGTTCACCACTTTCACATAACCGTAGAATATATTATCAGCGGTGGAAAAATCAAAATCTGTTGATGGAACAAGCTGTATAGAGTTCGCCCCCTGATCCATTTCTATCTGCGCGTAATAGGCGGGGAAGATGATACTGCTGTTGCCCGGATCATCGGAATATATATTGATAGTCCATAAAACCGGAAGACGCTGCTGCATAACTACGATTGCGGGTTCAAAGCCGTCGTCGGTCAGGTCTATTTCCACCGTCTGATAATTCCCATTCTCAACGATCTGCGCGACAGCGACGGTGTACGTTGGGATCGTAACGCCCGCCGGTTTTGGCGTAACGTCCGGCTCCTTAAAATCGGCTATGCTTTGCCCCGGCGCAAGCACGGTAATGGTACTGCGTATCATCGACATCCAGCAGGTGTAGCTGAACCTTCCGGCTTTTTCAGGCATGAACTCAATCACGTTTTCGCCGAGGCTGAACGTATGCTGAATTCCGTATTCGCGTATAAAGAAGCGGTTGTTACAGCCGTTGATACTGCCCTGCGGCGCGTTGATTATCCAGCGCACAGGAATTCCCTGTTGTACGGTAATCGCGGGATAACGGTTGGAGAACAAAGTTGAATTGACAATCTGAACGCCGTCCTGAATATACGATTCAAACTCCGCGCCGTTAGCTGACGAAGCGGAATTGGCGAATCGCGGACTGTTAAGGGGGCCTGAAAATCCTGTCCCGCTCAAGCCGTTGGTGAACATGACAACGCCCATTGCAGAGACAAGCACCGCTCCCGCCTGCATTGCCCTGCGGGAAAACGCGCTTCCCTTTTTACCGCTTAAAATACCGCCCGCGGCTCCAAGGGCGAACATCAGCGGAACAGTGCCGATGCAGAAAAGGAACATGGAAACTCCGCCCCTGATGGGGCTTCCCGTGGAAAGGGCGTAGAGCTGCATTGCCTGTAACGGACCGCAGGGCATAAAGCCGTTCAATATGCCGATAACAAGCGGACCGCGCCCGGCTTTTTGCCTGTCAATTTTTTTCGTTAAAAACTGAGGCAGGAACTTTACAAATCCTTGAGTGAAACGCCTGAGAGAAGGAAACAGCCCAAGCATATTGATCCCCATGATCGCCATTAAGAGACCCGCCAGTAACAGCACAATATTTCGGAACATTTCAGAGACGGTAAACACAGAGCCGAGAGTGCCGACGGCAACTCCAACGGCTGTGTAGGATAGAATCCTTCCGCTGTTGTAGAGAACCCCGGGTAGTAAGAGCGATGAATGTGAAATGGGGAATGATGAACGTGAAGCGGAGGAATTGCCTTGTTCCCCGCCCCCTGCCAAACTTTGCGAAAGATTTATTCCCCCGCACATGGCGATACAGTGAACCGAGGTCAAAAGCCCGATGACGAGTAACATTCCGTAACCCATGCCTTGTTCGGCAAGGGGGAATGAGGCGGCAATGCTTGAGGTACTGAATGCCCTTAACAGAAATGACAGGGCAACGATGATAGCCAATACCCCTATTATTTGCAGTACGGCATTCTCGCCTTGGCTCTCTTTCCGTACAACATAGCCCAGGCTTTCTACCGCGCCGTTGATCGAAGCGGTGTCAATCACAGCCTCATTGTATGTTACCCTCGCGGTTCCGGCGGCGTAATCAACTTCCGCGCTTTCGATACCCTCAAGGCTTTTCAACTTTTTTTCAATCCGGTTTTGACAGTTTATACACGTCATTCCGCCTATGCGGATAGTTCGTTCTTGCATGGTATATTCTAGCACATTATACAAAAAATGCGAATATGTGTCATTTTGCCCTTATTACGCGGGCGGCGTTCAGAATCGCGAGCAGGGCGACTCCCACATCGGCAAAAACAGCTTCCCACATGGAAGCGGCTCCCAACGCGCCCAGACCTAAAAAGATCGCCTTAATGCCCAGTGCAAAAATGATGTTCTGCCAAACCACGCGTTTGGTGAAACGGGCAACGCCCACGGCTTCAACCAGCTTTGACAGTTCATCGGTCATCAACACCACATCGGCGGCTTCAATCGCAGCGTCAGAGCCAAGACCGCCCATAGCGATGCCTATATCCGCACGGGCAAGAACGGGCGCGTCATTGATGCCATCCCCAATAAAGGCAAGCCTGCCCCCCGCCCGTTTTTGCGCCATCAGCGTTTCCACTTTTTCTACTTTTTCATCGGGCAAAAGACCGCCATAGCACTCGTCAATATCAAGTTCCCCGGCAATGGCCCTGGCAATCTGCGGATCATCACCGCTGAGCATGACAGTCTTTCGGACTCCATGCGCTTTAAGCGCGGCAACGGCGGTCTTGCTGTCCTCTTTTATTTCATCGGAAATAACGATACAGCCGGCAAAAACATTGTCCACCGCCGTATATACCTTTGTGCCAATATCGTTTGCCTCCGTAAACGATATGCCGTTAGCTGACATAAGTTTGCCGTTTCCGGCAAGAATTGTTTTGCCGTCCGTTTTAACGCTCACGCCGTGACCTGCAATTTCGCTGTACTGTGAAAGTCCCGATTTATCAATCTCCCTGCCCCATGCTTTCAGTATCGAAAGCGCGACAGGATGATTCGAAAACGATTCCGCTTTCACCGCGTATTCCAGCAGTTGTTCGTCAGTAAAATTATTCGCACTCTTTATGCCCGTCACCTTGAACACACCCTTTGTCAGGGTTCCGGTCTTGTCGAACACAACAATATCAAGGACGTTCAGGGCTTCAAGATAATTGCCGCCTTTTACCAGCACGCCTTTTCGTGAAGCTCCTCCGATACCGCCGAAAAAACCAAGGGGGATGGAGATCACAAGTGCGCACGGGCAGGAAATGACAAGGAAGATGAGTCCGCGTTCTACCCATTCGCTCCATGAACCAAAACCAAGAAGAGGAGGGATAACCGCGATAAGCGCGGCAAGCCCCACGACAACAGGGGTGTAGTAACGCGAAAAGCTGGTGATGAAATTCTCGGTGGGCGCTTTTTTGCTGTAAGCGTTTTCCACGAGGTCAATTATTTTGGCTGCTGTAGACTGCCCGAAAGTCTTTGTTACTTTGACAGTCAGCACACCGTTTTGATTGATAAAACCGCAGAGAACAGCATCGCCGACTCTTGCATTTCGCGGGACAGACTCTCCTGTAAGGGCGGCGGTATCGAGCATTGCCTCGCCCTCCACTACTTCGCCGTCCAAAGGTATCTTCTCGCCGGGTTTTACAACGATGAGGCTTCCTATACTTACACTGCCGGGTGAAGTCCTTACCAACTCCCCGTCTTTTTTAACATTGGCAAAATCAGGGCGTATGTCCATAAGGCCGGCAATGGATTTCTTCGATTTACGAACCGCCATTTCCTGAAACATTTCTCCCACCTGAAAAAAAAGCATAACCCCCGCCGCCTCGGGATATTCGCCGATTAGAAAAGCCCCAACTGTCGCCACGGTCATTAAAAAGTTTTCGTCAAACACCTGCCCCCGGATCAGGTTTTTCAGCGCCTGAAGCACAACGCCGCCTCCAAGCAAAATATACGCGGTGATAAAAACCGACAAAATAATATATGGATGCAATTCAAAGTCAGATATATTATCAATGATCATACCGGCGGCAAAAATCACCGCTCCGGCTATAAGCCCCGTGATTTTCCGCTTTTCTTCGTTTTTTTCACAACATTGATCGCACATTACAATCCTCCTTACTATAATTGCTCAATCATTCAACCATTAGGCAAAAAAAAAGACCTTTGCAAAACTCCATTCAAGTTGAGATGTTCAGAAACGCTATTCATGAATATGCTCAAAGCCCTTTTGAAAAATGTCTTTTACATGGCTGTCGGCAAGAAAGTAGTAGACCGCCTTTCCTTTTTTTTCATACCTGACCAGATTGGCAAGCCGCAGGGACTTTAGCTGGTGCGAGATAGCCGATTTCGTCATATCAAGGAGTACCGCTATATCGCAGACGCACATCTGATGGCGTGAAAGCGCCCACAGGATACGGACGCGGGTACTGTCCGAAAACATTTTGTACAGGTCGGCAAGATCGTAAAAATCTTCCTCTTTCGGCATTGTCTTGCGTACCCGCCTGACCACATCTTCGTGGATAACCTCACAATCGCATACCGGCGTTTTCTGTTTCACCTGCTTAACTCCAACAATTGAGCAATCATTCAACTAAGATGAATATACTCCGTCCCCCCGGATATGTCAAGCGTTTTTCAGAAAATTCAGGGATTCGCCTGAGATTTCAAAAATCCGGTTTTGAGCGGTTTTTTGTTGATTTATGCGGGAATCCGCGCTATTATAGGGTTAATTAAAAATAACTTTTGAGGGGAGTTTTGAAGGTGCGGGAATCGGCGGAAAATTATCTTGAAACCATCCTGGTTTTAGGCCAAAAGGGGGAAAAAGTCCGCTCGATTGACATTGTAAACGAACTTGAATACTCCAAGCCGAGCGTAAGCGTCGCCATGAAAAACCTGCGCACAAAGGGATACGCTCTCATAGACGCAGACGGTTCCATAACGCTGACCGCGAAGGGGCGGAAAATAGCGGAGACGATGTACGAAAGGCATGTGGCAATTTCCGGCTGGCTCATTTCGCTGGGAGTGGATAAAAAAACAGCCGTCAATGACGCATGTAAAATGGAACACGTTATGAGCGAAAAAAGTTTTTTCGCGATAAAGACGCATATAGAAAGCCGAAAAAATGCATGACTTGTGAGGGAACCAACGGGGTTCCCGAACAAGTCTAGTAATGCCCGCCGTCTCTCCTCTGCCATTCCAAATCAAAAATTTCTTCCGTAGGAGGCTTACGCGCCTGTCCCCAATACGCGCCTTGCAGATACGCAAAGCCGTTCAGATTTGCGCGTTCCACTGTTTCTTCGGCTTCACGCTGAGCCTCTGTAAGTACTTGCTTTTCATCAACGGAAAGAACCTTGCCGTCCCGCAAAAGAAACTCGCCGTTCACAAGGACATTATCAACATCGGCTCCTTGAGCGCTCATAACAATTGAGTGAATTATATTGAAGTTAGGCGTAAGGCGGGGATTGAGAAGGTTGACGGTGATGATGTCCGCCCTCTTGCCGGTTTCCAGAGAGCCGACAATATGGTCAAGGCCGACTACTTTCGCCGCGTCAATCGTGGCAAGCTCCAGCATTTTTTCGTAAGGCAGAAGGCTGTTGTCGCCTGAAAGCCCCCGGTAATTACTTTGAAACTCACGCATACAGGCAAACATATCCATTCCGCGCCCGGCGTGAGAACCGTCGGTGGAAACGGCGATATTGACTCCCATGTCGAGCATACGGTGAACCGGAGCGCCGGAACCGGGAGCCATCGACGCGTGAGTGCCGGTGTCAGCTAACAGTTTCACCTCATCGTCCGAAAGATGAGAACAGTGCTGTACATGGACAAAGGGGCCAAGCACGGCGTTGTCCAAATCCTGCATTGCAAGGTAGAGCATACCGCCGAAGCAGTCCGAATGAATTCGCGTGTTGTACTCTTTGGCAACGCGCAGCATTTCCCGCGCCTGTAATTTGTCGTGTCCGCTAAGGGAAGTAAGTTGTTCTCTTGGAGTCGCGCCGGAAGGGTTAATTGACGTAACTATACCGAACGGAGTCACATAGGCAAATGTCTTGCCGCCGTTGGTATTGTTCAGAGTTTTGACAACAGTCTCCAGACTTTTTACGACTTCCTCAAAAGTAACCGCCCGCATTACGCGCTTTCCGCCCTGCCATCGGCTGAAATTGTGCGGCCACGGCACATGACACGGCCCCGTACACACAATGTCCCTGATACCGACCTCCGCGTAACCTTTCGCGTTGTTAATGGAAAAGACAGGATCGTCGCATCGCGGCTGTGAACCCATGACGCATACGCCGGTGGTCACGCCGGATTTCAGGCGTTCAAGGGCGGTAACACGCCCCTCATAATACCAAAACTCATCGGTTACATAGTGCTTGTATGTGTGAGTCATCGCGGGCATCCAGTACTTCGTGTCCTTAATTACAAAACGGAACATTGAGTGCCCGGCATGACCGTGCGCGTCAACAAAGCCGGGCATAACCGCATGGCCTCTGCAATCGACCGTTTCCTTCGACGGATATTTCGCCTTAACTTCATCGCAGCCGCCCACATAGAGAATCGCCCCCTTATCAACAGCCACCGCTCCGTCTTTGATAACCCGCCTCTCTTTGTCCATTGTAACAACAGTTCCGCCCGTTAGGATAAGATCGATCATTTTAATACTCCTGAATTTGTTTTTAACGATGTTTTATCTTTACATTGTATACGCAAAATGCAAATTTTAAAAGAAAGTTTGCAAACTTCGTTTGTTTTCAAATTTGAAGTTATTGAAAGAACGCGTGAAAAAACGTATGTTTAGTTATGAAGAACAACTTTAATTTTTTCAGCAATCGTGAATGTAAATATTTCCCCTGCCACGAAACGCCGAACGATGATGATTTTAACTGCCTGTTCTGCTACTGCCCGCTTTATTTTTTGGACGGTAAATGCGGCGGTAATTTCAAATTCAGCGGAGCGAAAAATGTTAAAAATTGTACGGACTGCAATTTACCCCATTTGCCTGAATACTACGACATTATCGTATCCAGACTTTCGAATAAATTATAAGTACGTAATTTGTCCGGGAAGGCGTTCCGGCGCAGGCATCTGGCGGGAGGCATAGCCAAGCGCAACCCCGAGATGGGGAGTCATGCCGTCGGGGATTTTCAGATCGCGGGCAAGCGTATCGTCATTATCGAACAGGATCGTAACCATAGCGACTATACAGGAGCTTACGCCAAGCGACTGTGCGGCGATACAGATATTCTCGGCAGCGAGCGCACAGCTTACCTCGCCCCCCGACAGAATGATGAGCGCCGGCGCGAAATAATGTATGCTGATTTCAGGGTTGCCGTTGTTGCGGTCAACCATGCGCGACATCATCGGTTCCGGTAATTTAGCGCTTGCAATCTTGTTCATGCGGTCGAGTATTGACTTGTCCTGAATGACAGTAAAGTGCCGATCCTGACGGTTCATGCCGGATGGAGCCCATAGCCCTGCATCGGTGACGGCGGTCAGGATGTCCTCGGGAACAGCGTCGCCCTTGTACGCACGGCAGCTTCGCCGCTCTCTAATTACCTTCAAAGTTTCGTTCATCGGTATCGCCTCCAAAAAAAGGCTGTCATTAGACAGCCCCTACTCCCCCCGCGCGGATTTGAACCTATGGGGGATGCCCTTTCTTCGCTATCTAACGCTTCACGTAAGTGCTTGTAGTATAAAGACTTACATACATAAGCCTGATTTTATTTTCTCAAAAAACTGCAAAAAAGTCAATCATTTTGTTGACCTTTTTGTTGACCATTTGCAGGAAAATGGGTTTG
>JGI24698J34947_10002452_pt1 | contig 9997 bp, 8 predicted proteins | sample TergutMp193P3_FD_34947 | JGI IMG/M metagenome (IMG submission 34947) | reverse complement strand
GTATTAAATATGGAAGAAAAATGGGATATTGTCAAGGTCGCGTGTACAATACCTCAACCAGAATCGAACCATAAAAATGCCTTCAATTATGGGTTGTTTACAAAACCAGACAGCGGTCTAATCTTTCTTCCGCTCATTATCCGCTGCGGCTTTTATCATCGCCTTTACCGGGACTAAAATCTCATCGGGCAGAACTGCCAAATCGTCAAGTATGTCCCTGAACCGCAGATAGCGGGAAATGTCGATATTTTGCTTGTATTCCTTGCCGGTTACGAGGTATTCGACCGAAAGCCCGAGGGCGGCGGCTATTCTAATCGCAGTGTCTGCTGGCGGCATGGACTGCTGCGCCCCTAAATAAGAGTCCAAAGTCCGTTTTTTTAAGCCTAGTTTCGCGGCAAATTCTTTTTGATTAAGGCCGATATATTCAATTTCAGAGCGTAATCGTTTGGAAAAATCGGTCATATTCTTGGAAAATAACATAATTATGTCATTTTTAACTTGAAAATCATATAATCATATGATATAATAGATTTTGCATATTATTATGTGTTTAATTTTTTAATTTGAAGGAGTTTATTATGGGTATAAAAAATAAAATAACAGCGATTCTTTTTGGTACTTTAATGGCAGTCCTTCTGTTTTCCTGTCCTCAGGAAGGAGAAGAAGAGGGAGGTATCGATTTTTCCAGCCACAATACCGATTATTCGATTTTGGTACGCAACAATACCAGCGTAAAACTGGTTGCTTTTAAAGGAGATCTTTTGGAAAGCAAGCTGATAGGCGGTATTCCGGCTCACGCCCAGAATCACGGGCTGCCTTACGATCCTGCACTGTTTGACAAGACTGAAGACTTCCCTATGATTCTTTTAACAGAGGCGCAGTACAACGAGAACAAAGACAATCTCAGCTCCCTTAAAAATACCCCCTTTACCAGAGTGTATGTGTTTTTTAACAAAAGCGGAGATAATACCATCGTTTACGAAATAGCAGCCGGTCTGGGCGGAAACAACGAGTTCAAGATCATAAACGCCTCGAACTCAATAAACGTGGAATTGCGCCTTGGCGGCGCTGCCGGAGAGACTATAGGTTACGCTCCTGCCGGCATACTGGAAACCACTCTAAGATTACAGGACGGGAATTACAATATTTTCCCCGTTTTCAAGCGGTACAATACATTCCGCGATGTGGTAGAAACGGTATACCCTAAAGGGTCTGGTTCCAATTACGCGTGGTTTGAGTCATATTCTTTTGGCGAAGGGACAACTACCGCGACGATGAATCTGAAAACCCTCCTGCAGAATACTACCTTTGTGTTAGGCGCGGCATGGGTGTATGTTAACAACCAGACAATCTCAGGCGGAATCAGATTTGTTGAAGGAAGCAATGTTAAAGCAACGGCATCCGGCCTTACCAACGTAATGAGCGGCAATCCAAGAACCTTTCAGATAGACATGCCGAAGGCGGGAAACAATACATACGCGGATTCAATAACCGTCGCCAACTGGAAATTTGGAGCGACCGGATTTGAAGTACCGTTGCGAACCGGAGAAAATGACACTACACCACTTGCCTCGCTTGAAATTCAACAGGGCAAAATGTACACCATAACTGTCAGCGGCAGTCACAACGACAATTCTTTGAAAGCATGGGTCAGCAATACAACCGAAATTCCTCAGAATGAATTAAGCGGCACATGGTAAAGCGTCAGGCGGTGTAATAGCCGCCTGTTTTTGGAAGGAAGTCCTTCATGAAAAAACGATTCCTAATTATTACGGTATTGATCGGGCTGCTGTTTACGTGCCGTGATCCATTTGGTGATGACGATTTTCAGGATAGCACCGATCCGAATCAGAAAACCGTTATTGTTTTCGATAATACGCAGGGAATTTGCACAGCACTAGTTTATGACGATTACCGTAGAAGAGACGAAGACAAAATCGCAGAAATTCCGGCTGGCATAAGTTCGCGGGAAATTGAATGGACGCCCGGTACGTCGGTTCCTTTTTATTTTTCATACCACATAAACTTTAAAGGGATCAGCGGTTTTACTCTAAATTATACTCCAAAAGAAGTTGGAAAAGATCAGACGGCGGTACGCATAGACGCAAATATAAAAACCAATATCAGTATACCAAAACTTGATGAAACCCTTTCCTCGCCCGATATGTTGCTCTCCGATAACAGCTTTCTATTAATTCAAAATAATTCCTCATATTCGTTTCAATTATACAGGGGCAATTCCTCAGTAAATCCTGACGGTTCGTCCAGTCCATTGGTAATCTCCGGGGAGCGGGCGCAGTATACGATTAACCCGGGAGCGGCTTCAAATTACCGGATACTGATCGGCGCGAATTATGTAACACTCCCCGGCTCTCTTGTCAGCTTTGAGGCGGGGCGTGTGTACAGCTTTTTTTTTGACGGCGGCGTCTCTCTTGCTTCCGAAGTTGAGATAAAACTTGAAAATATCGCCGGAGTTTCACCTAACAAGCCGGTTCCCCAAACGCCGGGTACGCCGGTTATAATAGCATCTAGCGGTCTTTTAACCGTGAGTTGGACAGCGGTTGAAGGCTCGGAAAAATACGAGGTTTACATTAGCACGATGCAGAATCCGCCCGCCTTGCCCGAAAGAACGGTATATAGCTCCACGACAGTACTTACCGGCCTTACCAATAAAACCACATATTATGTGTGGATTAAGGCAGTTAATGAAAACGGATCCAGCGATTTTAGCCCCCGCGCACGCGGCATTCCCTGGCCGGCAAATGAAGTTCCCGCCGTTCCGGGAAGGCCGGTCATAATACCCGGAATAAATCAGCTAACGGTTAACTGGGAAGAAACAGGCGGCGCTTCTTCCTATGAAGTGTATATCAGCACAACAACAACAGCGCCGTCTTCTGCGACAGTTACAAGCGATAAAACAAGCGCGGTTATAAATAATTTGCAAAACAATGTTATCTATTATGTCTGGGTACGAGCGGTAAACAGCGTGGGGAAAAGCGGTTACAGCCCTGTTGAAGCTGGAACTCCAAAAATACCTACCATTGCTCCTGCCGCTCCGCCGCATCCGGTTCTGACTGCCGGCAGTCGTGAACTATCTGTTTCATGGCAGGCGGTGGAATTAGCCTCGGCTTATGAAGTATGGCTTGGGACATCAAGCGATCCGGCACAGGCGCAAAAATACAGCGGCGATATTACAGGCGGCATAACTGAAACTATTATTACTGGTCTTGTTAATGAGACAATGTACTATGTATGGATTAAAGCGAAAAATGTTGTTGGTACAAGCGGTTTTAGTCTTCCGGCAAGCGCAAAGCCATCGGCTTTTATTTTTCTACCCGAAACACCCACAACTCCAACAGTAATCCCCGGTAACAGGGAATTGACCGTCAGTTGGACAGCGGTAGAGGGTGCGTTATTCTACGAGGTGTGGACGGGTGCGACAAATAATCCGGCAAACGCTGTAAAATATGGCGCGGATATTTCTAGTACTTCTACAAGACTTACAAATCTTAATAATGGGACTATCTATTATATCTGGATAAAGTCAAAAAACAACATTGGTATAAGTGAATTTAGTCCAATTGCAAGTGGAATACCTTCGGCTTCTGCCGGACCGCCACTGGCGCCTCAGAGTGCTCCTGTTGTAACATCAGGAAACAAAGGGCTTACGCTAAGCTGGCAGGCAGAGGAAGGCGCAAGCGCCTATGAACTATGGGCGGGGACAACACCTAATACAATTATGGCGACAAAGCGGGGTAATGATGTTTCGGCTCTGTCAGGAACCATTACAGGTTTGACCAACGAAACCACTTACTATGTCTGGATAAAAGCAAAAAACAGCAAAGGTACGAGCGGCTTTAGCCCCATGACAAGCGGAATGCCAAGCATAACACCCGGTCTGTACCGTGGAGTGGAAAAAATAGGCACTCAAAATCTGAGTACGGCTCTGTCCTATATTTCTTATAACGCAGTTTCGGGAGATAATTATTTGATCGTTCTAGGAACGAATGAATCAGCATCACCTACGAATCTAAATTATTCCGGCAAAACTGTGGAGATTACCTTACTGGGATATGGCGGCGAAAGAACAATAACACTTGCTTCAAACGGGAGTATGTTTACCATTGGTAGCTGTGTAACTCTTACCCTTGATGAGAATATCACGCTTATGGGCCTGAGTACAAATAATAATGCTCTTGTAGCTGCTAATCCCGGGAATTTAGTTATTAATACCGGAGCAAAGATCAGTGGGAATACTTTAGGCGGTGTTATTGTTTCAGGTGGTAACATTACCATGAATGACGGCTCAATCAGCGGTAATACTGCGAATAGTGGCGGCGGTATTTGTTTTGATAATAATGGTGGTACTTTTACCATGAATGGCGGGTCAATCAGCGGTAACACTGCTAATGGCTATGGCGGTGGTATTGCTATTAATGGTAATGGAACACTTATCATGAATGGCGGGGTAATCAGTGGTAATACCGCATTTTACGGAGGGGGTATTATTGTTTATAATGGAACAGTTATCATGAATGGCGGGTCAATCAGCGGTAATATTGTTTCTACACAAAACATCTCATTGGTCTCATTGGGAGGTGGGATTTATATTAGTGAGCACGGTGGAACCGTTACCATGAATGGCGGCTCAATCAGCGGTAATACTGCTGCTAATGGCTATGGCGGTGGTATTTACAGTAATGGTAACGGAACACTTATCATGAATGGTGGGATAATCAGTGGGAATACTGCAACTAATGGAGGCGGCATTTATGGTGGTACATTTATTAAATTACCCAGTGGAGGCGGGCAAAATAGCGGTATTATTTACGGTTTTGAAGCAGTTGGAAATGACACAAATGGAGTGCCTCTACGAAACACCGCATCAAGTGACGCAAATGGCCATGCTGTTTACTTTTCTTCAACAAAAAAGCGCAATACTACGGCAGGACAAACAGATCACATTTACAGCACGACAGGCAGGGGCTTGAGCGCAAACGGGAATCCGCCATTTGAGGAGTGAGGGGGTAGGAAATGGAAAAGGTTAAAAAATTTGATGATAAATGTATCATCGTAAGAATACCAATTGGTATACAACATAGGAGTAATCTTTATGAAGCAACACGCCGTTGTTGGCGTGCAAATTTGGTCAAAGCTAAAAAAGCAAAATATGTGCTTGGGACAATTAATGGGAAAGTATTATGTGTTATCAAAATTTGTAACTGTGATTATGTAAAAACAGAATTTTGCAATAAGGAAATGGAAAAATGCAGAAGAGATTTTAATGCGGATACTGAATTATGTAAAAAAAACAAGAGAATAGCTTTTGAAGGGGAAGAAATAAAAAATGATAAAAAATATTTAGGTAAAGAACTTCCTAGTGAATACATTCCAGGACAAATGCCCATTAGGTATACATATTAATTTAAGGAAAATGGTAACGCAAAAGAAATGAGGTTTGATATTATTAAAGGGACACGCGGGAGTGACGGGCACCAAATTCGGTATTATTTATGGAGGTGAAGAAACCAGAGTTGACATAGATGGGGTGTCATTTAGGAATGCTGCCGGTAGTGGTAACGGTCATGCTGTTTACTCACCACCAGTGAGACGTAACATCACAGTGTGACAGATGGATCAGATTGATAGTACAACAGGCAGAGGTTTGAGCGAAAGCGGGGAACCGCCGTATGGGGAGTAGAGGTAATAAATAGTATAAATGTAATGGTGAACAATGTGGAATGAGGAGTGGGAACATGCGCAATTCTGATAAGCACGAGGTATTCTTAGTATGAGGGACGAATATATTTTTCAAACCTTTGAAAAAAGAGTGTATTATGAATGCTCAGACTCTTACGTTCCTGCTTTTGTCTTTTTAAAGATTAGAATAAGGAAGTATAAACAATGAACACACTAAAAGTGGGCGATGGACCCTTTATCGGCTCGAATGTTGAAATTATCCGAGAGTTATTTTTTAAATCTGTGGATAAAAACCATCATGGTAGCTACAAAATCAAAAAGAACAAATGGGCAGCCTTTATTTATCTCGCTATACAACGGCCTAATGGCAAATGGACTCTACCTCCTGAAGCACCTCCTAATTATTGGTTAAATAAACCAGACAGCGATAATTCAGAATTTATACGAGAATGTTACGAAGAAGACTTGAAAAAACGTTTTGCTGACTACGCAGATGAATATGCTGTCTTCACAAAAACAGGTAGCAACAAATGTTATTTTTATGGTATTTTTAAGTTGAAAGAGGTAAAAAGAGATTACATTGAATGCATGTTTAAACGAATAAATACTGAACTTAACTTTGAAGAGTGGAAATAAATCATAGGTGATGTCGATATTGTTAGTAATACCGGGGTTGTCAAGCACGAATTTACAAATAAGCTGCTTCTTCTTCGGTCATTCGTGCCATCGTGGGCGCAGAAGTGACAGGCACGCGAATCATCTAGCATACCATTACACCTAACGACGCTATCAGTAGCATAGGGAGAAAAACACTCTTAATCTCACCAGTTTCATAATCCAATTTTAACTTATCAAAGGCGCGGTAGTGTAAGTCACTTTTTTGCGAAATATTAGGAACTTCACTTTTTATTTTGACCGGTTGTTATTTCGCCAACGATTTCATAGTTATGTTCTCTGCTAAAATTTATTTCGCATTGTTTTTATCGATGGGAAATTGCAGATGTTTTCCAGCGAGATGATTTTTCTGCAGCTTACCCGGTAATCCATCGGCAAGCCAGCTCTGGGCTATTTCATAAGCTTTCTTCTCATCATTTGTTCCGGTAGTACGGTCAATTTGCTTACCGGTTTGATAATCAAAAAAGATGACACGAATCACTCCGCCTTTTTTCCGTTGACGGAAATAATTTCCTGAGCCGCGAAGGGATTGCCTTCCGGTNGGCAACATCCTGTTGCCTCCCTACAGACCGGGGTTCAACCCTGACGGCGGCGTCCTGCCGCCTTACTTTACTCCACTTAGGCGCGCGCTGCGTCCGCTAAAGCGGCCGCGCATTAGTTCAATGACTGGGCTTTTATTTGCGCTACACCATGCCGCATTTTCCCAAAAAACGCGGCTTAACGCCGCGCCGTTATTGGGTGGGGTTGAACCCTTCAATCCCTTCGCGAATTTTTTTGAAATATATAAACCTTTTTCCTGAGCCGCGAAGGGATTGAACCTTCGACCCGCAGATTAAGAGTCTGCTGCTCTACCAGCTGAGCTAGCGGCCCGTATTTATGCGTCAAACTGAGGAAAGACTAGCAAAAAGCGGCAAATTGGTCAATTGACACATAAGCCTAAGAATTGATACACTGATTCTGAGGGCTTGTTTTTCTTAAGGGTTGTTTTGGGAGAAACAGACTTTAGACAAGATTGCCGGCAGCGCGAGAGTGGTGGAATTGGCAGACACGCCAGACTTAGGATCTGGTGCCGCAGGCATAAGGGTTCAAGTCCCTTCTCTCGCATAATTTGCTAAGCAGGATGCTGAAGGCTGGAGGGCAAGTCCCTTCTCTCGCATTAAACGCAAAAAAACTAAAATAAAGAGGGATATGTGGCTGTATCAAAAGAAATAACGAGGCTTGAAAAATCAAACGTAAAACTTAGCATNACTATCCCTAAAGACGATGTCCGCGGGCAATACAACGATATGCTCAAGGAATACTCNAAAAACATGCAAATGCCTGGTTTCCGTAAGGGGAAAGTCCCCCGGGAAGTGCTTGAGCGGAAATTCGCGGAGGCCCTTAAAAATGACGCGCTGGGCAGGATTATAGAATCGGCGCTTAAGGATATCTTTAGTGAAGAAAACCTGCCGCGAAATGAAAGGCCCCTGCCCTACAGCGCCCCCGAATTACAGGAAGAGCCAAAGCTCGATCTGGAGCAGGATCTTCAATTTTCCGTGGTTTACGACGTGCTGCCCGATGTAAAAATCAACCAGTGGAAGAGCATTAAAGTCGACTACCCTTACGCGGAAGTCGGGGACGATGATATTAACAGGGAACTTGAGGAAATTCGCGAGAGGAACGCCATTGTCATGGACCGCGACGAGGAAGCAGCCGCGCAAAACGGCGATGTGGTTACCATTGATTACCAGATATATGAAGAAAACGGCGAGGCGCATGCGGATATGCAAAGAAAAGATTTTGCCTTCACCCTCGGTTCCGGCACAAATGTATACAAATTCGACGAGGACATCATAGGGATGAAAAAGGGCGAAACAAAGGAATTCGATAAAACCTTTACCGATGATCCAATCGTTGCTTCAGTGGCAGGCAAAACAAGAAAAGTGCGGATTACCCTGACATCGCTCAAGGAAAAAAAACTCCCCGATTTGGACGACGATCTCGCGCAGGATGTAGACGAAAAATACAGCACCCTTGACGATCTTAAAAACAGCATAAGGGAAAAATTGAATAAAAACCTGGACCTGCGCCTTCGTGAGAAGAAAATCAGCGAATTATTGAAGAAAATAATGGAAAATACGCCGGTTGTCATTCCCGAATCCATGATAAAAGCGGAAGTTGAAGGACGCTGGCGCAGGCTTGCCCGCTACTACAACACAAGCGCCGAAACTCTGATAAAAATGATGAGCGGCAGTGAAAAGGAAACCGAATGGCGCGATGCGGCGGAAAAAGCCCTTCATTCCCGCATAATCATCGAAACTTTGCTGGAAGAACAGAAAATCGAGGTTAGGGATGAGGATGTGGACAGGGAATTTCAGCGGATGGCGGAAGATAACGGCGTGGAAATTGACGAAGTTAAAAAACACTACAACGAAGATGCGATTTTGAACCTGAAAGAAGATATCCGGGAGCAGAAAATAAACGATATTTTGCTCGCGGAAAACAATTTTAAACCCGGAAAAAAGGAGAATTATCTGGATTTCATGACAGATAATGGTTAAATTATATATAAATGAGTATAAAAATGAGTAATCTGGTTCCAATAGTTGTCGANCAAACGGGGATGGGAGAGCGTTCCTACGACATTTTTTCCCGGCTTTTAAANGACCGTATCGTGTTTTTGGACGGTGAAATAGGCGATATGTCCGCGGATCTGGTTGTAGCCCAGCTTCTTTTTCTGGACGGGCAGGATATCGAAAAAGACATCAACCTTTACGTAAATTCACCGGGCGGTTCGGTTACCGCCGGGCTGGCTATTTACGACACAATTCAGCATTTAAAAAGCAATGTGCAGACTATCTGCCTTGGGCAGGCCGCAAGCATGGCCGCCCTTATTTTAACGGCGGGAACCGCCGGAAAACGCATGGTACTTCCCTCCTCCCGCGTCCTTATCCACCAGCCCTGGGGCGGCGCTCAAGGACAGGCGCGCGACATAGGCATCCAGTCAAGGGAAATTGTCCGCCTAAAAAAAATGACAATAAATTATTTCGCGAAACACACGGGAAAATCAATTGAACAGATCGCCGCCGATATGGAAAGGGATCTTTATATGTCGGCGCAGGACGCCGTCGAATACGGCATAGCCGATTCTATTTTAACGAGGGAAAAAAATGGCGCGACTTCGTAATGGTCCTGAAGTACTTGAGAGGGTCTGCTCTTTTTGTCAAAAAAGCGCGGACACAGCGCGCCGCCTTATCTCCGGCCCAAACGACGTTTTCATCTGCGATGAATGTATCGAAGTATGCCGGAAGATTTTAACCGAGGAAGAGCATGAGCTTACAACTCATTTTACCGAAGATATTCCGACTCCCAGAGAGATAAAAAATTACCTTGATCTCTTTGTCATCGGGCAGGACAACGCGAAAAAGGCGCTGTCTGTCGCTGTTTACAACCACTACAAGCGGATCGCAAATCCCGCCGTGGAAAACGAAGACGTCGAAATAGAAAAATCAAACGTCCTTCTGATCGGGCCGACGGGAACGGGCAAGACGCTTCTCGCGAAAATTCTCGCGAAAAAACTCAAAGTGCCATTCGCAATTGTAGACGCCACCACCCTTACAGAGGCGGGCTATGTAGGAGAAGA
>JGI24698J34947_10002451_pt1 | contig 9998 bp, 6 predicted proteins | sample TergutMp193P3_FD_34947 | JGI IMG/M metagenome (IMG submission 34947) | reverse complement strand
AGATTGGGCTTTTCGGTCATTACCGCCTCGTCGGTGGTGAGGTACGGCTCGCATTCCGCGCCGTCGGCGATGATGATGTCGATGGTCTTGCCGGGCGGCGGTGACAGCTTCACGTGGGTCGGGAAACCCGCGCCCCCCATGCCGATTATCCCCGCGTCGCGGATTCGCGCAAGCGCTTCTTCTTTCGTGCAGGTGAATGGGTCAAGTAGCGGCATGAACATCTCCGCGCCCGCCTCGGCGTCTGCCTCGATAATCACGCACAGCCCCTCGGTGTTGTTGGACTGTACCCTCGGCTCGATCTTTTTGACCACCCCGCTGATGGAAGCGTGAACCGGCGCCGTCATCGGCCCCGGCGCCGCGCCCTCGGCGATTCGCTGGCCGCGCCTCACCTTGTCGCCCACGTTCACCAGAACCTTGTTGGGCGCGCCGAAATGCTGATTGATAGGGATGGCGACCTGTTTGGGAAGGGGCGCAAGTTCCACCGCCTTGCCTTCGGTGGCGTGTTTGCGGGTATCGAGTTTCAATCCCCGCTTGAATGTACTTACCGCCATTGTTTCATTCCATGCCCCACGAAGGAGCGGCATTTAAAATACATTGCATAATTAAGGGAGAATAGCATTTTTGAAGGAAAAAAACAAGATGGCGGTTGGGGAAAGGGAAAGAATTCAACCACGAACCCCACGACCTCGTTCCTTCGGAACGCACACAAACCCAAGAATTTCACACGGAGGACACAGAGGAAGCCACCTATTTAAACAAGGCGCAGGTTCCGCTTTCTCTGTAATACTTTATAAGATCGCGAATGTACGCTTCCTTGCAATCAAAGTATATTGCAAGACAGTGAATGCACAAAAATTTTTCGGCAAGCTTGTTTACCAATTTGCGGTAAATGGCAGACTCGTCTCCGAGAATTTCTTTACCGCAATTCAAACAGGCTTTCACGCTTTTTTTACCTTACATCTGAACACGCGGCATTCATGGGGTCCAATGATAACAGAGACGCGTTCTGTAAAAAAGCCTATAACCTCATGCTTCCAGCAGTCGTATAATTCAAGGCCCAGACCCGAAGCGTAAGGCAGACCTATATCGTAGAATTGCAGAGACATTTCCGCTTTGACATCGCTGATGTTTACCATTGCTACAGCGTAGTCGCAGCCCGTTGTGGAAGCATCCCCCGAAAGCGGTTTGACAAGAGAAAAAACATTTTCCAAATTATTCCATTGACGAATGCAATAGGGGGCGCGTCCTTCAATATCCTGATTTAACGCTATTACGTCTTTATTTGCAAGAATTGCGGCGGTTTGCTCCGACATATTGCGGATATCGCAGCCTATCATCAAAGGCGAATTCATCATTGCCCATACGGAAAAATGTGTTTTGTATTCGGCTTCATTGCAGCCTGTGCTTAAAACCATTTTATTTTCGCCGCCGCCGCTCATGCCGACAACGAGCATGTCCATATCATTCCAGCAATCGATTCCGCTGTAGCAGGCATTATTAAGCTGGGACAGCATATTTCTTTCGATTGATTTCCAGTTGTCCTGAATATCGCCTGTTGAGCGGTACAAGTGACAGCCTGACTCCCTTATCCATTTTTGAACGCCGTCATTGCCCCAGTTACACGCGGAAAGAACTATATTGCGTCCGCAGTTGCGCAAGGCCAATGCCATACGTTTATACAGATCTTCCCCCGCCGCATTGCGCGGCTTGTAACAATAATCGTATTTAAGATAATCAACGCCCCATTCCGCGAAAGTAGCCGCGTCAACAAACTCATGTTCGAAACTGCCGGGAAAACCGGCGCAAGTGTGCGTTCCTACGCAGGAGTATATTCCAAACTTCAGGCCTTTTGCGTGTATATAATCGGTGAGTTCTTTCATTCCGTTGGGGAATTTGTTTTTGTCGGGAACGAGGCGGCCGTTTTTATCGCGTGATCTTTCGCTCCAGCAATCATCGATTACTATGTATTCATAACCTGCGTCTTTTAAGCCGCGCCGGATAAAAGCGTCGGCTATACCTTTAACAAGTTCCTCGCTAATATTGTTCCCGAAGGTGTTCCACGAATTCCATCCCATTGGCGGCGTTTTCGCAAGTATTGCCATAATCATTTCCTCCTTACATGGTATTATTATCTGAGGGGGTAATTTTTTAAATCGGGCAAATCCTCAAGCGTAACGGAAATCTCATGGTTATAGGCTTTAATCAGGATATGCTTTTCCGTGTAACGTTCCGAGTAACCTTCCTTATCATCATTCTGCAATACAAATTCCCCGTTCCACACCGCATAAAAACCCCACATCGCGCCGTCCCGTATCGCCAGATCAAAATCGAAAATGGTTCCGTTTTCGCTTAAAACAACCATCTTGTGTTCATTTTCGGGATATGCCGCCGCTACCAGAAATTTATTTATTTGGGAACTATAAACCCGTTCCCCCGCGTAAATATCTTCCCCTATTATGTCCACATATTGGTCGCCCGGATACCAGTCCGCCGATTGCCCATTCCACAGCCAAATAAGGTTATGTAGCTGATGATGGTTGGTAAGCCTGTCATACATTAATACCCACAATTTCTTACAGGCTTCTGGACCCGCGGCGCCCCACCAAAACCAGCCGCCGGACGCCTCATGGAGGGGGCGCCATAAAACCGGGACACCCGCATCTTGCAAACGCTTTAATTGTACGGCAATAGCGTCGATATCCGATATCAGCAGATCATAACCTTCCTGATCGCTGCCGTTCATGATATCAGCAAGATTGATCTTGGTTGCTGCATCTGTATAAAACGCGCGCCACCATATATCCGTGAAATATTTTGCGGGCGCGTTCCAATGCCAGCAGAAAGTAACAATACCGCCCATTCGGTCAAACTCGATGGCTTTTTCTACCGCGTCCGACACGGCGCCATTTGCCGCGCGGGAAGGGGAATAATCTATCATATCAAACCCCACCACGGCGGGGTATTTACCCGTAACACTTTGTATGCTGCGGAGTTCCGCGCTGGACATTCCCTTTTGGGCTGTTTGGCCGGTTAGTATTTTCTTTCCGTAAATATCTGTCAAATATTGCATCAACCTTTTGGCGTTATCGTCCGCATTGGTGTTTATTAATTTAGCTGATACATTATAAATTTCCGGATCAATCTGGTTTGAGGGCGTTATCACCAATTTGTCCAACGCAATCCACCCCCAGGATTTTTTTAGTTCTATTGTATGCTCTCCTTTATTTAAATAAATGTTCCTGATAATGGAATCTCCAAATTCAATACCATTGACGGAAACACTACCTGCATTTTCACCGTCTACAACCACATAATTTTCTTTATAACCGCCTATACCTACACTGATAAAATTTAAATCATAGAAACCGGTTTCGTTAACTTCAACATGAAACGCGCAATAATCGCTGTCATTGGCAAAACCGTCCAGGTATCCGGTACCCGTGTATCCTCTTATTGATCGGCTGACTTTTACCCCGCCGAAAACCTGGGCTTCCTCGGCCTGGTATTCGTATCTGGTTGAAGGATCAAGAACAGGCAGCATAACAGCGGGTATGACACTTGATATAACCATTGCTTCGGATGATTTTTTGGCACATGCTATTGAAAACAGGCATAAAGATACAAAAAAAATAAATAGCCCTATCTTTTTCATATCACACTCCTTTAAAACGTATTATTATCTACCCTTTTTTTATCCTAATAATATTTTTTGGATAATGTCAATTCGTGTGCGTTCCATAGGAACGGGTTCGCGGCACGAACTATGTTCGTGTGGTTCGTGGGAAAAATCCTCCGTGAAACTCCGTGCCTTACTCCGTGTTCTCCGCGGTTTTCTTCCTCACTCCACAAACGCTTCTTTCAGGAATTCCAAATCAAGCTCAGGGTACACCGGAAAACGGTCGAGCAGCTTCTTCACCCTCTCCAGCGCCTCGGCCTTTGCCTTTTCGTCAATTCGATACTTCGCCTTGCTCTTCTTTGACGGGTCTTTGCCGTCCGGCGCCTGGCTCGTGTTCTTCAGTACCAGAGTGATAATGCTCCCCAGCTCGTCCATCTCCGCTTTCCCCATGCCCAGGGTGGTAACCGCGGCAGTGCCGATTCTGAGGCCCGAAGTGTACCAGGGGCCGTTTGGGTCAAAGGGAAGGGCGTTGCGGTTCAGCGTTATGGCGCAATCGTGAAGGGCGCTTTCGGCCTGGCGGCCTGTTATGCCAAGGACGCGGACATTGGCGAGGAAGAGGTGGTTGTCCGTGCCGCCCGTGAGCACCTCGATGCCGTTGTTGACACAGGCCGCCGCCAGGGTCTGCGTGTTCTCAACGACGCGCCGGGCGTAGTCGCGGAACTCAGGCTTGGCCGCTTCCCTGAAAGCCACGGCCTTTGCGGCGATCACGTGGGGCAGCGGCCCGCCCATGGTGAGCGGACAGCCCTTGTCCAGGGCCTCGGCAAACTCCGCGGTCGAAAGCACGAGGCCGGCCCTCGGGCCGCGCAGGGTCTTGTGCGTGGTCGATGTGAGCACGTGCGCGTGCGGCACGGGGTCGAAGTCGCCCGAAAAAACCTTGCCCGCGACTAGTCCCGCAAAATGCGCCATGTCCACCATGAACACCGCGCCAACCTCATCGGCGATTTGCCTCATTCGCTTGAAGTCAATTTTTCGTGGATAAGCGGAATAGCCGGTGAGGAGAATCAACGGCTTGATCTCCTTCGCCTGCTTCTCGATCTCGTCGTAATCAAGAAGTCCGGTCTCCCTCGAAACCGAATAGGAGGAGACATCGAACATCCGCGACGAGAGGTTGTAGCGATAACCGTGGGTGAGGTGGCCCCCCGAATAGTAGTCCAGCCCCAAAAGGCGCTGATTCCCCAGTTCCGCCTTCAGCTCCTTCCATTGCTCGTCGGTGATCTTGTAGAGGTTCGTCTCGCCGTACTTTTTAAGCAGGGGGCTTTCAACTTTCGTGGAGAGTATCGCCCAGAAGGCCATGAGATTGGCGTCCGCGCCGCAATGGGGCTGCACGTTGGCATACTCGGCCCCGAAGAGCTTGCGCGCCTCTTCCGCGGCGAGGGCCTCAATCGCGTCCACGTTCTCGGTGCCCGCGTAAAACCGGTGGTAGGGCGTCCCTTCGGCGTACTTGTCCGTGAGCAAGTTCCCCATGGCGAACTGCACCGCGAGCGAACAGTAATTCTCGCTGGCGATGAGCTTCACCTGCCTCCGCTGGCTCTCCAGCTCCCTGACAATTGAAGCCGCCACCTCGGGCGCGACGCGGGAGGTCTCGGACAGGTTGCACAGATAGGCCAAGAAGCCTGTGTTTATTTTAGCGCTTTCAACAGAAGCCAAATATGAAGTAACGGGGTCTTTATTCATGGTTCCCTCCGGTTAAGTTTGATAGAAAATTACGCTTCAAGAATATATCGGATTGGGCTGGTTTGGGCAAGACGGGGATTCCAATTCCGGTATTTATATGATATATTATAAGCTGAGGAGCAGATTATGGATGAAGATTCCGTTGCCTGGAACGATTTGTATTCTGTTGGCTTCGAGCCCATTGATGTTCAGCATAAAAACCTTGTGATGATGACCAACGAACTCTTTCTAGCGTGTAAAGAAGGGGCGGTCGCGGCCGACATAGCTTTTCTGCAGACCGTCAAAAAAGCCGTGGAGTACGCCGAGACCCACTTCGCCGACGAAGAAGGCTATATGCTTGAGGTCAACTATCCGCACTTTGATGAGCAGAAAAAGCAGCATGAGGATTTTGTGGCAACGTTATTAAAGATGATTGAGGAATTCGAGGCGGGAAACACGGAACCTGTTGAGATGGCAAGATACCTGAAAAAGTGGCTGCTGAACCACATCGCCATTTCCGACAAGAAATACATGCCATATTTGGTTAAATAACGAGTGCCATTTTTGCATCTTGTGGAAAAACCACAAGAATTATATAATTTGCTTACAGAAATATTCCCGAATGAAGAACCCCGCGGCAAGCCGCAGGGTATCTTCGTTGGATAGGAAATTTATTGGACTGGCGGGGCCATACCCCGGTTACAGTTTTTACCTTCTTGTAAGGTACTGTAACCTTAACCGTTGCAAGCAGCGGGGTATGGACCCCGCCTTCCAATCAAGGTCTAAAAGAAAGGAGTATACTTATGAGTAAGCGTTTCCTGTTTGTTTTAAGCTTGGCAGTATTTGTCTTGTCGCCCTTGCTGGCGCGGCCTGCCCCGGAGTACAGGTATCCCCCTGTTCCTGTGGGTACCAGATTCGAATTTCAAATTCTCTTCACCAGCGATTTGCACGGCAGTTTTAATGACTGGAGTTATTCCACAAATACCGCGTTCACCGGCCTTGCGAGGGTAGCCACAAAGATCAATGAGCTTCGGAACGAAAACACCATTCTGATCGACATGGGCGACTCTATCCAGGGCAACGGTACCAGCGTATTCCACACCAGCGCGTGGGACAACGCCCCAACAAACACCCAGGGATTGTACCCGGTATTACAGGGCTTGCAGTTCCTTCGTTACGACGCNTGGGTCCTGGGCAACCACGAGTTCAACTTCGGCATGGACAGGTTGGAGAGGGCTTACGGCAGGGGACGAGGCCCGGGAGGGACTAANGCGTTCACGGGCTCTATCCTGGCGGGAAACGTATACAGGAACGGAAATCCCATATATGACAGCTTCCTTATCAAGCGGCTCGGGGGAGACACAGGCCCCGTCATAGCCGTAGTCGGCATGACCCACCCCAACATCGTCAACTGGGACAAGGGGAACCTTGAGCCCCTGGGAATTACCACAAGGCCGGCAGACGAGGTTACCAGGGAGACAATCGCGTACCTGAAATCTCCCGCCTCACAGGTAATCAACGGTAAAATCGATATCTTCATTGCCGCGCAGCACATGAGCGATGCCGGGGAATACCAGAGAGGCGACAGCGGGGGGGACGTTATTGCCATGAACGCGGATGACCTGGCCCTGTTTATAGGCGCGCACGGTCATCAAAACCAGGACAAGATAATTAACGGCATAAGGTATGTGGAGATTGGCTCCAATGGCGGACGCCTTGGTCAGGTGAAAATTACCGCCGTTATGGGTAGCGACAGAACCTGGAAGGTTGCTGATAAAACCAACGACGTAACGATGACCAATATTACCATAGGTTCTTCCGGGGCGACCCTTGTTGAACCCAACACCGCCTATAAGGCGGCGGTGAGCGCGGCGGATACCTTTGGAAAAGACTACGCCAATACGGTAGTGGGCAGACTTGACGGCGGTCCTCTTGTTCCGGCGCCTGAACTCAGGGGGACTTACCAAGGGTATTTCCAGGACAACGCGTTGGTTCACCTTATCAACGACGCGATGCTCTACTATACCAGGGATTACGGCACCACCCTTTCCGGAACCGCGCCTTTGGACACCTATGCCAACGCGCAGCCGGGGCCTCTTACCAGGGGTAATATCTCCACCATTTACAAGTACGACAATAATACCCTTAACGTCCTTGAAATGACCGGAGCCCAGTTCAAGCAATGGATGGAGTGGGCGTATCTTTTCATAGGGCCCTATACGGGCGACGGCCGCGCGAACTTTGAACTCGGCCCGGTAATGAAGCCAGGTGATCTGACTATACCTTACGGCAACGGCAATATGCCCGGCTATAACATGGACCAGTTCTCGGGCGTTACGTACAAAGTTGACCTGACAAAGCCTTACGGCCAAAAGATTGTTGATCTAAGAAACCCCGACGGTTCCGCTTTTGATTTAAACAAGACTTACAGGGTAGCTGCCAACAACTACCGTTCAGACAGCCAGTTGTCCATTAACGCGGGCGAAGGCTCCCGTCCGGCCGTATATCCTGCGGGAACCCAGCCGGCCAGGATAATCGCCCAGGAAGTGGATTCCAACCTTACGGTTAACGGCGTTACAAAGCCAAACGGCGAAGGCATGTTGGGCCTCATGGTTGACTATATCGAAAGGGTCAAAGGCGGGGTAATCACCAATCAGTTTACGCCTAATTGGGAATATATCACGCCGCCCATAGACCAGAATCTCAGAGCCGAGGCGATACGGCTCGTCAATAGCGGCGCAATCAGCCTGATCCCCACCCAGGAGAGTATCGTTCCCGGCGCGGCCACAGGCGGAAGAAACTACGCCGCAAGAGCGATAACCATTGACGATGTAATGGCCCAGGACCATCTGAGTACCATCGATATCTTCAGCTTAAACGACTTCCACGGCACGGTGGACAAATCCGCGTCAGGCTCCAATCCGGGGGCGGACAGGTTTGTCGCCGTCGTGCAGAAACTGATGTCTGATACTCCAAATCCATATTTGATTGCCGGCGGGGATCTCTACCAGGGTTCGCCGCTTTCCAATGTATTTTACGGTGAACCGGTTTCGGATATGCTGAAATACCTTGGGGTAAAGTACTCATCCGTGGGTAACCATGAGTTTGACTGGGGCGCGGATAATATCAAGAAGTTTGCGGCTGACGGCGGGATTACCTTCCTGGCGGCAAATGTCTTCCTTAAAGGCACAAACAACCAGCCTGATTTTTGCAAGCCCTACGACATCGTAACAGTCGGCGGTAAAAGGATAGGCTTTATTGGCTTGACCACGGTTGAGACCCCCAGCCTTGTCAAGGCGGAAAACGTAGCCGCTTACGATTTCAGGGCGCCAGGCGCATGGTTGAACACCATGATCGCGGACTTAAAAAACCAGGGCTGCGATCTGGTCATTGCCCTTGCCCACATGGGCGCGTATCAAAACGCGACCACAGGGGTAATTACAGGCGAGGCGGCTGATTTGGCCGTAACCTGCCCCGGCTTTGACGCCATCATTTCCGGCCACTCCCACACGCTTGTCGCCGGTTGGGTGAATAACATCCCCATCGTTCAGGGCAACTACAACGGCAGGGGGCTGGGCAGGCTGACCTTGGTTTATGACGGAAACAGNCTTGTAAGCATCTATCCGAGAAACTACACGCAAAACAACATGAACACCTCCGATATCCTTCCGGCCGGTCCGCCTCTGACAGTGAACAGCGATGTTACGTCGATTATCGCGGGCTTCCAGGAGAAAATAGGCCCCATGTTTAATGAAGTGGTAGGCAGATACGGCACTGCCATAAACAGCCGTGAAGACCAGGCGGACTGGGCAACAAAGATTGTTTACGATTACATCAAGCGCCATACCGGTGAGTCCTATATCCTTGTNCAGAACGCTGGCGGNTGGAGGGACACCTCTCCATACAACCGCACGGCCAATGAAAACGTGACTCTGGGGTACCTCTACACATTGATGCCCTTTGACAATGAAATCGTTCTTTTGGAGATGAGGGGCAAAGATATACTCTACATGCTTGGTACGCCCAACCCGGCCCTGATCTCGGCTGCGGTGGTAGCCGGCGCCTACAAACAGGGCGATCAATGGTACCTTGAGGGCGGCACGGCCATTGACCCCAACGGGGTATACAAGGTGGCGTGCAACGACTTCATGCTTACCGGAGGCGACAACTTCCCCTTCCCCGGCAGCAATCAGGCCAACGTTGCGGGTGTTGAGAAAATCTCGGACCACTCTTTCATGGGCGTGCCCCTTCGTGATGCCATGATTGAAGAACTGAAATTCAGGGCCGGGATTTCGTCAACCGGGAACGAAGATAATTACCTCTTGGCTTTTCTTTACCATCCGGGGATTGGTTTTGTTCAATCCCTTTACGAGTAACAGCTAATATAAACAGATAACAAGGTTAAGCAAACGCTTTTCCTTGTTATCTGTTAACTATTTGATGCTGACACGATTCGAACGTGCGACCCTCAGATCCGCAATCTGAAGCTCTATCCATCTGAGCTACAGCATCGTTTCGTTAAAAATACCACAAGTGACGGTTCTTTTCAAGATGCTGCCGTCCAAACTCTGATTTGTCGGGATGTTTGTCATATCTATCATCAGGAACAAAATCAGTAAAATAACATCAGGCGGCGCAGGTGTGTCTGCGAAAACTCTGGGGAACCTGC
>JGI24698J34947_10002450_pt1 | contig 10002 bp, 4 predicted proteins | sample TergutMp193P3_FD_34947 | JGI IMG/M metagenome (IMG submission 34947) | reverse complement strand
CTGCTCTATGAATACGGGACAAAATGGACGGTTAAGATTATGATACTGTCACAGCAGGAGACGCCGGCGAAGAGGCCCGTTCGCTGCGTAGCCGGTTCGGGGGCGGCGCCGCCGGAGTTTGTCGCCGGCCCGGTGAAGTTCAGAAGGCTCGTTTCGGCGCTGGAAAGCGGAAACGATATGGAACGGCTTGGCGCGAGGCAGGAACTGGGCCCGGATTTTATTCCCGGCGATTTTAACCTGGACGCCTGCAACAGGAGCCTCGGCGCCGGCTTGGGCTGGAGCGGAAATTAAGGAAATTATATGGACGAGACAAGCGACGGACTTGCGGAACTTATCGAACGCGGCGGGATCTACCGGGGGTTACGCGGTACTACCTCGAGGGAAGTATTGGCTGAGCTTGTCAAGGCCCTTCCGGCTGTCCTGCCGATACCGGCAAACACCCTGCTGGAAGCGGTGTTGGAACGGGAAGCGCTGATGTCAACCGGCATAGGTGAGGGAATCGCGCTCCCCCACCCGAGGAATCCCCTTGTCTCCTCGGAGGCGAAACAGTTTTCGGCGCTGGCCTATCTTGACTCTCCCGTTAACTGGAATTCCCTTGACGGAAAGCCGGTGGAAACCCTGCTGCTGATTGTTTCAGCTTCGGCAAAAACCCACCTCCGCGTGTTATCTGAAATTTCTTTCTTCAGCCGCGAGGCGGAGTTCCGTCGGCTGCTCAGGGAACGCGCCTCCCTGGAAGATTTGCTGCCCTTTATAAGAGAAACCGAAAAAAACTGGAGGAAAAAAACATAATGGACGTAAACGCTTTGGAGAAGGTCGCGCTTTCGGTGCGGACGCTGGCAATGGATGCCATTCAGAAGGCAAATTCGGGACATCCCGGCATGGTGATGGGCGCCGCAGAGTTAGGCGCCATGCTTTACGGGGAAATACTCCGCCACGACCCCTCGGACCCAAAATGGCCCGACAGGGATCGTTTCGTATTATCGGCGGGACACGCTTCGATGTTCCTCTATTCACTGCTTCACCTTTCAGGCTACGCGGATATGACGCTTGACGCGCTCAAGTCGTTCCGCCAAACCGGTTCCCGCGCGGCGGGCCATCCCGAATACGGCGCCTCGGGAGGCATCGAGATGACGACCGGCCCTCTGGGCCAGGGGCTCGCGACCTCGGTGGGCATGGCCATCGCCGAAACAATGCTGGCGGCAAGGTTCAATACCGGCAAGCACAAGATCGTCGAACACTTCACCTACGCGCTTGTGGGTGACGGCTGCCTGCAGGAGGGCGTCTCCGGTGAGGCTTCCTCCCTCGCCGGCCACCTGGGCCTCGGCAAGCTCATCGTCTTCTACGATTCCAACAAGATCACCATCGACGGCCCGACGGCCCTTTCCTTCACCGAGGAAACCGCCAAACGCTACGAAGCTTACGGCTGGCAGGTACTCTCCGGTTCCATGTACAATTTCGATGAGATCGCCGACCTCGTCGCCCGGGCAAAGGCCGAAACAAAAAAACCCAGCCTCGTGATCCTGTCTTCCGTTATAGGCAAGGGCGCGCCCAACAAACAGAACACGGCGGACGCCCACGGCGCGCCTTTGGGGATGGAAGAAGTGATCGCGGCGAGGAAGGCGCTCGGCGTCCCGAAGGCGGAAGAGGGCTTCGATTTTTACATCGCCCCCGAAGCCGCCGCTTTCTTCAAGGCCAAACGGGAAGAATGGAAGAAGGAGCGGGAAGCCTGGCTTATGGAATTTGAAGCGTGGGCAAAGGAGAACCCGGACAAAAAAGACGAATGGGACGCCTTCCACTCGGGCAAGGCCGTGAAGGCGGCCCTGCCCTCCTTCGCCGCCGGGGAAAAAGTCGCCACCCGTTCAGCCGGCAACAAAACCCTTGCGGCGATAGCCGCCGCCAATCCGAATCTGGTGGGCGGCTCGGCGGATCTCAAAGGGCCCAACGCCGTCGGCATTCCCGGCGCAGCGGTCTATTCCGCCTCCGAGCGCGGCGGCCGCTATTTCCACTTCGGCATCAGGGAGTTTGCGATGGCGGCCATTGCCAACGGAATTACGCTTCACGGCGGCTTCCGTATCTTCTGCGCAACTTTCATGGTCTTCTCGGATTATCTCCGTCCGGCCCTGCGCCTTTCCGCACTCATGGGACAGCCCGTAATTTACGTGCTCACCCACGATTCGATCTTCGTGGGGGAGGACGGCCCGACCCACCAGCCGGTCGAGCACCTCGCCGCGCTCAGGGCCATCCCGAACCTCGCCGTGCTGCGCCCGGCTGACGCGGAAGAAACCGCCGAGGCATGGACCATGGCGATGGAACGGACAGACGGCCCCACGGCGCTCGCCCTGAGCCGCCAGAATATCGCGGTCTTCACAAAAGACGATCACGACTGGAAGAACAACATCCGCCGCGGCGCTTACGTTGTCAGAAACGCCCAAGGCCCTGCCGACGCGGTGATTATCGCCACCGGTTCCGAGGTGGGGCTTGCCCTTGAAGCCGCGGCCCTCTCGGGCAGGAAGGTGCAGGTAGTATCGATGATAAACCGAGAGCGCTTCGCCTCACAAAGCGCCGCCGTCAGGAACAGCGTTATTCCCCCGGGCACGCGAACATTCGTCTGCGAAGCGGGCGTGTCGCAGGGCTGGGAACGCTGGGCAAAACCCGAGGACATCTTTTCGATCAACCGCTTCGGCGAATCCGGCCCCGCCGACAAAGTCGCCGAGCATCTGGGATTTACCGCAAAGGCCCTTGCGGAGAAAATAAGGGAATAGGTGTTAGGGACCAGGGACCAGGGAAGGAGTTTTGATGAACGTAATTGCCCAGACCCTTCGGGATTACATCGCCGATCAAAACGTCCGCTTCGTGTTCCCTTCCGGGATTGCCGCCGGCCTTTGGGCGAAAAAAACCTGTACCCTTGGCATAGCCCGTTCAGTCGCCGCCAATCGTTTTCTTGCCTGGGACGACTTCAAGGAAGAAGCCGCGCAGGAACGTGACTCAAAACGTCGGCCGGCCACGGCGGTTATGCGAAAGTTATTCGCTGAAGCCCTTGCGCGAAAAAACGCCGAAGCAGCGGGCGGAGTAAAAAAAACCAGCGGCGAAGGTTTTCCCCTGAAATCCATCATCCCCGTTGAATACGCCGGGGAAGGGGAGATCTTTGTCCCCTTTATCGCGCGGCTTTTGCCGTCCCTCTCTTACTGGGAAAAACTCCTTAAAAACACCGAAGCGGATGACGAGGATTCCGACTACCTGCTCATAAAAAGCGAATACGCCGCTTTTCTTGAACGTTGCGGCCTCTTCGAGCCTTCATGGGAGGAAATAAAGCTCCTGCCGGACGGGATGCGTTATGTGCTATTTTTCCCCGAGCTTGTCGAAGACTTCACCGAATACGATGCGTTATTAAAAGCTCCCCAGTTCATCCGGGTAAGCGTCACAAAACAAGTTTGTGAAACGCAAACTTGTTCTGCGGGGCCTACTGCGCCCGCAAAGCCGCTTGTCTTCTTCCGGTCGGCGAGGGAGGAGATCCTCAGCGCCGTAATAGATATGCGGAAGCTCCACGAGGAGGAAGGTATCCCCTACGGCGACATGGCGGTCAGTGTTCCAGAGCTTGAGGAAATGGAACCGTGCCTCCTCAGGGAACTGTCCATACGCCACATTCCTTTTGTCCGCCGCGCGGGGAAGAAACTGGGCGAGACCGGCACGGGCAGGCTTTTTTCACTTGTTAACGAATGCGCCGCTTCCCGTTTTTCGTTTAACAGCCTAAAGGCCCTGATCTTAAACGATCATATTCCCTGGAAAGAAAGAGAGAAGAACAAGGCCATTATCAACTTCGGCATAGAGTACAACTGTGTTTCAGGCTATGAGGAGGACGGCGAAGTCAAGGACATCTGGGAAGAGGCGTTCAAAGAAGCCAATAAACCGGGCGAAAGGGATCTGCGATCCTGGTACCGGGAATTAAAGAAATTCGTTCTTGCCCTCGCCGGTTCCGAGAGTTTCGCCGATATACGCAAATACTACTTTACTTTCCGGAACATTCTTCTCGATATGGAAGAGATTTCAGCGGAAGATGACGCAATATTGAGCCGCTGCGTAGAGGAACTCGGCGCCCTCATAGAGCTGGAGGAATCGTTAGGCGACATGACCCCTGCGTCGCCGATGAGGTTTTTTATTTCGCATATTGACGAAATCGCGTATGTAAGGAACGAGAAAGAAGCCGGATTAAATATTTATCCGTGGCGGGTGGCTGTGGCTTCTCCCTTCAGCTGCCACTTTGTGCTTAACGCCTCGCAAAGCGCCGCCACCGTACTCTACCAGCCATTGAGGTTTTTGCGCCAGGACAAACGGAAATCTCTCGGCCTTGAGGACAGTGACGCTACATGGGCTTTTTTTCTTCTCTGCGATACCGGCGAAGAAAATAATTTTAAAATCAGGACAAGGATCAGCGCCTCGGCCCAAACCTTTTCAGGCTGGGCGATCCCCCACAGTTTCTTCGCGCAAGGCAAAATCCTGGACGCGTCCGGATACGGTGAAAAGCCGTCAACGGCATTCATGCCGACGGACCCCTATGCGGAAGAGCGCAATTTCTGGAGAAACGTACAAGGGGGCGCGATGCGGCTGGGGAAAATTTTTTCACTGCAAAAAAATGCGTTTGATCTGTGGAAAAACAACCTTGTCCATAAAAAAAACAACTTCTCGTTTTTTGATTCACCGTTTCCCGAAGATACCAAAGGAGGCGGCGTGGAACAGATACGGAAAATGCTTGAAGACGCGATCCCCGGCACTGTCGGCATTGATGCCGACCGGTATATCGCCGTTACTCCCACAAAGGATCTGAATGTTTATTACCACTGTCCCATTGAGTGGCTCTACTCAAGGGTCTTCAGGGCCGAGGAGTATTCCCTTGAAGCGGCGCTTCTGGATGATACTTCCCTTGGCCTTCTTTACCACAAGATAATGGAAACCCTTTTTGCCAGGATTAAGGAGGAGGATACTTCATTCGATTCAAAACACCTGGATACCTACAAACGCTGGGCACTGGAAATTACCCAGACCGCCATAAAGGAAGAACCCGCCTTCAGGGGGCCGCTGGCTATTCCCCTTGTTTCACCGCAGGCCGCGGGGATGGCCGTGAAAATCTCAGGGCTCCTGGAACTGGAAGCGAAATACTTCGACGGCTACAGGATCGGGGAACTGGAGCTTCCCGTAAGCTTTAAAACCGAAGGGCTTGCCGTAAGGGGAACCATCGACCGGCTCTCAATTTCGCCTGACGGGGAACCGGTTATAATCGATTACAAAACCTCTTATATTCAAAAGCAGACCAGGCTGGAGGATCTGGGCGAAGTTTCCCTTTCTGAATTCCAGATGCCGTTATACGTCAAGCTCTGCGAGGAAAAGGGAGACAACACCGTCAAGGTGCTGGGGGCCTATTTCTACAGCATTAACAGAAAAAAAATCGTGGCGGCGATGGGACACAGTACCGGCGGCAGGACTAAAGTGCCGGACAGGGAAGAGTATGAACCGGTTCTGGAAGCCGCCCAAAATCAAATTGAAGAGTTCGGCAAAAACGTCAAGGTGCTTGATTTTGTTCCGCATGACATACAGATCAAGGAATGCCTTGCCTGTGTGTATAAAACCGTCTGCCGTTCGGTTTATTATTAGGGAGAAGGAATTGTCTGTACCTGAACTTTTGAAAGGGCTGGATGAAGGGCAAAAAAAAGCCGTAACGCTGGAGACAAACGGCGTGATAGCGGCCGGCGCGGGCTCGGGTAAGACCAGGGTACTTGCAAGCCGTTACGTATGGCTTGTGACGGAAAAGAACCTCAAGCCCGAAGAGATTCTTACCCTCACCTTTACGAACAAAGCGGTAAGCGAGATGTACAGCAGAATCTACCGCTATTTGCTCGCCCACGCCGAAACCGGCTCTGCCGGTGCGGAAAGAGCCAAAGATGCAATTAACAATTTTCACAAGGCCAGGATCAGCACCCTGGATTCTTTTTCCGCCAACATCGCGCGGACCGCCTCGGCGCGTTACGGTATCAGTCCCGACTTTAAAAACGACGAAATCGCGCTGAGGGAACTTGCGCGTAATGCCGCCCTCAGTTTCGTCCTTGATAACCGGGAAGCCCCCTGTATTCGGGCGCTTCTTGTGGATCATAAGATAAGAAAACTGGCGGATGAAATTTTTGCCGGTGTTGTTCTAAGATATAGCCCTATCTCAAGCCCGCTCGATTTTGACAGGTACCTTTCGATCCAAAAAGCGGAGATCCTCAGGGCATGGAAGGAAAAATCAGAAGAAGTTGACAGCAATACCGGTATCATTGTCGAGGCCCTGCGAACCTTCGCGGGAACCAAAAAACCCATCAAACTTGTGGAGGCCCTTCGGGAAATTATTCAGAAAAACCCGCCGCCACCGGCGCCGGATATAGCTCCCCTCCTCGAAAACGGCGCCGGGCAGGACGCAATCAGGCGCGAAATAAAAAATTACTTCGATTACTATTCCGCCCTTATCAAGGAGAGGCGGCCGTCCAGATACGGTGAGGTGTACGCGCCGTTAGTTGAAGCTTTCAGGCTGATAAAGGGAAGCGAAGAAGACGGCTTCTACCACGAACTGGAATCCATCGCGAATTATGCGCTAAACTTCGATCTCTGCGCCGGAATGTTCGGCCTCATAAAAAAATTCCAGGACGAGTTCAATGCGAAAAAAAGGAAGACGGGGCTTTTGAGTTTCAACGATGTCGCCCATCTTGCGATAGACATTTTAAAGAATCATCCCGATATACGAAAGATATACAAAGATTCAATCAAAAAGATCATGATTGACGAATTCCAGGACAACAACGCGCTGCAGCGCGATCTGGTTTATCTCCTCGCGGAGAACCCCGAAAGGACAGAGAGCAGCGTAGCCGGTTCCGAAGAACTGGAAAAAGACCGGCTGTTTTTTGTCGGGGATGAAAAACAGTCAATTTACCGTTTCAGGGGCGCCAATGTGGCTGTTTTCAGGAGCCTTGAAAAAGACCATTCGCATAACGGCCTGGACGCCGGCGGCGTCGGTTTGAGCCACAACTACCGCTCCCGGCCGCTTCTCATCGCCGCGTTCAACCATATTTTTGAAAGGGTCTTTCTGCCACAGGGCACGGCGAATTACGAAGCCGTGTACAGCCATATCAAACCGGCTGAAAACTCAGGCGGGAAAGACGCTACGGAATCTTTCCCGTTGGCGAATTTTTGTTTCCTGAACGGCGACGCGCTGCCAAAGGACGATAAAGAGGGCATAAGGGCCCATGATATGGAGGCGGCCTTTATAGCGGGGAAGATCCGGGACATGGTAAACAGGAAGGAAAAAATCCCGAAGAGAACAGAAACCGGCACACAATGGGCAGAGTGTACCTGGAGCGATTTCGCGGTTCTTGAGCGTTCATACAGACACCAAAGTTCCCTGGAGAAATACTTCCGCAGATTTGAAGTTCCGTATAACACCGATCGCCCGTCGGGGCTTTTCAACGACGCCCCAATCCTTGACCTCCGGGCGTACCTCAGGCTCCTCGTGTACCCCGAAGATCGCGTCGCTTATGCCGCCCTGATCCGCTCCCCCTTTACTCATCTCAGCGATCTCACCCTCACGGCGTGCATGCTTCGCGGCCATGAGCCCTTTGCCGAGGAAAACGAGCCCTTCATCCCCGAAGAGGATCGCGGCCTGTACAGCCGGGCGCGGGAACGCTACCGCTATTACCGCGTACTGAGCCGGACCCTTTCGGTAACGGAACTCATCACGAAGCTCTGGTACGAGGAAGGCTACCGCTACGAAACCCTTTGGGCGAAATCCGCCCAGGCCTATGAAAGCCTCTTTGATCTTTTTTTCAGCCTCGCAAGCGAAAGCGATCGCCGGGGCAACAGCCTCGTGGAATTTGTCGATTACCTGGAGGATGTCATAAGCCGGGAAGAAAAGCCGGACGACAGGGACATACCCGGCGAGGGGGAAACCGGGGTCAGGATCCTGTCCATACACAAAAGCAAGGGCCTGGAATTCCCGGTGGTGTTTATCTATGACAATACCAATTCGGGAAGCGGGAGGAATTCCTCCAACCTTGTAAGCTATCACGAAAAATATGGCCTCATTTTAAAGATACCACAGGCGGAGGAGTTGCCCGTGGGTGGCAATTATTTCAGCGACGTTTTTCACGAGGAAGAAAAAGCGAAAGACGCCGCGGAACTCAGGCGTCTTCTGTATGTGGCAATGACAAGGGCCGAATCCAGGCTTTTCCTGACTTTCATCCTGCCGAAGCAAAGTAAGGAGGATAGAAAAAATTGGGATATCTCAGAAGCAGTAGTTTCTGCAGAAGCCGAAGTTTCCGGCGGTGAAGAATTCAACGAAGAGACGATACGGCGCCGCCTTCTCCAGTTACACGAAAATTCCGAAGACAAGCAGGAAACTTTTCTTAAACTCCTTCAGGGTATACTGCCCGGCTGTCCTTCATCGCTGTGCGGCATTGAAGTGATTCCGATCCTGTCTGCGGAGGCTCCTTCCGCCGAGATCCGCCAGGATCGCGGTTCCCCTCCGGTAAATTCAGAAGTGGCGCGTAACGCACGCGGCCACGGGGATCGGCGAAGTGCCGCGCTGACGGCGGCGCTCTTTTACGACGCGGCGGAAATTCTTCCCGAAGCCGGGACCGCCCAGCTGGACATCCACGCAAGCGCCCTGCGTTTTGCTCAAGCGCCGCCCGCCGAAGTTTCCGGGATTGACGCCCCCGGTAAGACGCCCCCCTACAGCCACCTCGATAAACTCTTTGAGCAAACAGGCATATCGCCCGCCGACTTCGGCAGTCTGGTTCACGCGGTGCTGGAAGGACGTCTCAGGGGGCAGTCCGGGATACCGCCAAAAATCAAGTCCCGCATGGATGAAAAAAAAGTCCAGAGCCTTGTGGAGGCCGCGGAATCCATGACGGATAATTTTCTCTCCTCGGATTTGGGAAGGCGTTTCGCCGCCGCCGGCCGCAAGGAGTCTGAATTTCGGGTACTCACGTCAGCCGCGCCGGAAGGAAAACCAATCGCCATCTTGGGACAGATAGACCTCCTCTTCATGGAACCTCCCGCCGAGACACGTCAGGGTCGAGGTTCCCCTCCGGCAGAAAACGAGGTTGTGGTGGTTGATTTTAAAACAGACAGAATCGAAAACCCCTCCGGCCACTACGGCCAGCTTGCGGCATATTACCGGGCGGCGGGAGACATTTTCGGCAAGCCAGTCTCTGTCTGGCTTTTTTACCTTCGCAGCGGCAGCGCCGTGAATGTAACAGAAGAGGTCGAAAAAATCTCTTTGGAGCAGCTCTCTCATGAATACCTTCTTCACCCCCTTGATTATAAACCTATATAAATTAAAATATAACGTTGGGTGTGTGATCTTTTTGATTAGGCCTGGAGGAATAGAATGCGTATTATACCGATAGCGAGTGGGAAGGGGGGAGTAGGTAAATCCCTCATGGCGGCGAATCTGGGAGTGGCTTTTGCCCAGGCCGGACAAAGGGTTATTCTGGCGGACCTTGATCTGGGAGCGTCAAACCTCCACCTTGTTTTGGGGCACCAGTCTCCAAAAACCGGGATCGGCACCTTTCTGAACGATACAAAATCGAAATTTGAGAACGTCATTGCGGATACCAGCGTACGCGGCCTCAGGTTCATTCCGGGGGATACGGAAATTCCGGGTACGGCGAATCTAAAATCCAGCCAGTTGAAGGCCCTGGTAAATAATCTCCTGGACCTCAAAGATGACGCGGACATCCTTATCCTGGACCTGGGCGCAGGAACACATCAGTCTATCCTGGACTTCTTCCTCCTTTCCGGGCAGGGTATCGTGGTTTCGGCGCCGGCGGTAACGGCAGTACTCAACGCGTATGTGTTCCTTAAAAACACGGTATTCCGACTCATGTCCACGGTTTTCGGCAAGTCAAGCCCCGCGAGCGCCTACCTGGAAAAGGCCCGTAAAGACGGCTCCGGCGCCCAGAAGCTCTATATACCCAAAAT
>JGI24698J34947_10002449_pt1 | contig 10002 bp, 9 predicted proteins | sample TergutMp193P3_FD_34947 | JGI IMG/M metagenome (IMG submission 34947) | reverse complement strand
TGGTCAAAATAGTGGGCGTACATGAGGCTGTAGGGGCCAATCATGTAGAGCCCGTCGAGCCACATCTGGTTCGGCCTGTCGTACTTGTGCCAGAAGCCGCCTTTTGCGTTGGTGGGCCACATTTCGACCACCTGGACAAATTCGTCGAGGACCTTCCTGTACCTTTCGTCTTTGGTCTCTTTATACAGGTTGAAGAGGAGGATCGCGGGCTGCATGTCGTCAAACTGCCTGACATGATCGTCAAAGCGGATTTTCCCGTTCTCGTCGATGTAATGATCAATCCAGGCTTTTATGTAGTCGTAAAACCGTTTTTCGCCGGAAAGAAGCCATGTGCGCTCCACACCCGAAAGGAACACCCCCTGATGGTAATGGAAGCGGTTTTTGGGGGGAAGCTCATCCACCTTGAATTTACGGATAAGGGTATCCGCCCCCATTTTGGCGTAGTCCAGCGCGCTCATTGTGCTTCTGTCCATGTGTAACTCCTTTTATATATCCTACACGCCATGGGGAATTTTGTACATACCTTGAAAAAACCCCAAAAAAGCCGCTATAATTGGATTATGAGGATCACCGGCGGACTCTTGCTGGGCAGGCAGGTAAAAGTGCCTGAGGGGCAAATACGTCCCGCCATGGACAGGATGAGGGAATCGGTTTTCGCCGTCCTCGGCGGGCTTGAAGGCATGTCCTTCCTCGATGTGTTCTCAGGTTCCGGGGTAATCGCCCTGGAAGCCGCCTCAAGGGGAGCTGAGTATATTGAAGCGGTGGAGGCGGATCCCCTGAAACGCAGGACGCTTTTGCAGAACGCCTCCCTTTCCCCCGTGCGGATAAACTGCAAGTTCATGTCGGCGGAGCTCTACATTAAAAAGGCGAAACGCGGTTTTGACGTCATTTTCTGCGACCCGCCATTTCCATACAGGTTCAGGCAGGAATTGCTTTTTTCAATCGCCTCATCCTGCCTTGTAAAGGAAGGTTCCCGCCTGCTTTTGCACGCCCCGAAGGAAGAACCAGTCGAAACATTGCCTGAGAACCTGAAACTTGAGGATAGCAGGGAATATGGGCGTTCTGTGGTGAATTTTTACGGTTTTCTCACGTAAGAATTTGACAAAAATAGAGATTTTATATATATTATCATAATGATGAATAAACGGAGAACACAATGGATTACAAAAGCATTTTTGAGAAGGTCAAAGATCAGAATAGCTTCATAAAAACCACCGAAAAAACGGTCGTTGATGGAACCCAAAAAGCCGCTTTGAACCGCAAAGGTAATGCACTGTACAACTCCGGAGACATAGAAGGGGCCAGAAGGATATTTCTGACCACCGGTTATTCCGACGGACTTGTCCGCGTCGGCGACTACTACAAGAAAGAGGGCAGGGAACTTGACGCCCTCAGAATGTACTGGATTGCGCCGGATCGGAACAAGGCCGAACCGCTTATTGCCAAGCTTTCGGCAATAATTCAAACCATGCTTAAGGACGAGGGGAACGAATCAAATGAGTGATCAGAATGAGATTTTCATCGACCAGGAACAGGATCAAGAACAAAACTCCATTTCCGAGCTCTCAAAAAGGGGCTATCTTCTCCTTAAAGAAAACAAGACCGAAGAAGCGATTGACTGTTTTACGAAGATCCTTACGACAGCGGCAAACAACAACTACGCGCTGGTGGGAATGGGAGACGCCAACCGCAAGCAGGGGCAATACAGGAACGCGATTATTTTTTATCAGCGCTGTCTGAACTATTATCCGGGCAATAATTATGCCCTTTTCGGCCTGGCAGATTGCTACAAGGCCTTGAGCCAATTCTACAAGGCCATTGAGATTTGGGAGCAGTACCTGCTCCACGACAGCAAGAACATAACGGTCCTTACCCGCGTTGCCGACGCCTACAGGAAAGTCAGGGATTACCCCCGCTCCAAAGACGTTTACAACAGGGTNNTGGAGATGGATTTTCAAAACCCCTACGCNATAATCGGCCTGGGCCATCTCCATTACGATTTCAAGGAATACAAGGAAGCCCTGGTCTATTGGGAAAGGATGATGCAGGGCGACAGGAAGAACGTCGATATCAGGGTTCTTACCTCCATCGGGAATTGCCACAGGAAGCTGAAATCATTTGAGGACGGCTTGGTCTATTTTGAAATGGCCCTCGATAAGGAGCCCAATAACTTCTATGCCCTGTTTGGTATCGCGGATTGCTACAGGGGCGTCAACAAGCAGGATCGTTCCCTTGATTATTGGAACCGGATTTTGGAGCAGGATCCCCGCAACAAAGTTATATTGACCAGGGCGGGGGACGCGTACAGGAAGATCGGCGACCTTGAAAAGGCAGTGGAATACTACCAGCGTGCCCTGAACATAGAATTCGACATATACGCCGTATTGGGGCTCACCATAGTGGATAAAATCCAGGGCAAATACGACGCGGCAATAGAATCGCTTGAGCGGCTCATCCAGCAGGACCCGAAGAGCTACAGACTCTACCTTGAGCTGGCAGACTGCCGCATCAACACCGGCGAAAAACGGGAAGCGGTAGAAGTCCTGAAGGGGTTCCAGAAACAGGGGATACGAAACAGCGCGGTCAGCGAGCTTCTCGAAAAGCTGGAATCGGCGTAAGCTTAAGGGCTATGACCGCTAAACCGGTCCTCGCGGGGCTTCCGCCGGGACAACTCAGAGAAACACTCGCGTCTTACCCGGCCTTCCGTTCGACGCAGGTCTACGAATGGATCTGTCGGGGGGCGCTTTCCTTTGACGAAATGACCAATCTGCCGGTTTCCCTGCGGGCGGAACTCGCGTCACGGTACGAAGTTGTTCCAGGCGGGCTTGTCACAGAATTGAGGGACAGCGACGGGACCGTCAAACTGGGGCTCAAGCTCCTTGACGGGGCGGTAATCGAAACCGTACTGCTCGATGACAGAACGGGCCGTAAAACCGCCTGCCTTTCCACACAGGCGGGATGTCCGGTCGGCTGCGTGTTCTGCAAGACTGGCGCGATAGGCTTTAAAAGAAACCTTGATTTTCACGAAATAGCGGGGCAGTTCCTGCGTTTAAAGCGGATGGAAAGCGGCATTTCCCATATTGTGATAATGGGAATGGGGGAACCCCTGCTCAACCTGGACGAGCTAAGGCGTGCCCTGGATTTTTTATCCGACCCCGGCGGCCTCAATATCTCGAAACGGAGGGTTACCCTCTCCACATGCGGCATCGAAGAAGGCATCGCCGACCTGACAGATAACGGGCCGGATATACGGCTCGCCCTTTCCCTTACCACTGCCCGTGAACAGCTTCGCAAGCGCCTCATGCCCGGAAGCGGCCCACTGCCCGCCCTCAAGAAGGCCCTGCTGGACTATCAAAAAAAACGGAAGCGCCGGATCACGTTGGAGATGGTTCTTCTGGGCGGGATCAACACGGGCATTCCCGACGCGAAAGCCGCGGCAGGCTTTGCCGCCGGGCTTGACGCGGTAATAAACCTCATCCCATGGAACCCGGTTGAAATCGCGGGTTTTGAAGGCGGCCGACTGCGGGCTCCCACGGCGAAAGAAGTTTCGGAATTCGCGGCAGCACTGGAAAGCCTGGGATTAAAAGTAACCTGCAGAACCGGGAAAGGCCTTGGCATTGCCGGCGCCTGCGGGCAGTTGGGGACAAGAGACTAGGGAATAGGGAATAGGGACTAGGGAATGGGGTGCGTTCAGTTAGTTAGCGGCGCGCATTACCAACAAGCGCCCCATTCTAACCAAAAGCACTCCAGTCCCCGATCCCTGATCCCCAGTCCCTATGAAAATGTGACTTGTACTTTTTCCGCTAATGATCTAAAATAGTAGTAGGGAGAAGAGGAGTCCTTTTATGAAGTTCATAAAAAAGAAAAATTTAATCGCCGGGGAAGCGTTGCTGTACGTACCAACTCTGCACTGGATGTATATTATCAAAAAACCCGTGGTAATTCTGCTGGTGATCCCTGTTTTGCTTATTATACGGGATCCCGTATTAAACTTTTTCCCCCCGGATATTGCTTCGTTTATCAATACATATTATCTGCAATTGAACCTCATAATAGCCGCTATCGCATTTACCATTCTGGTATGCCGTGTTTTCCTGTTCCTGTTTGTCGAATATGGGGTTACCAACAAGCGGCTGCTGATGAAGAGGGGTATTTTTCGGGTAGTTACGGCTGAAATACCGATGGATCGCATAGAAAGCCTTTACTGTACCCAGGGGCTTTTGGGAAAGATATTCAATTACGGAACGATATATATTTCCGGCATAGGCGGCAGGAAGCCCGTATTTTTTATGATAGTAAAGCCTTACGCGATAAGGCGTAAAGTCGTGGCGATCATCGAGAAAAACAAGGCCATTACCGTCATACACGGCGATCCGCCCAAGCCTCCCCCGCCTCCTCCCGATCCGCCGGAAGAACCGATTGAATACGGTACCTTTGTGCGGATTTCGTCGAAGTGCTGCGAAAAAAAGGGCGATTGACAATTTAATTTATTGTCGTATAATTCTTATACAATTCGATTCGGGGTGGTCGAGCGTTTAGTTTGACGCGAGGCCTGAGATTACACCCTTAGAACCTGATCCGGATAATGCCGGCGGAGGGATGCCATGAGAAAAACAGCATCATTACTGATTATTATCGCGCTTGTGGGCTTTCTGACTTCTTGCCAGAAAGAGAAAACACAGGAAACCTCGGACACGGACCAAACCGTGGTTATCTGGACCTACGATTCCTTCAATTCGGAATGGGGGCCGGGCCCGGATGTCGCAAGGGTTTTTAAGGAGAAAACCGGGATAACGATCGAATGGGTAAGCCGCGGGGACGCGGGTTTTACCCTGTCCCGGCTTTTGATGGAGAGGGAAAATTCAGGCGCGGACATAATACTCGGCATTGACCAAAACATGGCGGAACGCATCTTGCAGTCGGGCCTGCTTGAAGCGTACAGGCCGAACGGGGCGGGAAACATTTTAAGCGAACTTGTCCTGGATCCCTCCTTCCGCCTGACGCCCGTGGACTACAGTTACTTTGCCATCGTCTACGATTCGGAAAAATTGAGCCGTCCCCCGCAAAGCCTTGAAGACCTGGCGAATCCCGAATTCCGGCAGAGCCTCATCCTCATCGACCCGCGCACCTCGTCGCCGGGGCTGGGCTTCTTCGCCTGGGTCAAGGAAGTGTACGGCGACGGCTGGAGGGATTACTGGCGGCGGATTCAGCCTTCGATCATCACCGTCGCGGAGGGCTGGAGCACGGCATACGGGCTTTTCACGCGGGGCGAATCGGCGATGGTACTCTCCTACACGACGAGCCCCGGCTACCACCTTGAGTACGAAGACACCGAGCGCTACAAGGCGGCAATTTTCTCCGACGGCCATGCCCTGCAGATCGAGGCAGCCGGGCTTTTGGCCTCGGCGAAAAACAAGGAGAACGCGAAGCTCTTCCTTGACTTCATGCTGAGTCCTGACTTCCAGGACATCATTCCACTGACAAACTGGATGTACCCGGTCATTGACATTCCCCTCCCGCTTTCTTTCAGGATAAACCCCAAAAGCGACAAGCCGCTCATGGCGGGCCCTGTAAGCGAGGCGGATCTCAACGAGTGGGCCGCGCTGATGCTGCGTCCATGACAACGCGCAGAAAGGAAGCGGCTGATTTAATAATGAGTCATATTCCTCTGCGCCTTGGCGCCTCTGCGAGAGGTAAATTAAATATAGGTGCATGGCTCCTGGCGCTGCCGCTCGTTCTGGCAGTTTTATTTACATTCATAATTCCCTACGGGGCGAGTTTTTGGAACGCGTTCAACAGCAGGGAAAAGATTACTGTTTTTGAGAATACCGCGCTCATTCACATAACGCTCTTTACAATAAAGCAGGCTTTTTATAGCCTTCTCGTTTCCCTTGCCATCGGGCTTCCCGGTGCGTGGATCATCGGTAACAGCCAATCGAGGTTCACGCCGGTCATCAGGGCGGTAACGGCGATTCCCTTCGCCATGCCCTCGATTCTGGTGGTTTTGGGTTTCGTGCTTTTCTTTGGAAACTCTGGCTGGGTGAACCGCTTCCTGGCGCTTCTTCCGGGCGGCCCCTCTTTGAGGATCCTCTATAGACCGGCGGCCATCATCCTTGCCCACGGGTTTTTCAATTTTCCGCTGGTGATCCGCCTTGCAGGCGACGGGATAAGCCGCGCAAGGCGGGCCTACGCCCCTGCGGCTTCGGCGTTAGGCGCATCTCCCCTGATCTGCGTTCTTACAATCATCCTCCCGCTCAGTTTTCCCGCCGTGATGTCCGCTGCCCTTCTTGTTTTCCTCTACAGTTTTACCAGTTTCGCGGTTGTGCTTGTCCTGGGCTCGACCGCTTCCACGACACTGGCGGTCGAAATCTTCCGCCACGCCAGGGTCTTTCTGAATTACCACAACGCCGGGGCGCTTGCACTTGTGGAAACTCTCATCGCGGTTTCAGTATTTTTGACTTACGTTTTCTATAGACGTAAATCCGGGGAAATAAAAGTGGATGTGGAAAACCGCAGCCCGGAAGAAAATAAAGCGTCTCCCCTGTCGCGTTTTTTCATCCTCGCTTACGGCGTATTCGCGGCCTTTTTCATCATCGGCCCAATCGGTTCCGTGATCCTAGAATCCCTGCTTTACAGGCCCTCCCGCTCCGCCTCCCAGGTGTTGGGCCTTGTGTGGTGGGATGCCCTCCTTCATGGGGATACCATCCTCCCCGCCCTCCTCCGCTCGCTTTTTCTCGCCTTCTCTTCCGCGACCGCCGCGTGCGTTCTTGCGATCCCCGGTGCGTTTTCGGTCAAGCTGCTGGAAGAAAAAGCGGGAAAGCCGGCCGCGGCCTTTGCGGGCATCGTCAGGTTCTTCGCCGCAGCGCCGCTGGTGTCTTCGGGAATAGTCATGGGCCTGGGCTGGCTCATCCTCTACGGTGGCAGCCTCCCTCCCCAGGCTTTGATTCTGCTTCACGGGATCAACGCCCTCCCCTTCGCGTTCAACTCAATTTCTGAGGGGTTCCGCTCCCTGCCCGCCAACACCCTGAACGCGGCCCTGGTGTCAGGCGCAACTCCACTACGCGCCTTGTTTACAACGGCGTTACCCCTCTCCCTCTCCCACCTTCGCTCCGCCTGGGGCTTCGCCGCCGCCCTGAGCCTTGGGGAACTCAACGCGGTGATGATGCTGGGCATGGAGAAATGGGAGACCCTGCCCCTCTACATTTACAGGGCCTCAGGCGCTTACCGTTATGGGAACGCCTGCGCCGCCGGAACCATCCTCATCGCCGCGTGCGGCATCTGCCTTTTCTTCTCGGAATGGGGGATGAAAAATGCCGCCTAACGCAGGCAGTCTTGAGGTAATCGGGCTCGAAAAAACCTACGGGGGCTTTTCGGTTTCGCTTGACCTTAAAGTGGACGAGGGAGAAACCCTTGTCCTCGCGGGCCCTTCCGGCTCCGGCAAGACGACGGCGCTGAACCTTATCGCGGGGCTCGCGTCGCCGGACTCGGGAGAGGTGCTTATCGGCGGCGTTGATGTCGGCGGCCTCCCCCCGTGGAAGCGGAATATCTCCATGGTCTTTCAGGACTTGGCGCTGTTCCCGCACCTGGACGTGGGCGGAAATATCGCCTACGGCCTTTTTATCCGCAAAGTCAGGCGCAATGAGCGCCGGAGAATTATCGAAGAGGCGCTTGAGACAGTGCGGCTTCCGGGTTATGCGTCACGGCGCGTCCACACCCTCTCAGGCGGCGAGCGCCAGCGCGTCGCCATCGCGCGCGCCCTGGCGGTGAGCCCCGGCGCACTGCTGTTGGACGAGCCCTTCTCAAGCCTCGATCTTCCCCTGCGAAAGGAGCTGCGCGCCGAATTCCTCGAGATTCGTTCCCACTCGAAAGCGCCCTGCGTCTTTGTGACGCACGACAGGGAGGAGGCGATAATGCTGGGCAGCCGCATCGCCCTTATGAACGCGGGGCGCATCGTCGAGATCGGCGCCGGCAAGGAGTTATACCTTTCCCCAAAAACGGAATTCACGGCAAGGTTCCTGGGCGGAGGCCATGTACTGAACGAACCTCCCGCCGAGATCCGTCAGGGCTCGGATCGAAGATCCATAAGTTCGCCTCCGGCGAAAGAGCAGGATAAATTGAAACTCTTCATCCCCCACGATGCCATTCACTTTGGGGATTCTCAGGCGGCTGCGGGCTGGAAGACCTTTAGCGCTGTCTGCCAGGGTTCATACTACAACGGCCCTAACCTGGTCGTGAAAGTTTTGCTTCCCGCAGCGGAAAACAACGCAGAACAATTTTCCATGGAAATTATCGCGAGTCCCAGAACGGAAATCCCGGCACCGGGCAGTGTGGTGCGTCTTGGAGTGGATCAGAGTTTATTAAGGTATGTCAGGGCGGATAGCAAATAACAGTAAAGAAATATAATTCAAATTTTACCACAAACGTCACGAACCAACACGAATAAAAATTTAATGGAAGAGTTCGTGGTGTTTGTTTGGTTCGTGGTTAATTCTCTCTTCGTTAGTTCCCCAGTAAAAGTCCAATCAATGTCTCCTCATCGTCCATCACCGTTAGGGAACGGAGCGTTGAAAGGCTCCGTAAAAATCCGTAACTTGACCTTATATAGCTGTTGCTATTGGTTATGAGCGATGAAGAGGCCTCTACGTACTCTAAAACTGAAGCCTGTGAAAGCCGGTAACGTTCCATGGTATACTCAAAACTTCTCTCGACATAGTCCAACGTTCTACGGGAAGAAAGAAACGACTCCGCCTGGGTGATGGCGGTTAAGAGGGAGCTGTATAGATCAGTTTCGACCTGTTTTTGCCGATCAACATAAGTCATCAGCGCTAAATCATAGGTGATTTTGCTCTTCTCTTGATTGTTTGACATAACCCAGAAATCAAGCGGTATATTTCCCGTAATTGAAATCGAGCCCGTCGGCGATGTAGAAAATCCGCCTGAGGTTGACCAACTCAGCCCGCTGGAAACAGTGGCCCTGATCGTGGGAACGTACTCCCTCTTGGAGAGGGTGTAGCTGTATTCCGCCTGCTGCCTCGCCAATGCCGCGCTCACAAGCGTGGGATTCGCGCGCGATATTGCGTTCAATAGCCTGCCGTATAACGCGCTGAATTCCTCGTCGGAAATTCCCGCGAGGTACTGGATTACTTCCTCATAGGCAGAAAAGTCAATCTGCTCAAGCTCCGGCGCTTCGCCGAGGCCGATGAGGTTATTGAGGGTCGATAAGTTTAAAGCAAGGCTTCGCCGCGCCTGGTTGCGCGAGCTTTCCCGCGACTCCTTGTCCGCCAATACCCTGAGGTAATCGCCCTGATTCAGCATCCCGTTAGCCAGCCGAATCTCCGCCATTGAAAGGCTCAGGGTTGCCGACTGCAAAGAGGATTCAGCCGCTTCAAGGCTTGCCGCCGCCTCAAGCGCCGAGTAATAGGCGCTGTCAACCCTGTCGAGCACCCTGAAGTATTCGATCATCGCATTGTTACGGACGCTTTCTGTCGCTATCTCCCTGATGGCTTTTTGGATAAAGCTCCTTCCGCCCTGAAAAATCGTCTGCGTTACGGAGATATTTACTCCTACCCTTAACGTGTCTATGGGATTCGTAAAACCCCAGTTATTGTCCAGGTAGCTCATGCTCGCGCTGTAATTTGCAGACACTGAGGGCAGCATCGAATAGAACTGTTCTTTTTCATTAAGCTCGCTGGTCTGCAGGTTCAGATTGAGCTGCGCCAGATCCCGCGAGCTGGCCAGCGCCAAAACACGCGCCTGCTCAAGATCGATAGTTTCGGCTGACAACCTTGCGCTCACTAACGTAAATATACTTGCCAAAAAAAGTATTCTTTTCATCTTTCCTTCTTTGCGCCTTCGCGCCTTTGCGAGAGTATTATGCAGAAAATTTTATTCGTAGCGCAAAGCGTCAATGGGATAGAGCCGCGCCGCTTTAAGGGCCGGGTAATAACCAAAGACTATTCCGATAAATGCGGCAAACAGAGCCGAGACCGTTACGATTAACGG
>JGI24698J34947_10002448_pt1 | contig 10002 bp, 4 predicted proteins | sample TergutMp193P3_FD_34947 | JGI IMG/M metagenome (IMG submission 34947) | reverse complement strand
GAACCGAATGCCCCATGAGTTGCCGTATGGCTATCACCGCAAGCTATGGTCATTCCGGGCTGGGTAACCCCTTCTTCGGGGCCAACAATATGAATAACCCCCTGCTCTCCTGTTTCCGGGCCAAAAAAGCGAATGCCAAAATCCTTGCAATTTTGCTCTAAACGGGCAAACATCTCTTCTGCAACAGGGTCTTTTAAGGGCCTTGACCGTTCATCTGCCGTGGTGGGTATAATGTGGTCAACGGTTGCAAAGGAGCGATTTGGGTAAAGAACGGGCAAACCATCTTCCCTGAGCATTGAAAAAGCCTGGGGGCTTGTGACTTCGTGGAGCAAATGCAAGCCTATAAAAAGCTGTTTTTGGCCCGAAGGCAGTTTGCCAACCGTATGCTTCTCAAAAACTTTCTCATAAAGCGTTTTTCCCATGAGCGGGTAATATAATAAATGCCATTTACTATATTTACTCTAATAAAAGGGAATAAAAATGGCAGAAGCAGCTAAAATTTTAATAGTAGATGACTCCAGAGTATTTCGGAGCATATTGGAAAAATTGATTTCCACCATACCTGGGGTTCAGGTTATTGGCACTGTAGATAGCGGTTTGGCCGCTGTTGAGTTTTTGCGAATGCGAGCGGTGGATCTAATGACCTTGGATGTTGAAATGCCCCAAATGGATGGGCTTGAAACACTCAAAAGCATACTCTCCAACAAAAAAGAGCTAAAGGCCGTTCCTGAAGTATTGATGATAAGCTCATTAACGCGCACAGGCTCGGATATCACCCTAAAAGCCCTTGAGCTTGGAGCTTTTGACTTTATAGCAAAACCGGCCCCGGAGGTTCCCAACTCCCAAGAAAGTTTAAGCCGAATGCTGCACACCACAGTAGGAGCATGGATTTCCCGCAGAAACAGGGGGATTGCCCACGCAGCGCCGCGTTTAGCAACCATAGGCTCCAGACCCGGCCCCTCAGTTGCAGACCAAACTTTCATATATACCCTTGCAAAACCTTCGGTATATACAAAACCGGTTATGGCAATAGTTATAGGAATTTCCACCGGAGGCCCTAAATCCTTGGCGGAAATGCTCCCGAAACTTTGCACTATGACAACCTTGCCGATTTTATTAGTGCAGCACATGCCGCCCAATTTCACAAAGTCTTTGGCGGATAGCCTTGATTTAAAATGCGAACACAAAGTTATAGAAGGTACGCCGGGTACCGTGGTTCAAGATAAAACCGTTTATGTTGCCCCAGGTGGCTGCCATATGGTTGTAAAAACCAGAGGAGCCGAATTTGTTTTGGAAAACAATCAAGACCCGCCGGAGAACGGCTGCCGCCCCAGCGTGGATGTTTTATTCCGCTCCGCGGCACAAGCCTTCCCCCCGGACTCGCTTATCGGGGTTATATTAACAGGCATGGGCAACGATGGCACTCCGTCTTTACCGCATCTAAAAAACAAAAACGCCTATTTAATTGCACAAGATGAAGAAACCTCGGTTGTATTCGGCATGCCTCGTGCTGCGGCTGCAACCGGTTTGCTGAATAAGGTTGCACCTCTTATGCGCATTCCGGAAGCAATAGTTGAGCGCATAAACATGAGCAAAAGATAAGGAAAGTTTTATGGCAAACATGACTCAAGAAGACTATAGAAGCATTACCAGATATGTTTTTGACATATGCGGAATAGTTTTGGGCGATGATAAACAATACCTAGTTGAGCAACGTTTATCTCCGGTTTTGCCTGATCTTGGCTGTACCTCCTTCTCGGATTTGGCTAGCAAGCTAAACCTGGGGGGAATCAATTTTTTAGTTCGCGAAAAAATACTGAATGCCATGACCACAAATGAAACTTCGTTTTTCAGGGACGAGCATCCATATGTGGCATTCAGGGAAAAAATAATGCCGGACATGATAAAGCGCGCTAAGGAACGCAAGGAACGTTCTTGGACGCGCAGAGGTGCGCAAGTTTCCATGTGGAGCGTTGCCGCAAGCACCGGGCAAGAGCCTTACTCCATGGCTATGATCATAGCCGATACGGTTAACATGAAGGGCATGGGTTTGGTTTTTTTGGAAGACTTTGGGATTTTAGGCACGGATATTTCTTCCAAGGTTTTGTCAAAAGCCATAGAAGGCAAATACGGCCCTTTGGAAGTAGCCAGAGGTTTAACTCAAGATATGCGGAACAAGCATTTTGTAAAAGACGGCGAATATTATGTGATAAATGATAAAATCCGCAAGATAGTTGATTTCAAAGCTTTTAACATCCAAGAATCTTTTACGCACATAGGCTCCTTTGACGTTATATTTTGCCGCAATATTCTTATATACTTTTCGGATGATGCCAAAAGAAAAATTCTATCTCAATTCTATCAAATACTTGCTCCTAATGGTTATTTGCTTCTGGGTTCGGCGGAGAATATGTATAACTTGAACAACGATTTCACAACCGAAAGATACGGAGCAACTACAATTTATAGAAAACCGGCTTAGGGAGCTAAGGACAATTAGCCCAACTGGCTCAAAGCATTGCTTTCCCACAATAAAATGTGGCGAGGAATGGGGAGATGTTTCAAATAACGGGAGATGTTTTAAATAACAAGAGTTTTTTATGAACAAGGAAGATTATAATGCCATTGCTAAATATACTTTTGATATATGCGGAATTGTTTTAGGGGATGACAAAGAATATTTGGTTGAACATCGTTTAAAACCCATTTTAAGCGAACTTGAATGCAATTCTTTTTCCGATTTAACCGGGAAACTGAATTCCGGAACAGTCAATTTTTTAATGCGCGAAAAAATAATAAATGCCATGACCACAAATGAAACTTCGTTTTTTAGAGACGGACATCCATACGTTACGTTTAGAGATAGAATCATGCCAGATATGATTGAACTTGTCAAGCAACGCAAGGAACGTTCCCCCCAGCGTAGAGGAGCAAAGGTTAAAATATGGAGTGTTGCCGCAAGCACCGGACAAGAGCCTTATTCCATGGCTATGACTATTGCCGACGTGGTTAATGCAAAAGGCATGGGTTTGGTTTTTTTGGAAGATTTCGGGATTTTAGGTACGGATATCTCTTCTAGAGTTTTGGCAAAAGCCGTAGAAGGCATATACGAAACATTCGAAGTGGCTCGCGGCCTAACTCCCGAAATACTGGGCAGGTATTTTAGAAAAGAAAAAGATTTTTATGTTGTAAATGACAATCTTCGTAAAATTGTGGAATTCAAGGCCTTTAATATTCTTACGCCTTTTACGAATATAGGCTCCTTTGATGTCATATTCTGCCGCAATATTCTCATATATTTTACAAACGAAATAAAGCGTAAAATACTCGCTCAATTATTTGAAATACTCGCTCCCGGCGGATATTTGCTCCTAGGTTCGACAGAAAGCATGTATGGTTTAAACGACGATTTCACAGCCGAAAGATACAAAGCAACTATCATTTATAGGAAACTGGAATAGCGCTTGTTTTTTCTATATTACCGACAAATGCGAATAAACAGGAAGATTTACCGCATTTCCAAGCACGGACAATTAGCTCAGCAGGTTTAGAGCGCTGCCTTCACACGGCAGAGGTCACAAGTTCAAATCTTGTATTGTCCATAGCGAATAAGCCTGCTAAAATTTGCAGTAAAAGGGCATGGCAGCGATTTTTGCATAAAATAGCATAGAAGCTTAATTCTGGCGAAAAATGATATTTTTGTTCAAATTTTAGGCTTTTTTAGGCAATTTCGTGGAAATAATTAAGATAAAAATGCCCATATAATCTGATATAAATTTAAAAAATTTTCTATTGTATGCAAGAATTCACAGAGCCTAGCATAGGCATTCAGTGGCAGCAAAGAAGGCTGGAGTAAAAATCTTTATGTTAAGGAAGTTAAATTGGCTGGAAGGAAGAAGATAACATTTTTTGGGTGTTGAAAAACGTATCCCAAGTTAAGCTACATTGGAGAAAATTTATATGAGGGGAAAGGTGGTGGGCGGGAAGAGGATAACGGTGGTGGGGTGTTGATATACCAACCCTCTTTACTCTACTAGTATACTGAGCAATTAGGCATGGGAACTTTACCAAACTCAGGAACAAGACAACTATTTACTATATTCTTTCCATGTAAACATTAAACTCTAGGTTGCCATGCTTATAGATAACGAAAAACATAAGGTTTGCGAGTGGATTGAAAAATACACTGAAAATGGCGAAATGGATATTGTAACCGGTTATTTTACCATTGGTGCACTTGCAGATTTTAGCAAGAAAACAGAGAGAAAAATTGAAAAATATCGTTTTATTATAGGTGATCCTGCGGACAACAAGAAAATTTCCGAGCTTAACTTGCTAAAAGCCGAGATTGATATTGAAACTGCATTAAAGTTAAAAAAAATATCTGAGGATTCTGTTAATTTTTTAAAACAGAGAAACGTGGATTTTAAAACTTTAGAACCAAATTTTTGCCATGCGAAATTATTTTTGCACAATTCAAAAGATGAAAGACATAGCTATTATATAACAGGCAGCTCCAATTTAACCGAGTCAGGGATAGGGTTAAAACATACAAGTAATGCGGAACTTAATATTGCAGAAACTGGAAATAATAATCAATACAAAGAATTGATGGAATGGTTTAACAATCTATGGAATAACAACGCGCTTGATGACAAAACTATAAAGAAAAATGGCAAAAATGAGAAAATAAATTTCAAAAAATATTTAATAGAAGAGATTTCAAAAATCTTCGAGCCATATCTTCCGAATGACATTTATCTGAAAATTTTGGCGGAAATGGATTTGGGGACAAACATTGAAATAGAAACGACTTTGGGAAAATCTAAGATTTACAATGCCTTATACGATTTTCAAAAGGCTGGAGCCGTAAGCTTGGTTAAAATGCTGGAACAATACAACGGAGCAATTTTAGCTGATGCCGTTGGGCTTGGCAAAACTTGGACGGCTCTTGCAGTAATTAAATTTTATCAAAAAAAAGGTTTTGAAGTAGTGGTAATTTGTCCGAAAAAATTGGAAAGCAATTGGCTAAAATGGGAAAAGAATTTTGACTCAAGATTTAAGCAAGATGGTTTTGATTATTTCATTCGTTTTCATACGGATTTAGAGGAAGAACGAATGCAAAATAAAGGGCAAAAGCAAACTTCGGATATTTTTTTTACAAGTGAAAAGCCAAAATTATTTGTCATTGATGAAAGCCATAATTTAAGAAATGATAAAAGCAAAAGGTACAATTTTTTATTGGAAAATATTTTGAAAAAAAACGAGAGTGCAAAAGTCCTAATGCTATCGGCTACACCTATAAATAATTCTCTTTTAGATATTCGTAACCAATTGAAATTGATTCCGCAAATTCAAGATATAGAACGTCACTTTAAAACTGCACAAGAGGCATTTAGCAAATGGGCAAACGAAAAAAATCCAAAAATTGCAGATTTAATAAAAGAACTGTGGCGTGGGCGTGGTTTTTTAGACATTACTGATAAGTTCGTTATGGCAAGAACAAGGAGCATTGTAGAACAAAGCGAGGTAAGTTTTCCAAAATGGCAAAAACCACAAAATTATTACATAACTCCAAACTGCGTTACAGATTGCAAGTCATTTGAAGATTTATTAGAATTGCTTCCTGCGAGGTTTTCCGCTTATATGCCTGCATTTTATGCGGAAAAAACGAGCGAAAAGACAATAGAAAATGAAAGTCAAAGGGATCTGTTTTTGGTAAAAATGATGCATTTTTTGCTTGTAAAAAGATTGGAATCTTCTTGGTTTTCCTTTTATAGAACAGTGAAAAATATTTTAGAATATCATAAGACGGTTTTGGAAAAAATCTTGAAATATCAAGATTTCGAGAGTGGAAATTTTAGTGAAGATGAAATTGAAGATTTGGAACAGGATTTTGAACTAGGGAAAAAACGACAAATAAAAATAAGTGATATTAAAAATATAGATGGCTATAAAAATGACTTAACTGAAGATATTACTACTCTACAAAATTTTTCGAAAAAACTGGAGATTTTTAATGAAGAACATGATATTAAGTTATTGAAACTTTTGGAAATAATTAAGGAAAAACCTAAGGTTCTTATTTTTACAACATACAGAGATACAGCGGAATATTTATATAAGCACATTTCTAAAAAAAATGATAGCGTTGCTATTGTTACCGGCGATACAAGAAACATAGAGGATATTTTGCAAAGATTTGCACCGTATGCAAAATTTGAAGAATCGGAAAAGACCGTAGAATGCGAACAAAAAAGAGATTTAGCGTTGAAAGAACCGATTAAAATTTTGATAGCGACAGATATTTTAAGCGAGGGACAGAATTTGCAGGACTGTGATTTTGTTATCAATTATGATATTCATTGGAACCCTGTTAGGGCTATTCAGAGAATGGGGCGTATAGACAGGCTTGGCAGTAGGCACAAAACAATATATTGTGCAAATTTTTGGCCTACAGAAAGCATTAATGATTATTTAGGGTTGCAGTCCAGAATTGAAAAAAGAATGATTGCGATGAGAATAGCGGGCAGTGAAATTCCGCAGGAATTTACTGATAATTTGCAAAAAATGAACAACGATGATAAAACTTTAGAACAAAGGCAAATTGAAAAAAATCTTAAACTTATGCAAGAAAGCAGCATAGAAGAAATTGAAAGTCAAATTTTTGGTCTGAATAATTTAAGTTTGGAGAGTTTCAGACAAGATTTAACCTTGAATTCCATAGAAAAATATAAATCTATGCCAAATGGTATTTTTAGCGGATTTTTAGAGGAGAGAGATGGACTTATAGCCTTGCTAAAGAATAAAAAAGATAGTGAAATAAAATTGATTTTTATAGATATGCAGGCTAAGGAAATTCTGTTGAATAATGTTGAAATTTTAGGTTTTTTGCGAGACAATAAACATAAAGAAAGATTTGTTTCTCCAAAGATAGAAGAATGCGATGAGACAGAGATAAAGAAATTGTCTGGAGTTTTAAATGAGTGGTTTAAAAAAGCTGCACCGCAAGTAGCGGCAAATCAAATTGGAGATTTGTTTGCGGGAACTTCTTCACCTGAGAATTTATTTGAAATTGCAGAACAAAAGTATAACCCAAAAGAGTGGAATTTACTTTGTTGGTGTTTAGTAACTGGAGGTACAAAAAATGAAACTTGAATGTTTTCTGAACCAAAATCTTTTCAGTGCGACAAAAGATTTGTTTAAGCAGCTTGGCATAACATTAAATTCCAATACGGAACAAACTCTGATTCCCAAAGATATTTTGAAAGATAAATTCAAAGACCGCCGTCCTTTTACAAATATTAAGGAATTGTATTTTACGGGTTTGATTGACGATTCGGTTTTCAATTCCGTAGAGACGGATAATTATCCGTCTCTACTAACATACGAAAAAGCAATCCATACCGCAGATAGAAATTACAATGGTTTGATGTTATTTGCAATGGAATTGAGCAAAAAACCAAATAGAAGCGAAATAGCCGAGTTTACAAGAGTTTTCAACCAAATCAGCAAAAAAATGCCTGTTGGTTTAGTTTTTAAATACGCTCATGAAATTTCCATTGCGTTAAGCGAAAGATTTAAATATCTGCAAGATTGGCGGCAGGGCGAGAAAATTGGAAAAGTTATTATTTTGCGGGATATAGATACAAAAAATACTCATGCAGGACATTTACGTATTTTAGAAGACTTGGCAAACCATAAAGCAAAAAATTTTGACGGACTTCATAAAAAATGGCTTGAAGTGCTTGATTTGAATATTTTAAACAAAAATTTCTTCACTGAAATTTCAAACTGGTATTTTTGGGCGATGGATAATGTTAAATTTCCTGATGATATTGAAAAAAACAAGGAAATTCGTAATTCTACAAATCTCATTCGCCTAATTACCAGAATTATTTTTATTTGGTTTATTAAAGAAAAAGGAATTGTGCCAGAAAATTTATTTGATGAGAAAAGATTGAAAAATATAATTAAAAATTTTGGCAAGAATAATTATTATAATGCGATTTTGCAAAATTTATTTTTTGGAACGCTAAATCAAACAATGGGCGATCGTGATTTTATCAGCGGTAAAAATTTTCAGGGCAAAAACATTCAATACAATATTACAACTCGCTACCGTTATCCAGATTTATTTAGTATTTCTGAAAAAGAGGCTGTTAATTTGTTTAAAGATATACCTTTTCTTAATGGTGGACTGTTTGATTGTCTTGATAAACCCAACGAAAATGGTGATATTGTGCGGATTGATGGATTTTCTACAACAGATAAAAATCGTGCCGTAATTCCAGACTTTTTATTTTTTGGAGCAGAGCAAGAAGTTGATTTAAACGATATTTATGATACAAAAAATAAAATCTATAAAAGTAAAGGGTTGATTAACATTCTCAATTCCTATAAATTTACAGTTGCCGAAAACACTCCTTTGGAGGAAGATGTCGCACTTGACCCTGAACTTTTGGGAAAAGTATTTGAAAATCTTTTGGCAAGTTACAATCCGGAGACAAAAACTACTGCCCGCAAACAAACCGGGAGTTTTTATACGCCTCGTGAAATTGTTGATTATATGGTAAATGAAAGTTTGGAGACATATTTGAGAGAAAATGTAGGTGAAAATTGGGAAAACGATAAAAAAACTATTTCAGTGTTGAACGATATAAAAATTCTTGATCCTGCTTGTGGTTCGGGTGCGTTTCCGATGGGTATTTTGCATAAAATGGTAGAAATTTTGAAAAAACTTGACCCCGAAAATCGTCAATGGCGTGAAATTCAGAAACAAAAAGCGATAATTGAAACCGAAGAAGCGTATAATATTGGAAATAAAGAAGAACGTGAAATTCGCTTGAAGGAAATTAGCGACATTTTTGAAAACAACGCTTCCGATTACGGACGAAAACTTTTTTTGATTGAAAATTGTATTTTTGGTGTTGATATTCAGCCGATTGCCATACAAATCAGTAAATTGCGTTTCTTTTTAAGTTTAGTTATAGAGCAAGAAATTGATGAAAGCAAGGATAATTTTGGTATTCGCCCGTTACCAAATCTTGAAACCAAGTTTGTTGCGGCAAACACACTGATAGGTTTAGAGAAAGAAAATACACTGTTTAGAACATCAGAAATAATAAACGCAAAAGAAAACGAACTTAAACAAGTACGACATGAATATTTTACGGCTAATAACCGCAAGAAAAAACTTGAGTTACAGAAAAAGGATAAAAAATTGCGTGAAGAATTAGCAAAAATGTTAAAAGATTTCGGATTTACTGAAAAATCGGCAAATAGTATTGCAAATTTTGACCCGTATAATCAAAATACTTCTGCTGAATGGTTTGATGCAAAGTGGATGTTCGGTTTAATGCAAGATTTTGCTATAGTAATTGGGAATCCCCCGTACGTACAATTGCAAAATGATGGTGGCAGATTGGCAAACCTTTACGAAAAATGCGGTTATAAGACATTTGCTCGTACGGGCGATTTATACTGCTTGTTTTATGAACGTGGATATCAATTATTAGAACCGCATGGAAGACTATGTTTTATAACTTCCAATAAATGGATGCGGGCAGGTTATGGCAAAAATACACGGAAGTTCTTTGTTGAAAACACAAATCCCGAACTATTGCTTGATTTTGCTGGTTCAAAAGTGTTTGATGAAGCAACGGTAGATGTAAATATTTTAATGTTTGCTAAGGATAAAAATAGACAAAAAACGCAGGCTTGTATTGTAAAAAAAGGTGGTATAAAAGATTTGAGCGTTTATTTTAGTCACAATAGCACGATTTGTGGCTTTAGTACGGATAGTTGGGTTATACTTTCGCCTATTGAGCAACGAATAAAAGCCAAAATAGAAGCGGTTGGAATTCCGCTGAAGAAGTGGGATATTAACATTTATCGGGGTATTTTAACTGGGTATAACGAGGCGTTTATTATTGATGGGAAGAAAAAAGCGGAACTGATTGCGGAAGATCCAAAAAGTGACGAAATTATACGACCGATTTT
>JGI24698J34947_10002447_pt1 | contig 10004 bp, 9 predicted proteins | sample TergutMp193P3_FD_34947 | JGI IMG/M metagenome (IMG submission 34947) | reverse complement strand
ACAAACGTCGATTGCCTTACGCTTTCGGCGACCCCTATACCGCGCACTCTGCACATGAGCCTTGTAAAGATACGCGACATGAGCCTGCTTGCTACGGCCCCCCCAGGCCGCCTGCCTATAGAAACCTTTGTGGACGAATACGACGACGAAAGACTGGCTAAAGCAATAAGGCGGGAGGTAAGGCGGGGAGGGCAGGTATTCTACCTTCACAACCGCGTAGAGACGCTTAACGACACAAGGTACAAACTTGAAAAGCTTGTGCCGGAGATGCTGATAGAGACCGCCCACGGCCAGATGGACGCGAGGGAACTTGAGGATGTTATGCACCGCTTTATTCACGGAGGCTTTCATGTCCTTGTTTCCACTACGATTATCGAGAACGGCATAGATATCCCCAATGTAAACACGATAATAATAGACCGCGCGGACATGTACGGGGTATCCCAGCTTTACCAGCTTCGCGGCAGGGTAGGCCGCAGCGACCGCGTTGCCTACGCCTACCTTTTCTATCCGCGGCAGAGGTCTCTTTCCGAGATAGCGATGAAGCGCCTGCAGACAATCTCCGACTTTACCGAGCTGGGCAGCGGCTTTAAGATAGCGATGAAGGACATGGAAATACGCGGCGCGGGAAACCTGCTCGGGCGGGAGCAGTCGGGCGACATATATTCCGTAGGGTTTGATCTTTATGTAAGGCTTCTTGAAGAGGCCGTCAGGCGCCTTGAGGACTCCTGCTATGAGGGGGATACGGAAACCCTGCTTGAGCTTGAGTATTCAGGCTTTATTCCCGACTCGTACATAGACTCGCCGGTGGAGAAAATGGAAGTGTATAAGATGATAGCCGCCATACGCGATGACGACGAACTGGAGAAGGTCTACTCGCAGCTTATCGACCGCTTTGGGCCGCTGCCCGACGAAGCGGCTTCCCTTCTGGCGCTTGCCGAGATCAGGATCATCTGCCGCAGGCTTTCGGTCTCTTCCTTACAGGAGAGAAACGGCATCGCGNNCGTAGAGTTCGCGAAGGTATCGCGCGTCAAAGTAGAAAGGCTCATAAGGCTTATGCAGGAGTCGCCGGACAAGGTAAAACTCGATCCCAAAAGGCCGAACATAATCATGCTTGCCACAGGCAGTATCGGCCTTAAGGAAAAGAGCGAGTTCATCCGCGAGAAGCTTTCCGCGCTCGCGGGGTGAACGCCTGTTAGAACGTATAACCCGCCGTAAAATTCAATCCCATTCTGATCGGGTTATTATAATCGTTTAGGCCGAAAAATGTGTACTGGAACCCTGTGCCTATAAACAGGCCGGGAACATAGGAGGTCGTTACTTTCAGGCCGGCCTGCGCCATTACATATACCGGGAAACCGAGCTTTCCGCGGGCCATATATTCCTTGTCATGCTGGTAATCAAAGCCAAACCTTGCATAGGGCATAAAGCCAACGGGTCCTGCCGGTATTGGGACGCGGAGGCCGACGTATCCTCCGATGGCAAACAAATCGGGATCTACAAAGTACACTTTTAAGCCAATCAAGGTGGAACCGATCGAGGAAATATCCAAAGAGAGGTAAACTGCGGCGGGGGCTTTCTCGAAGAGAGTGGCGTACCCGGCTTCAATCTGGAAACCTTCCATCTTGAGCTTTCCTTCCGCGTCTCCCCGCGCCTGTCTGCGCGCTAAAGCGTCCTGATCCCCTATCGCTACCTTGCCGAAACTCCTTATGCGCCAGTTGCCGTATTCGCGCACCCACACCGAGCTTACGTCCTTGTTGTTAATCGTAAATACGACAGTGTACTCCTCGCCCTCTCCGGTCACCTCTTTTATCGAGGCCCTCAGCGCCCCGCCTCCCGGCGTGCGGATGCTGTTTTCGATAGTCCACGCCACGGCAATACTCATACCGCTTGCGGGGTTACTGTTTATCATTTCCCTCAGGTTGCGCCTTGCCGCGATGTCGCCTTTCTCAACCATTTCTTTCAGGGCATATTCGGCGTTTTCACCTACCACGGCGGTAGAAAGGTACTCGGAAATATGCGGATATACCGCCCTGTTTACCTGGAGGCCTTCCGTGAACTTTTCAAGGCGCGTGTTAAGGGCGGACCTGAAAGTATCAGGCTTGGGGTTCAGGGCGTTTTCGATAAAGGTTTGCGCGGTGCCGGCGGGAATGGAGTAGTTCGCCGCCTGCCTCCAAATCGCGCCCAGCGTGTTGATGCCGGCTACGGCATAACCCGAGGGGCTTCCTGTCTGCGCTGCCAACAGCGGGCCGCCCGAACTGCCCGCGTCCATCTGGGCGGTGTGCTGGATAAAGGGGCCCATCAGGGTTTCGTCCGTAAGGCTCTTTGGGAACCTGGCGAACGCGTTGGANACCATGCCCCGGCCGAACTGCCAGACAGGCGTAATCCCAAGCGCCGGGAAACCGGCGGTAAATACATCCTCGCCCTCCTGAACAGAACGGTTCAGGAAGACCAGTCCCCGGCTTACAGGCTTCTCATCGTTGGGGAAATCAAGGATTGCCAGATCCACATCCTCGTCCGAGGCGACGAGCCTTAAATCGTATTTCTTTTTTGTCCCGTCCTGCTGTTCAAATGAAATTGAGATAGTATAGGATTGCGTGATAACATGGTTGTTGGTAATGACGTACTGTTTGCCCGAGGCGTCGCTGTATATAAAGCCGGAACCGAAGCCTCCGCTAAGAAGGATATCTATCTTCCTTACAACGTCGGTTTCGCCCTGTTTTTCGTATTCGACCCTTTGTTTTTCGTACCACGCGACAATGCCGGGGTGATAGGTTTGAGTGATCAGCCCCACGTAATCCCTTAGGCTTCCCGCGCCGGCGGCGGCCTGCTGGCAAAAGGCGTGAAAAGGAAANACAAACAGCAAGGCGGCAAGAACCATTAAACGACGAGACATATTGTATCCTCCGTTGATGGTACAATTATATATTATTTACGATTATTTGTCAAAAAGATGAGGCTCCGCAAGCAATGCAGGCGGCCCCAAAGTAAGCCTGTAGGCGACACACTAGTAAGCCTGTAGGCGACCGCCTAGTAAGGCTCTAGGCGACACACTAGTAAGCCTGTAGGCGACCGCCTAGTAAGGCTCTAGGCGACCGCCTAGTAAGGCTGTGTGGGGTCCCACAGTAAGCCTGTTGAGGACCCTTCGGTTGCGTGCCTGCGGTGTTTCATGCTAGAATGACGCAAATGCACGAAACCGCCAAACGGCCTGATTTCTTTGGCCGTGTTCAGATAATCACAGAAAGGTTTTTAACTTGCCGCGCCAGGGTACGCCGCGTCAAAAAAGAAAAGCGGCAGGCCAAGAACCCTGTTCTTGACTGGGTAGAGGCCTTCGTGTGGGCTGCCGGGATGGTTTTGCTTATCAATCAGTACCTGATACAGGCGTACCGGATACCGTCCGGCTCAATGATAGACACCCTGAATATAGGCGACCATGTGTTTGTCAATAAAATCGTATACGGGCCGGAATTGCTGCCCGGTCTTGTAAAACTGCCCAGCCCGATAAAGCCCAAAAGAAACGACATCATTATATTTGAAAACCCTTCCTATATTTCCAGAGGCCCTGCCTTTGACATAACACAGCGGATTATCTATATGCTTACCCTTTCGCTGGTGGACATCGACAGGGACGACTCAGGCGATCCGAAGGTGCACTTCCTGATTAAACGCGCCGCCGGATCAGCCGGAGACCGCTTCGTCATAGAGGACGGGGAGATGATGGTTCGTTTCGCCGGTGAGGAACGCTGGGTAAGCGAGAGGGACTACAACGCGGCTGTCGGGCGCGGCCACAGGATCAGCAGATTGATGCCCTCCGATCAGTACCCAATTCTTGCGGCCGCGGGGCAGGTGTCGGCGTGGATGGACAGGGGGTTTCCGGTATCGCAGGAACTGCTTGAACAGGCTTCGCGGGCGTCCCGGATGGAATTCCCCGATTTCCTTGCCTATGACCGGGCAAGGATGGAAACTATGAGGAAGATTAGCCCCGAGGACAGGCGGTACTCAACGCTGCTGGCAAGGCAAAGGCTCGGCTGGTATGTGCCGGACGGAAGGGTCTTCCCGCTGGGGGACAACCGCGACAATTCAAGGGACGGGCGCTACTTTGGTTCTGTAAAGGTGTCAAGAGTGCTTGGCAAGGGAATGATAATTTACTGGCCGTACTGGCGTATCGGCAGGATAAGATAGGTATTATGTTTGATAAATGGATGCAGTATTCCTACGTGGCTCAAAAACATCAGCGCAGCAAGGTGTATAAACTTGTCTTTATTGTGTTGATCCTTTATGTGGTATACAACTGTTTCGTTTCTTTCTTATTTTCGACATGGGTTATAGACAATAATACAATGGAACCCGGGCTTTATTCGGGGGACCGTTTGCTCTTTGCTTCCTTTGCGCTTCCGTCCCTGATTAACCGCGTAAAGAAGGTGGAATACACCCTCCCTTTCAACCGGGGCAATATCGTGCTTATTGACATGAGGCACGCCGAAAACATCAATCCGGGCCTGCGCGTTGTTGACGGGGTTGTAAGGTTCCTTACCGCGCAGAGGGTCAGCGTTATTACGGGCGGTCAGTATTACGTTAAAAGGGTAATCGCCCTTCCCGGAGACGAGATATCAATGTCAAACTATGTGTTCAGGGTGAAGGTAAAGGACAGCCCGTATAACCTTACCGAGTTTGAACTTTCCGGCAAGCCGTATCATCCCCAGATACCGCAGGCCCAGCAGCTTTGGGACGAGTCCATTCCGTTCTCGGGCAGCATGGACGCAATAGTGCTCGGGCCTGACGAATGTTTTGTCGTTTCGGACGACCGGGGCAACACTAACGACTCGCGCACATGGGGCGCGATCTCTCCTTCGTTGATTAAGGCAAGGGCGCTGTTGAGGTTCTGGCCGGTTATGAAGATAGAGCTTCTCTGAAATCCGGTGAACGCGCCTGATTCGCTTTACATTCATGTTCCCTTTTGCGCCTCATTCTGCGATTACTGTGATTTCTACTCGCTGGAAACAAACGGCGCCGCAGGCGGCTTTATTGACGCGTTTGTTAACGCCGTTATCGCGGACATAAAACGCCAGATTGAGTTATTCTCTGTCAGGAAGCTCTCTTATGTTTACATAGGCGGCGGGACTCCGTCGGTACTGGGCAGACGCATGGGCAAACTTCTTCACGCGTTGAATGCCTTTAAAGGCTTTTCGCCGGTTGAATTTACCGTAGAGGCCAACCCCGAAACAGCGGACGAAGAGTTCCTTGATCTGTGCCTGCAAGGGGGTGTGAACAGGCTCAGTCTTGGAGTGCAGAGTTTCCATGAACCTTCGCGCCGGGCTGTAAACCGTGTTGGGGACGCGCGCATGCTTGAGAGGAGGCTCGCCCTTTGCTCCAGATATTTCCCCGGCGCGCTTTCCGCCGACCTTATTACCGGCCTTCCGTACCAGACTGAAAAAACAGTTATCGAAGACATAAAACGCCTTCTTGCTCTGGGGCCTGTGCATGTCTCTCTGTACAGCCTCTGCGTGGAAAGCGGTACGCCTCTTGCGGAAAAAGTTAAAACAAAGGCTGTTGTTCTGCCCGGCGCGGACAGCGCCGACGCCATGTGGCTTTCCGGCCGCGACGCTCTTTTAAAAGAGGGCTTCTGTCATTATGAGGTTTCAAACTTCTCGCTTGACGGAAAACGCTGTCTTCACAATACCGGTTACTGGCAGATGCGCGGGTGGCTGGGCGCCGGGCCTTCAGCCTCCGGCACGGTTATTGACGAGGAGGCCGGAACCGGAAAACGCTTTACGTTCGCGCCCGATGTTGGCGGGTATGTAAAAGCGCCTTCGGTTGGCGCGGCAGCCCTTGAAGAGCTGGACAGACGCGCCCTTATGCGCGAGAGCCTCCTTATGGGTTTCCGCTGCGCCGAAGGCCCTGACGGGCAAAGGTTTAAGGCGCGCTTTGGCCGTAGCATCGAGGAATGTATAGGGCAGACGATTTCCCGGTGGAAGGGACGCGATACAATGCTCTTTCTGAACAGCTTTCTTTCTGAGGCTTTTGGCGAAATAGAGGAGAAGGGGCTATAGCCGCGCGCTTAGGTTTAACTCCGCGTCTGTCTTTCTTGCGTATTCGGGACCGGAGTACAGGAACGCGGTATTGTCGTTTTCAAATGTTTTGCTCATTTTGGCGATTGCTATAAGCTCCCTTGCGTACCCGCGGCTTTGCAGGTCTGGCTCTACGTTTTGCGCTGCTTCCCGGGGAAGCAGCCCGTAAAGAGAGGAGGCGCCGGCTCCTGTAAGGGTTACTTTTTCATTATAACGCTGTATTTCAAGGGCGATCTGTTCTGCCCGCGCGTCTTCTTCCACAAGAGCCTGCGGTTTAAGCCTTTCCCCCCCGCGGTAAAAGGCGTAAAAGAACGTGTTTTTTCTGGCCTCAACTGCCGCCAGAACCAGCGCGCGCTGCCGGCAGGGGAAGGCCATACAATCGAGGGTTGGCACAGGCGCGAAGGGTACGGACAGGGAGAGGGCAAGCCCCTTGGCGATTGAAAAACCTATGCGAAGCCCGGTAAAGGAACCGGGGCCGCCCATGCAAAGAACGCCGTCAAGATCGTTCGGCCCAAGAGACGCTTTTTTCATTAGGCTGTCAATCATATCCATCACAAGCTCGGAGTGTTTTGTGCGGGCGTCCGTTTGGGCGTAGTGGATTTCATCGGCGCGGCAGACGGCTACCGAGAGAACGGAAGAGAATGAGTCTATGGCAAGCAGGTTCANGCGCTGGCTCATGCTCATGTTTGTTCCGGCATGTTTATTTTAATCAGTCTGGAAGAGGGCCCTGTTATTTCNATAGAAACCTTTATAGCGTTATCCGGCAAAGATTCCGGGATGCGCTCGCTCCATTCAATTACAGAGATACCGGCGGAATTGATAATTTCATCGCCGCCTATATTCCTGAAATCCCTGTCGTCATCAAGCCTGTAAGCGTCGATATGGTACAGCNCAGGAGAGCCTGCGTATTCGTTAATTATTGTGTATGTAGGGCTTGTAATGTTTTCACCGATGCCAAGACCGTTGGCTATGCCTGCCGCGAAGACAGTTTTTCCGCTTCCAAGCGTTCCCTGAAGAGCCACCACAGAACCTGCCGAAAGAACTACTGCTATACGCCTGCCCGCGGTAAATGTATCCTGCGCGGAATTTGAGACCAGCTCTTCTGTCTTCAGTCAGGAAGCCCCCCGGCGTTGTCCAGGTCAATGATATGCTGTTTTAATTCNCTGTTTACGGGAACCAGCGGATAGTCAACCGCGTCTATAAAAGTTATGGAAACATCTTTCTGCCCTGTAGGTTTGTACTCAATGGAAAAATCAATGCGATAATCGGCGGGTCCTTTGTTCATTTCTATTACGGCAACGCCTGTATAAAGCTTGCGGTAGTAAATGGGGACGTCTTTTCTGATCATGTCTTTAATGGCAATAATTTTCATTTTTATGTCCTTCCTGTATTATTCATGGGCATACTCATAAGCATAGGCGTTTATAGTGTTCATTGACTTTTGAGAGAGCTTTAAGAATTTGACATGAATTATTGTACCGGCGCCTGTCCGGTTTGTTCTTAATACCTGCCCAAATGCCGTCACTTTATTTTCCCCCTGGGTAAACTCAATTCTGAACTTTGCGCCGACCTGCACCGGCGCTGTTGTTTTTATCGAACAGCCGCCGACTGAAATATTCGTGATATTTCCTGCGAACCGGTGTTTGTCAACTACAAGACGCTGCTTTTTACCGCTACCTTCAACATATACCAAAAAGAAAAAACAGGCAATAAGCGCCTGCCTTCTGCGGAAACGTCTTTGCGAAAGAAACCTCAGATGGTTGGAATGTGCCAGCTGCAGTACAGGTTGACCGTTGACGTTTGAATAGCCAATCACGCGGGTTTCAAAAGAAAACCCTTTATTACTCCTGGTAAAGAACAACACGTTTACCTTTGTTCCCCGGGGTATTTTTATCTGGCTTCCAAGTACGTTCTTGGGGGCCTCAACGGTCAAGTGCTCGGTTTTGGCGTTTATTAAAGTAACGTTTATTTTATCTTTGCCGTAATTTAAGGTTAAATTAAGGTCATTCTTTAGTTCGCGCGTTGAGGATATGCCCCCTCGCATGTTGTTTTCAAGTATGTTTCTTGTGGAGAAAAGAACGGAAAGCCTGCTTTGAGTTTCCTGTTCGGATTTTGACGACTGTTCAATTAAGCGATATGCCCGTTTGAAATGCCGGTCCAGAAGAACGGGGGTACTGATGGATTTTTCCGGCTCGATTACATCGTCGGCTTTGAATACATAGTCAAGCATTCTGATTTGCTCTTCGTCAAGACCAAAGTCTCTCACCATACGGCGAAACGCAAAACCAGAAAAAATGCCCATCAATTGTTACCTTGTGCGTAGTCCGCCGGCTTGCGGCTTTTTTTCTGAATAGCGGCAAAAAGCTCCTGAAGTCTTGGGGCCGCTTCATATTCGGCCAAGTCCCCGACAAGAACAGAGTCCTGTCTTTCATAGGCGTCCAAGAGTTCNTTTAGTACGCCTGAGAATTCGTTTATTATTTGATTTAAAGACTTATCATCATCCTGATCCTGATCCAGAAACCCCTGAATATTAAACTGGTTTATGATGCGTAAAATCTTTTCCATAAGACCTGAAAAGATCTGGATTGTCTGGGCTGCCCGTCCGTCCTTTCCTGTCTGAATGTCCAGTGGAAGGTCTACAAGCCTTGCGCATATTTCATTTAATAGNGGTTCTGTCTTTGAGAATTCATCAGCAGGATCGCTTACTTCACGCAGCCTTTCTTCNGTTATGGAACGTAGCGTTTGGCAGCTGATGCCGCCNCGNGAGAATAAATCAATATATAACGAGAAAAGTTCCGGCATGTTTTGTTTTATCAGTTTTGCCTGCGCTCTTTTTTCCCAGTTATCAAGAAAATTACTTTTATCTTCGAACTTAAGGTTTTCAAATTCTTCTATATCGTGGATCAGGTTTAAAAGACCCATTGCCGTAAGTTCAGCGGCGGATGATGTATATATATCAAGTACCCTTACGCTGTCCGTTTCCAAAGAAAAGATTTTATCAAGCTGTGAAGTATCGGCGTTCTTTCCGTCAATGGAAAGCCCGGTCAAACTGTGCCCCAGATTGGAAAGCCACAGATCAATTCCGGCCAGTATTTCTCCTATGTTTTTTTCGCTGTCAAGGGTAATATCCGCCGCCTGACCGTTAATTCTTATTTCCATACCTTACCTGTTGCCGCGGTTTTGCTGACTGAAATTNTCAAGAGAAGTGGACATCTGTTCCATTCTGGCGTAAGCTGCTTCCATCTTGGCGTACTGCATCCTCAGTTCNGCTTCTCTTGCCGCCAGTTGGCGATCCAGTGTAGAAATACGCCTTTCGTCCTGACTTATGCGTGAATCAATNGTGCTTGTTTTTAACGTAATGATGCCGCCGGTTTCCACNAAGGGCCTTACAAGCGTATCGACATTAAAAGCGACTCCCGTATCCGCCAGCAAGTCGCCCGTTGTATCGTTCGCGAAAAGCTCCCTGATTGCTGGTATCCTTGATTCCAGCGCGGCGTCCAGGGTTTTTTCGTTTATTTGAAGATAGCCGCGAAGNTGTGACATATCATAACCAGTGCTGTTACCGGCGTTGGAACTTATTCCAATCTGGGCAAGCAGGGTAAGATCCCGCTCCAGGCTTGTAGGGTAGGGTGCTGTCACCGTGCGCATGAGGTTGTTTTTAAGATTGTTTAAGGTAGAGTCCCCGGAAAAAACGCCAAGCCTGCTTTTCATTGCCTCAGCTTCATCAGCGGACAAATATGTCAATTCATCTATAACACGATCGCCGCTATTACTTCGGCTAGCCATTGTATGAGATACATTCCTTGTGGTAAGTACGTTTATCTCCGCCATCAGTCTGTTGTAATTGCCGATAAAAGAAATAATCGCTTCTTTGACGCCTTCGACATCGGCCTTGACACTCAGTTCCACAGGCCTTTCCGAGACTCCCCTGACGTT
>JGI24698J34947_10002446_pt1 | contig 10005 bp, 10 predicted proteins | sample TergutMp193P3_FD_34947 | JGI IMG/M metagenome (IMG submission 34947) | reverse complement strand
CAGACAGAAATCGCGGTACAGGCGAACCGCGCCAAGAGCGAATTTCTGGCGACGATGAGCCACGAACTGCGCACGCCCCTGAACGCGATAATCGGCTTTTCAGAAATCGAGATGAGAAGCAGACACGGTTCGACAAGCTGTCCGCAGGACAGCCGCTCACCGTCCATTGAGCCTGTCGAAATGGACAACATTGCACAAATACACCGTTCGGGTTCGTATCTGCTGGAAATTATCGACGATATTCTTGACATTCCCAAAATCGAATCGGGAAATATTGATATTGTTCCGGCTGAATACGAAACTGCCGCGATGTTAAGCGATGTAATTAACATTAACATGGTGCGTCTCGGCTCCAAACCCATTAACTTTGCGGTGGAAATAGACGCTGATTTTCCCCGTGTTTTGACAGGAGACATACTGCGGGTAAAACAGATACTGAACAACCTGCTTTCAAACGCGGTTAAATACACACGGGAAGGGGAGATAAAATTAACCGTCAGCAGAGAGAATAACATAATTTGTTTGAGCGTCAGGGATACGGGTATTGGAATTCGCGCGGAGGATATGGGGAAGCTGTTTCAAAGCTACACGCGCCTTGACACCGGAATGAACCGGGGAACCGAAGGAACGGGGCTGGGTCTGGTCATTGCCCAAAAGTTAGCTGAAATGATGGGAGGGAGTATTACCGTAGAAAGCGAATACGGCAAGGGATCGTGTTTTACGGCGCGTATTGTACAGGGCGTCGCGCCTTCGGCTCAGGGTATTGGCGAAGAGACAGCCGCCGCTTTGCGCAATTTTCATTATGCCGCAAAGCTGTCGACAGCCAGATTACCGGCGGATAGTATACATGATGATTATTCCGCTCTTAATATAAAAACGCTGGTAGTGGACGACATACCCGCGAACCTTGATCTAACCGTGAAGATGCTTGCCTTTTACGGCGTGCAGGCGGATACCGCCGCGTCAGGCCGGGAAGCGCTCGAAAAAATTCAAGGCAAACAAACTTATGATTTGATCTTTATGGATCACATGATGCCGGAAATGGACGGCATTGAAACAACGCGGAAGATAAGAGAATGGGAAGATAAAGAATTTCAACGGAAACATGGATTATCGGAAGCCAAAGTTTCTGAAAGAAACAGGCTTCCGATAATAGCATTGACGGCAAGCGCCATGCGGGGAATGAAAGAATTTTATCTTGAAGAAGGTTTCAACGACTATTTGTCAAAACCAATCAGTTTTAACGCGTTAGGCGAAATACTTAACAAATGGATAGTAGACGGCAGCGCCGCCAAAAACGGCAATATTGCCGGGAGCAGCGAACCCGCGTACAGCATTACCGCGGAAATAGAATCCCGCCGCCTTGATATGCTGAACCACTACCTCGCCTCTTTTGAAAAAGCCAAAGAAATTGACGCGGAACATTTTGACCGGTTTGCCGCGCTGGTAGAAACATGGGCTTTACATGAGCATTACAATGACGACGTGCGAAAATGCGCTCTGGCCCTGGCGGAAGCCGGGCGGCAGCGTGACGCGCGCAAAATACGCGAAAAACTCCGGCCCTTTTGTGATATGCTAAAAGAGCAGGAAAAAGAGACGATAGGGCAGAAAGACCGCAAACTTAATTTACGGCTTTATGAATCGTCATTAACCGGAGAGACGGAAGGAGGGACACCATGATTAAGATATTAATAGTAGAAGATGAAACCATGCTCAAAGATTCGCTTGAATATATTCTTAATAATCAGGATGACATGAAAGTGGTCGCCGTAACCGATGACGCGTCTAACGCGCCGCAGCTTTGCCATGAACAAAAGCCCGATTTGGTATTGATGGATGTAATTACCAAAGAGACAAACGGCATCGTTTTTGCCGCAGAGATAAGGAAGGAAATGCCGCAGATAAAAATAGTGATAATGACCGCTTTTCCCGAAATAACCTTTATTGACGAAGCAAGAAAAGCCGGGGCGCACAGTTTTATTTATAAAAGCTCGGGCAAGGAACATTTGTTTTACGTTATTCGCAGTACGATGCGCGGCATTGGCTACTATCCCGGCCCGGTGGACAATCCGCCCTCGATAGATCAGTTAACAGAAAGAGAAATTGCCGTTGTCCGTCTTATACATCAGGGAATATCGCGGAGTGAAATAATCGAAAAGCTGGAAATATCGGAAATGACTCTTAAAAAAGATATAAATTCTATTTTAAATAAAACCGGCTTCGACAGCATCCTGGAATTTGCCCTTTATACCGCCGTCAACAATCTGATTCTGCCGGTTAGTCACTAACCCTCAAGGTATAGCGATTGACAAATGCTTTTTCCCGTATATAATATTATAAGGAAGGTCAAAAATGGGTAATGTATTTGCTGAACTCACCCTGAAAAATGGGAGCGATCTTGTTCGTTTTAATGACGGCCATATCTCAGACAAGGATGTCCGTTCCGTTACGGTCAGGGCGCTGGTTGATACCGGCGCGGTATCTCTGGTGATCAACGAGGATATTTGTCAGCAGTTGGGATTGTCAATCGAAGAAGAGCGTTCCGCTTCCCTTGCGGGCGGCGGAAAGATAAACTGCAAAATTACCGAACCGTTAAGAATTTACTGGAAAGACCGTAACGCAACCTGCCAGGCGGTTGTCCTTCCCGAAGGCGAAACATTGCTCGGTGTTATTCCGCTTGAATTTATGGATTTGATAGTTGATCCTCTCGCTGAACAATTAGTCGGCGCTCATGGCGATAGAATTATCAGCCGCGTGATGTGAGCCACTAACCCTCAAGGTATAGGGCTAACCCTCAAGGTATAGCTTAACTAACCCTCAAGGTATAGCGGAACTAACCATGCAGGTATAGTGCGGCTACCCCCCAAATTCTTGACTTGTTTTTCAAATGAAATAAACTTTCCTTAATATCTGAAACCCGTCCGCATGGGCGGGGCGATATAAAGGAGATTTGTATGAAAACAAAGAAAACACTCATATGCAGCATAATTACCGTAATTTTCGCGCTGGCGTTTGTTGGCTGCAGCGACCCGGGAGGCGGGCCAACTGGAGGCGGCGGAGTTGCCCCCACCATAACCACAACGACATTGGCAAACGGCAAAGTGGAAACGGCGTACAGTCAAACACTTGCGGCAACAGGGGACACGCCGATCACATGGAGTATTGAAAGCGGCACATTGCCGGCAGGCTTGACCCTTTCAGGAAACACTATTTCAGGAACGCCGACAACGGCAGGGACATCTCATTTCACGGTTAAAGCAACCAACGACGCAGGAAGCGACACAAAGGCGCTTTCAATAGTAATCGCAACTGAGAGCGGTGCACTTCTCCCCGCAATAACCACGACGTCATTGCCAAGCGGCACCGTGGATACGGCGTACAGCCAAACGCTTGCGGCAACAGGAGACACGCCCATCACATGGAGCATTGACACCGACTCCGGCACATTGCCAGACGGCTTGAGCCTTGATGGGACAACGGGAATAATTTCAGGAACGCCGACAACGGCAGGGAAATCTGATTTCACCGTTAAGGCAACCAACGACGCAGGAGACGACGAAAAGGAGCTTTCTATCACTATCGCGCCAATCGGCGGCGACAATCCAACCACCTTCACCGTAACATTCAACAGTAACGGCGGTACAGCAGTTGCCGCCATACCCAATGTTACCAGCGGCGCAACCATTGCCAAACCAACAGACCCGACCAAAACCGGCAACATCTTCGGCGGCTGGTACAAGGAAGCGGGACTTACCAACGCATGGAACTTCACAACCGACACCGTAACTGACAACATCGAACTTCACGCCAAATGGGCAGCCGCAACCTACACCGTAACATTCAACAGCAACGGCGGATCAACGGTTAGCCCCATAACAGGAGTTACCAGCGGCGCAACCATTACCAAACCGGCAGACCCGACCAAAACCGGCAACATCTTCGGCGGCTGGTACAAGGAAACGGGGCTAACCACCGCATGGAACTTCGCAACCGACGCCGTTAATGACAACATCGAACTTCACGCCAAGTGGACAGCCGTCTCCGCAATCTACACCATCACCGACAGTGGAACATCGTTTACGGCAAAGAAGGGCAGCGCAACGGTTGGAACGGCTGACCAGCCAATCCAGGACGCTATTAACGCGATACGAGCCGATGCCAACGGTGACGCCATTGCCATAGAGTTTGGCGATGGCACGAACCCCCTGAACATTGGTACGGGATCTGCGGAGTTTAACAACACCGGCGGCACATGGGGTGTTATCAACCTTGTAGGCAAAATCACCTCGGCAAACAATAGCGCAACCCAGGGCACGGTAATGATAGGTGGCGGCGTTACCGTAAACAGTACGGCGGATATTGCCGTTACTTCTACTGGAACCAACGGCAGGGCGATTTATAATGCCAACACAAGTGACGGCGGCATGGTAACGATTTCAGGCGGCACGGTTTCGGCGAGAACGGGCAATGCGGTGTACAACGCTGGTACCGGTACAGTCACTGTATCGGGGACGGCGGTCGTTACTTCGGCAAATGTAAGCACAACCCAACTGGGTGGCACAGTTAATAACTCCGGCTTGCTTATAATCACCGGAGGCACCGTGCAAAACACCGCAACAGGTACAGGTGCCCGGGCGGTATACAACCACGCTACAGTAACCATTTCAGGAGGCCTGGTTTCGGCGACTGAGGGTACTGCAGTTCGTAATTACCCCGCAGGCAGCACGGTAACCATCACCGGTGGCACGGTTTCGGCAACTACAGGCGAGGCGATTTTCAGCGTCAACGCAAACGCCGGGATTACCCTGGGCGGCAGCCCCACCATAACCGGCAGAATACGGCCCGGTGCGACGGCGAAATTGAGCATAAACGGCACACCCGCATTCACCCCCGGCGCACGAGTATACACGCTCGATTACGCCGCATACACCGACGGCATGGTCGTGGTAACGGGCGGCGCGGACTTCTTGTCAAACTTTGAGATGTACAACCCCTCATACATACTGGAGGCTAACGGCAGCAATTTAGTGGTTCGTATCCCCACCCCTGTAGTCGCCGACTATACCTTCGGCAACCTGAACCAGACGGTGGGAAGCGTCACGGCGGTAACGATAACGCCGCAAACGGGCAAATCGACCGGGGCGAGGACGATTTATTACGAAGGGACGAGCGGTACAACGTATACCAAAAGTACAACACTTCCCACAGCCATCGGTACCTATACTGTAACCTTTGACGTGGCGGCGGTGACCGGCTGGAACGCGGCAACCGGGTTACCCGCCGGAACGCTTACTATATCCGGTGTAGTCCCCACAATCACCACAACGTCATTGGCAGACGGCGCCGTGGGAGTGCCGTACAATGTATCTTTATCGGCAACGGCACCCGGAGACAGTTCGTTCATCACATGGAGCATTGACTCAGGCACATTGCCCACAGGCCTGGCCGTCACGGGCTCCAGCATTATGGGAACGCCGTCAGCGGTGGGCACATTCAATTTCACCGTTAAGGCGGCCAACACCACGGGAAGCGACACCAAGTCGCTTACCATCACCGTCACAACCGCCCCCATCGGCGCAGTCTGGACAGCCATTTCTGCAACAGACAGCACATTCGGCACGAACTACATCTACGGCATAGCCTTTGGCAATAATACATGGGTTGCCGTAGGGAGTGCCGGCAAAATAGCGCGTTCCACAAACGGTACAACCTGGACAGCCGTATCAACCAGCATATTCGGCAATAGCGGTATCATGGCCATAGCCTATGGCAACAACACGTTTGTCGCCGTGGGGACGGACGGCAAAATGGCGCGTTCCACAGACGACGGCGTAACCTGGACAGCCGTATCAGACAGCACATTCGGCACGAGCTACATCAGCGGCATAGCCTATGGCAACAACACGTTTGTCGCCGTGGGGGACAGCAGAAAAACGGCGCGTTCCACAGACAACGGCGTAACCTGGACAGCCGTACAGTTCGGCAGCGGCAGTAGTGTCGATGTCAAAGGCATAGCCTATGGCAACGGCAGGTTTGTCGCCGTAGGGAGTGTCCCGCCGGGTAATAACGGCCAGTCGGGGTATTCCACAGACGGCGCAAATTGGACACTCGCATCAAACCTCACAAACACCATCTTCAACAACGTAACCTATTTTGGAAACCAATTTTATGCCGTAGGGAATAATGGCAATAGCAATATTGGGTATTCCCCCTTAGGCACAACCAGCACAACCTGGAACTTTTTTACAACATCGGGCCCATTCTACAACCAAAATATTACCCTTTACGGCATAGCCTCCGGCAGCAGCACGTTGGTCGTCGCGGGGGCCAGCGGCAGAATGGCGTATTACACCGAGAGATGGACAGCTATTTCCGCCACAGTCAGCACATTCGGTACAAGCACCATCTACGGCATAGCCTATGGCAACGGCAGGTTTATCGCTGTGGGGGCTGACGGCAAAATGGCGTATTCGGTGGAGTAAGAGAGCGCACTAGCGCCATGCGCGCAAATTCCAAAAGGCTGCCCGACCCCTCCATTCGGGCAGCCTTTTTTTGCGGTTGACAAATCAACATCATCACATTATAATTGCAAAATAGAGGTGTAATTATGCTGGCTTCCGTAGTACAAATTGGCAATTCGCGCGGTATCAAACTGCCCAAAAATATTCTGCGCAAATTAAACATTGAAGACGAAGTGGAAATGGCTATACATAATGACGAGCTAATAATCAAAAGTGCGGAAAGAAAACCCCGTCAAGGTTGGAGCGAAGCCTTTGCCAAAATGTCTGAAGTCAAAGAGGATAAACTATTACTGCCCGATAATATTGATAGCGCGACTTTTGAATGGGTTTGGTAATGGAACAGTACACAATTTGTCTGGTCAATCTTGATCCGACAATCGGGCATGAAATAAAAAAGACGCGCCCGTGCGTGATTGTTTCCCCTGATGAGATGAATCAACACATTGAGACAATCATTATTGCGCCAATGACAACCAAGTCCCATGCATACCCAACGCGCGTGCCGCTGACTTTTCAGGGCAAGAGCGGTTGGATTGTTTTAGACCAAATTAGAACCATAGACAAATGTCGTGTCATAAACAAACTCGGTAAGCTGAATTCCAATAAAATAACGGAAGTTAAAAACATCTTAAATCAAATGTTAGTGGAGTAATCCTTTAAAAGCGGCTGTCCAAAAGGGCAGCCTTTTTTTTGCAGTTGATAAAGCGGGTGTCTCAACAAAGGATATGCAGGGCCTGGTCGCCGTGCGCTCCGGCCAACTGTTTGCGTACCGGGTCTACAACCAAATCCATCGCCTCAAGCGGCAATGCTCCCAGCAGTACGTTTTTTGCCCCGGCGACCACCACCGCCGGAAGCTCGGTATCCCGGTCTTTCCACTGGATTTTCACCGCTTCGGTGATGGGGTAAGTTGATGTTTTACCATCCGCAAGGGAGGATTGAGTCGACCCCTTAATGGTAAGCCCCAGCTTTTCGCGTATATCCTCGTTGATGACCAGCGTCCATGCGCCGGTATCGGGCATTGCCTCGACCGTTAGCCGGCGAATAGCGGCTTTTTCGATATACCCGTGTTGGGCAAGCCCCCAATCGGTAATGTTCTCCAGTGTAATTTCTTCTTTAAAAGTACCCATATAATCCTCTGATTCAAATATAGCATAAAACAGGCTTTTCGTGCAACTTTTTGTCACGTTTCGCGCCTGATGTCGTGCTCCCGCTACGGTGAATTCTCATGCTTTTTGAGCGGGTGTCTCAACAAAGGATATACAGGGCCAGGGACTGGTTTTAGCTAGTCCGGCGGGCGATTTTGGTGCTTATCGGCGAGAGCCGTTTCTAGCACTTCAACGATTACCTGCCTGATTTCCTTGATGATGTCATGATGAAGCCTTTCCATTGAACTTTCGGGGGAGGGCGGTACGCTGAATAGTTCGTAGGNTTCAATACCGAATGCGNCGGCTAACCGTTCAAGCACTTCAGGGGTGGGAAATTGGCGGGAAAGCTCAATCATGGCTATGTATTGGATTGAAATTCCCGCTTTTTCCGCCAATTTTGCCTGAGAAAAGCCACATTTTCGGCGGTTTTCCTTCAGGTTCCCCGCCAAAATATCTCGTATATTTTTCACTTTCATATCAAAGCATAAGACCATCATAAGTATTGACAATCAATGCAAGATAGATAATAATTGGTTTTACGTTGATACCTCGGGATTTTCCATTGTTTTTTGGGGAAAAAGGTATTTACCCGCTCGTATGGGCGGTTAATTCTATGTGATTACCCGCTCAAAAGAAGAGGGAATCACCCAAAGGGAGGTTCTTTATGAAAAAGAATCCAATTTTAATGGCGATGCTGGCAGTAGTACTGGCATTCAGTTTGACGCTGGTTCTCGGATGCGACAACGGCGGCGGCGGCGGCGGGGGCGGCCCCAGTGAAGCAGAAATAGAACAGATGAAAGGCGGGGCGATAGATACGTACGCAGAGGTTGGGGCCGAAGAGTGGGGATTTTATATTGAGATGATTAATGAGGAATTCAATTTAGACCTTCCCAAAACAGATCCAAACACCTGGGGCGATGCTGAATGGAACAAGCTTGTGGCAATATATGATGACCTAATGGAGTTTTTCGGCGGCGAAGAAGGTGGTGAAGAGGGCGGTGAAGAAGGCGGCGAACAAGGCGGCCACAATTACGGCGACATAGACCCGGAAGACATGGCTCTTGTTCAAGAGATATTCATAACGTCTTGGACTCAGACTCAACAAACAGCAGGGGAATATGCGAGCACAGTATGGAGTTATTTCATAGAAGGCATGAACGAGGAATATCCCGGTCTTAACGCTCAAGCAACGAATCCCAATACATGGAGCGATGCTGATTGGATCAGGATTTATAATATCTTGATGGAAGCAGAAGATTAATGTTCACCAAGTTTTGATTGTTCCTTGAGGGCGGGGGTATTCGTAAACACCAAGCGAGTACCCCCGTGTTTTTTTTGCTTACGATGGGCGCTTTAAATTATTTCAATGCCTGTTCTTTGAATTTCCGGAAGAAAATCCGCGTAATCTTCATGAGGAACTACAATATGCGGCTCTATTCTGAAATCTACATTTTTCCGCAGCCGCCAAATTGGTACAACCGTTTCCTCGTAACCGCCAACCCATTCATTTACAACGAGCGCAATATCAATATCGCTGTCTTTTTGCGGGCAGCCTTTCGCAAACGAACCGAAAAGGTACGCTTTGTTTATCTGCATTGGAAAGCCGCTTGCTTTCACCAATTCCAAATACTTTTTTGCTATTAAAATTATATCTTCTCTTTTGTCCATTGCAGTAATTCCTTTGTCTGGCTAAAAATACTTTGAGTTCTTTCATTGGTCAAATATTGGGCTAATTTATTTTTATAGTCAGGATAACGCGCTTCTATGTTAAGCGGATTTAATTTTTCTATAAACGAAATTTGCCCCTCATTTAATAATTCGTAAAGCCCCGATTGTTGGGCAAGAAATTCCAAATCGTGTTTGAATGGCGGGGTATCATTTTTTACCTTTGAAAAATATCCCTTAAATATTTTCTCTACTGCTTGATGGCACATAAATCCCGCGTAAAGATTATGCCCATTCTTCAAGAGTGTTTCCGCAACGACAAAATCTTCGTTTGATAAGTCAACCCAATATTTTACCTTTTCCTCGCCGGTCACCCTTCACTCCCCATTTCTATGTATTATAGTCAGCTATCATAAAATTGTCAAGCGCCTTTTTTCGGTGAGGGAAAAGGGCGGGGGGCAGCGGGTTTACTCATATCAGGAAAACAAATCAGAATGTGTGCCGGTGCCGGAAGCCGAAAGTATCAATTTGTTTTTAAAAATCTGGTAAACTAACAACCAGTCGGGTTCTATATGACACTCGCGGAAATCTTTGAGGTTTCCTTCTAGTGGGTGATCGTGATAGCGTTCGGGCATGGGCTTGCGGCTTGCCAACAGATTAAGCGTTTCGGTCAG
>JGI24698J34947_10002445_pt1 | contig 10005 bp, 7 predicted proteins | sample TergutMp193P3_FD_34947 | JGI IMG/M metagenome (IMG submission 34947) | reverse complement strand
TGCCAAAAGCGGCCATGAGGCGATTGAGAAAATCAAGTATAATGCGTACGACCTTGTGCTTATGGATCATGATCATATGATGCCGGAAATGGACGGCATGAAAACAACCAGGAAGATCAGAAGGCTTAAAGGAGGATATAAGAAGCTCCCCATAGTCGCGCTGGCCACAAACACGGCTGCCGGCATGAAGGAAGTTTTTTTAGCCAACGGGTATAGCGGTTTTATACCGAAGCCTTTTGTGCTACAAGATATGGATAAAACGCTCAAAGAGTGGCTTCCGCTTGAAAAAATCTCCCGGCGTGCCAGAGCGGAAGCGGCAGATATCGAACGTGAAGCATACAACAGGTTTGTGGAGAGAATAAAGCATTTAAAGGAAAAAGAGCAGGAACCCGCCGCTGAGGCCAGAGGCATAGCATCTACAATGCGCGGCTCCCCTTTGGAAGACACAGAACAGTTGCGTGAAAACATGGAAAAAGCGCTGACAGCCGCTTAAAAGGTTGATGGCTGCCTGTCCCCTGAAAATTGCATGATTGCCCAAGAATCGGATTCATATTATGATATACGTATGTTTACGCGAAAAACCAAAATAGTTTGCTCATTGGGGCCATCATCGTCTGAAGATCCGGTGGTAGAAGAACTCATTCTCGCGGGTATGAATGTCGCCCGCTTCAATTTTTCACAAGGCACCCACGAATCCCACCGCGCTTTAATGGAGACGGTCAGGCGCGCTTCGCTCAAGCTTGGGATTCCTGTCGCCCTGCTGCTGGATACCAAGGGGCCTGAAATCCGCACAGGCATGGTGGAAAATAACGGCAAGGTAACGATAACCAAAGGAGACCGCGTTGTGGTTACCACCGATGACTGTTTAACCACAGCGGCAAGTAAAAAGTCTCCCGGCCGAATTTCTATCTCGTGGAAAGAAGCCGCGGCAAAACTCAAAAGCGGGCATCACCTCCTTATAGCCGACGGCCTCCTTGACCTTGAAGTGGTTGACTCCGCGGAAAACGGCGTAAACTGCCTGGCGGCTAACACAGCCGTAATCGGCAGCAAGAAGAACGTCAACCTCACCGGCATCCACGCGGGGCTTCCGATTATGAGCGAGCAGGACAGGAAAGACATCGCCCTGGGCGCCGAAATGAAGGTTGATTTTGTTGCCGCCAGTTTTTTAAGCTTTCCCCACGAAATATTCGAAATCAGGAAATACATCGAAAGCCTCGATTCCCAGATAAAAGTCATCGCCAAGATAGAAAGTCCCGAAGGGCTTGAGAATATCAGGGACATCGCGTATTCCGCGGACGGCGTTATGGTGGCGCGCGGCGATCTTGGAGTACAGCTTCCAATTGAGGAAATACCGCTAGCGCAGAAGCACATTATCAGCGTGTGCCGTAAATTGGGAAAACCCGTCATCACGGCGACCCAGATGCTTGAATCAATGATCGTTAATCCCCGCCCCACGCGCGCCGAACTCACCGATGTGGCAAACGCGATTTTCGACGGAACGGACGCGGTTATGCTTTCCGGCGAGACGGCGGCCGGGGCGTATCCGGTAGAAGCGGTAAAAACGATGGACAAAGTTGCGCGTAACGTTGAGCGATCCGAAGAGTTCCGCAGCCGGATGGAATATTACCGCGGCGAATGTCTTTCGGGGGTGCGTAACCACAAGGAAAACCTGAATGTCATCATGTCGCGCTCCGGCGTAGAGGTGGCGTCATCCGTTAACGCGAAGACAATAGTTTTACCCACTCTTTCCGGTAATACGGCGCGCATACTCAGCGCGTTCAGGCCGAATGAGCCCATACTCGCGATTACACACGACGAACATATTGAGCGGGTTATGCAGTTGTATTGGGGAGTACGCACCAGTCTCAGGCCGCTGTTTGACGAAACGCAAAGCATGATTCAAACCGTCATGAAGGCCGCGTCTGAAGCGGGGATGGCAGGCATATCGGAAAAAATCGTTCTCCTGGCGGGCTTGCCGATCAATAGTCCGTATATGATAAATACAATTCGCGTCCTGATTCTCGGAACGGTACTTGCCCGCTCAAATACGGGCGGCTGCGCGAATCCCGAAATCACGCGGGTGCGGGGCAAGATCGTTCGTGCGTCAAATCCCCAGGAAGCGCGCGAAAGAATCGGCTCCTTTGGCGGCGAAATACTCGTGTGCAAGCTGCTTACGGAAGACTATACACCCATCATTCGTATCGTCAGCGGCATTATCTGCGAAGATATTTCAGATATCAGCGAACAGGAATTACGCGATATCAATCCAAATCTTGTATGGCTCACCCATATAAGACACGCGACGGAAAAACTTGAATTGGGGCTGACGGTAACACTTGACGCGAAACAACTGCTTGTTTATGAGGGCACGATATAGGAAAAGCCATTCCGTATACCAATCCCAGACTATCGTTTCGGCTTAATATTCAGGTTGACTCCCAGCCTGTCTTCACTGTCCACAATGGTCCAGCTTGAGCCGGGGTAATAACCGATCTGCCGGATAGTATAACCCTTCTCCCCAAGCTCCTTCGCGATAGCGTCCCTATTTTCCCCGACTTCAAAACCAAGATGATGGACCCCCTCGCCATGCTTGTCGAGGAATTCCTGGAAGGTGCTTTCACCTCCGGTGGGCTGTGAGAGTTCAACTACCCAACTCCCGGCGCTGATAACAGCCATCCGCATCCCGTAATCGGCGACTTTCCCCCGGTAAGTGACATCGGGGTTGTTGTGGTTACTGTGATCCTTGATTTCCGGTACAGGGACGTTAAACAATTCCGCCCATTCCTTCGCGGCTTTTTCCACGTCCCTTACCACCAGGGCAATTTGAATGAATCCATTAAAGTCTATGTTATTTTTCACAATTTCCTCCTTAATTAGTGTATCATGGAATGTAACTTTTTAACGGTATATACCCCGTCTTTTCTATTATTTCCTGTCCCTGCCACGACAGAATCCAGTCTATAAGCAATTTTGAATTTCTCTTCGGCTCTCCGTTTGTCACGGCATAAAAATCGGAGGCAAAGGGATAACTCCCGTTTTGAATATTTTCTATCGTAGGCTCTATCCCGTTTATTTTCAAAAGTTTCGCGTCAGGATTTGGGTACATGGTCGTGGCAAAATACCTGTACGAATACCCGATTACCGGCTGTACTCCCCGCCACTGTACCGACACCTGTTTCATCAGACTGTTTGTGCCGATTAAGCTCGCGTCGGGCAGCGGCTGCGGAACCTGAATAGGAAAGCCGCCCATGATCATTTGCAGTCCTGTCTGGCTGCCTGAATTTTCAGGGCTTTGAAACGCGATGATCTTTCCGCCCTCTTTCCAGCCAAGGGTACGCCAGTTGGCGGTCTTGCCGGAATAGATATTACGAATTTGCTGATATGTAAGACTATCAATAGGGTTTGCTTTTCCCACCAGAAAAACGAAGGCTTCGCGCCCGATGGGCGTTAATCGCAAGTCGGCTCCGGCTGCCCGCGCGGCGGCAATTTGCCGCTCCGAGGGGCCCGCGGCGAAAATAATATCCCTGTCTCCGGAGATAAGCGCTTCATACGCGCCGCGGGTATTCGTGCAAAAGACCAAATCCCGCGAAAAAGCGTTTTCATCATACACGGCTTCAGCGAAGGCGGCGTAAACGGGATAAAGCGCCGTAGCGCCGTCCAGCACAGGCAGATCGGCGGTGAGCCGCAATTCGGATTTATCACCAAGTTTTGCCGTTCTTGAATTCACGCCAAAAGGCGCGTATACGGTCAAATCAGGCGCCGCCCCGGATTCATCCGCTGTAATCGTGCCTATCCACCAGTTTCCCCTCAGCGCCGTAGGGAATAACGCAATTGACAGGATAACGAGTAACATGATCGCCGCCGAAACCGGAGCAAGCTGTTTTGAGTGTTTCATCCACAAGAGAGCGGATATTCCGGCGATCCCTGTCACAACCAAAGCGACAGGAATTATCCCGATAATATTATCAATATCGTTGAATGAGAGAAGAAACTCATATTTATCGAGTATATACAAGCCCGCGATAAACACGAAAAGCATAAAAATCATACGGAGCGTTACCGATATTTTTTTATTCATCTGATATGCCTTTACATCAGTGAAATTACGCCCGTTACAACCCCAATGAAGATTATAAGAATAAAAGCAACAACAGCAGCCGGCAGGGAAATCGCGATGATGGCAATTATCTTTCCAATTTTGCCTGTTTTATCTTTCCCCAGGGTAAGTGCCACAATACCCGTTGTCAATCCGGCAACAGGAAACAATACCACAAAAAGAAGCGCAACCGCCGTAAAGCCCCAGGCGATTGAAGAATTCAGAAGAAAAATGAGAACCGGGGCAAGGTCAAGCCCCAGCGCGGTGAGCGGTAAGCCCAATTCGTTCTTTTTATTTTCCATTGTTTTTCATAAATCCATAATGGGATGTAAAAACAAAAGAACTGTTTTCAATAGTATCGCGTAACCGATCAATTGTTTTCCTGTTTAGTTCAGAGTCCATTGAAAATGGCTGAACACCTATATTTCCGTCTTTAATCATGAGCGCGTCGCCTGTAAACAAATAACAATTGTCAACCAGGTACAGCATTGAACCGTTTGTATGCCCCGGCGCGGATATACACTTGACCTTCCTTCCGCCGAATAGCAACTCCTGGCCATCGGATAATAAGGTTATTTTGCCTATATCAATTCCGGAAGGCATTTTGTTGCCCCCAAAAATGTTCCTCTTCACGGTTCCATTGAGCAGCGACAGTTCATCTTTACCCATATGTATCGCCGCATCAGGAAACAGATTCAACGCGGCTGTATGGTCCGAATCGGAATGGGTAAGGAGAATCCACTTAACGTCATCAATATTGACACCGAGCCCATCCAAAGAAGCTTTAAGCCGATTTTTATCTACACCGGCGTCAACCAGTATATATCCGCTGTCAGTCTTTAACAGATACACGGTAACGATAGCATTCCTTACAGCGTATATGTCCGTGCCGGGAATTTGACCGGTTTTTGCCGGGTTCATTTTAGATAAGGGAGAGGCGTAATACAGACCGGCTCCCAACAACAACAGAATCCCAATAATAATCCATACGATCATTCGATTATTATATTAAACCTGGGTGTTTTATGCAACTCCATCCTGGACCAATATCTACCCTTCCGAGGAAAGTTTAGCGTTAACGTTTCTGAGCCGTTCCGAAAGAAGGGTAATAATTTTCTTATCCATATCCTTGCTGTGTTTCAGGACTTCCTGGAAAAGCGCCGGGGGAATTACAAGTACTTTCAAATCCGTATGCGCCTTAACAGTAGCGCTCCTGCTCTCGGAAAGATAGTGGCTCATCTCACCGAAAAACTTTCCATGTTCTATCCGGTCAACCATAACACCTTCTTCAAGATAAACCGCCGCCTCCCCCGATATAATGTAGTAAATTTCCATGCCTGTTCCCCCTTTGGAAAAAACCACATCTTCTTTTACGTAAGAACGAATGTATTCCTTCAGAGTTATGCTGGTAGGGGTAAACCAACGCTTTGTAAATGATTTTTTTTCAGGTGATGATCCGGTCTGGATAAAGCGCGAAAGCAGAAGCGCGTCGAAGGAATTTATGATAAATGTTAATTCCGCTCCAAGGAAAAACAGTGTAAAAAAGAAGTACACATTTACGAGCAGAATAAGCAGATTTCCCAGCGTTCCGTAAATAATGCCATATCTCTCTTCATTAATAATATAGCGCGACAAAAAAATCAGTGCTGAAAAGAGCCCGGTACAAAAAAGCGCGCCTGTAAGCGCCGCGCTTCGCCTGGGCGCTTTGGCGGGTACAAAGGTATATCCCAGAAAAATAAAAAACCCCGCTATAACAAGGGGACTAAGCCGCCGCAATACTCTTGATGCAGCCGCAAACCACGGCTGATCCAGGGTAAAAATATCAAAAACCTGATACATTAATAATGCTGTTTCGGAAGTAAATATCGTAAAAAAAGCCAACACAATAACAGCAGCTTCAATGATAATAGGCGTTAATATTTGCTTCATGGGACTTACTTTTTCAGCGGCAGGGAAAATTATCCCCAGGCCGCGCTGAAGGGAAAGGGCAAAAATTCGGGTAGTCCACAAAAGTCCCGCAATTGTTATGAAACCCGCAATTCCCGGCCTTGAGACACTTAAAAAAGTTTCCGTCATCTCGTTTATATCAAAGGCGTCGCTCAATATCCCCATGTTCCCAACAAGAGCCGCCACGGTTTCCGGTGATGACTTAAAAACTTCCAGAATAATGAAAGCTATAATAAGCAAACCAGGTGCCGCGGAAAATAAAAAAGCATAGGAAGCCGCGGCCGCGTGGTTCATCAAACCGTTCTTGGTGAAACGTTCCAAAGCAATTAATACACATTGAACAGCCCTTTCAACGTATAACATGAGTTTCTTCTGAATTTTCTGTGCAGGGATGCTGAAACTGTATCCTGACATTATACTGCCTCCCATGTTTTCATTCAGATGAATAATAATAACATATACCGTCTTGTCCGGTAACCCCAATGAACAACATTTGGATCTATATCTTTTTTCACGTCTTTGGATTAAGATGACAGGATGAAGACAACGAAAATAAAGGGAAAATTCGTAATAGGGCATGACGGGAAGAGTCATGTCGTCTATCGCGGCGGGGAAGTGGTTTATAGGGACGACTCCATTGTTTTTGTGGGCAGGGATTACGACGGCCATGTGGACGAAACCATAGACTCAGGCGCGTCGATTGTCGGCCCCGGTTTCATCGATCTTGAGGCCGACATCGACACCGACCACGCGCTGCAGGACGTGAATGTGGAAGAGGGAAGGCAATGGTGCGATTTGGGCGACAAACACTGCACCGTCGATTTCTACACGGAGGATGATTTCAGGGACCGCCAGACTTATTCCATCGCCCAGTTGATACGCAACGGCATTACGACCGCCATGCCAATCATGGGCGAGATGTTTCACGGCTGGGGACAGAGTTACCGCGAGCACGAGATCATGGCCGAGGTTGCGCTGGCCATGGGGATACGCCTTTACGCAGGGCCTTCATTCCGCTCGTTTAAATACGTGGGTAAAGATTATGAGAAAGAGCGAAGCGAAAAGAGTTTCGCCGACGCAATGCGTTTTTTCGATGACTTTGACGGTAAAGGCAACGGGATGATTCGCGGGTTTATAAATCCTTGCCAGATACGCTGGACAAACGAAGATGTGCTGTTACGCGCAATCCGTTTCGCCGAAAGCAAAAACGCGCCGATGCGCCTGCACGCCTGCGAGGGAGTCAGCGAGTGGGACTATATCAGGACACTCGGCGGCAGCACGACGATTGAGTATTTCGACAAAATAGGGCTCCTGTCCGGAAATTTGCTCATCCCCCATCTCAGCGTGGTGAGGAACAGCGAGATTGAAACGGTCGCGCGATACGGCATCAGCGTGATTACAACGCCGTGCGCGGAAGCGAATTGGGGAGGGGCGCTCTTTTCGTTCGCGAAACTCAGGTCTTACGGCATAAACGTCACAATCGGCACGGACTGCCAGCCTCTCGACATGATACGCAATATGCGCGTTGCCCGCGATATGGACGCTATATTCCGCAACCGAGGTGTCTTCGCCCGTTATAATGAGGACGGCAGCGTAATAAATACGTTCGCGGACGAACCGGATTACAAGCCGATGAACGCGGGGGATTTTTACGATGCCGCCACGATAAACGGAGCGAAAGCGTTAAAACGGGACGACATAGGGAAACTCGCGGTCGGCGCGAAGGCCGATATTATAGCCGTCGATTTGAACGACATAAGCGTCGGGCCGCACGAAGACCCGATCCGCACAATGGTTATAGCCTGCACTGGCAATAACGTTTCGCACACGATTATCAACGGGAGAATGCTGATGAAGGACAAAAAGCTCATCGGCATAGACGAGAATGCGCTGATGCAAAAGGCGCAGGCGGTCTACGAGCGGTGCCTGAATTTTTATCACGAGCACGACCGCCACCAGAGGCCTCTGGAAACGCTATTCCCGCCGAGTTACAGGTATATGTAGAAACCTGATATGCTATAGATGCGAAGACACACCCACTTTTCATAAAAAATTCTCAAAAATCTTGACTAAAACACTTAAGTTTTGTATATTACTAATATAGTCATGAATTAGTTCATTTCAACAAAGTATCCCAAAATCTATCAGGAGGTTTTTATGAGTCTCAAGTTCAAATTAACGTCGGTTATCTTTGTGATGATCCTTGCGGTCATCGTAATTCTGTCGGTTTTCACCCTCAGCAGGGCGAATAGTTTGCAGACGGCGGCGGCGTATCAATACGCCGATGAAATGGCCAAGGCCAACGCGATTGAAATCCAGCGGCGCATTGAGCTATTCACCTCTTACGGCGAGGTTATTTCAATGCTGTACAGCGATTTTGAAAACACCGAGGAAGGACTGCGGCGCCACACTTTTTCCGATATCTTGCACGGCGCGATTGAGCAGGAAGTACTTATCATGGGCATCTTTACCGCGTGGCTGCCCAATACCATCGACGGACTGGATGCCGAGCTGGGTCAGTACCAGGCCTTCTACACTCGCAGAAGGACAGGCAAGGTCGAGCACATGCCGGCGGGCTATGAAGGCTGGCAGGGTTATTTAACGAACATGGCCGCAAGCGGAAAGCCAAACCTGGAAAGTCCTGTTTGGAGGGATATATTCGGCCAAGGCAATGTCCCAATCATCTCCGTCCAGTACCCGGTTAAAAACTCAGCCGGAAAGGTTGTGGGAGTGGTTGGTGTCAACTTTGTAAGCACCCTGCAGGAAATTGTGGATGAGTTAACCCAGCAAGTATACAACGGCAAGGGAGTGGCCGGGGCGTATTCCAATGACGGCGTAATTATCGCGCATTACGACGATACGCGGATAAAAGATAATATCAAAGACAACTCCTCGGAAAAAACACTGCTGGGTGATCAGCATAACCGTGTGGTTCAGTCAATAGGAAACGGCGGCGAAAACGGAAAACCCGTTACTATTACCCGATATTCTCAAATTATGAAAACGGATCTGTACCTCATTTATGAGCCCATTCATGTTAACGGCATGAACACCGCCTGGAGCCTCCTCTTGGGTATTCCCCTGAATGAAATCAACAAGCCTGTCCGTGAAATGATATTCTTTACCGTTGTAATCGCCCTGATCATACTTGCGGCGGCCGCGGTTATTACCTTCTTTTTTGCCCGAAACGTTGTCAAGCCGATTATCGGCGTAACAAATACCCTCAAGGATATTTCCGAAGGCGAAGGCGATCTAACCAGGCGGATAACTGACAATTCCAAAGACGAGGTGGGCGATCTTTCCCGTTACTTCAACCTTACCCTGGATAAGATCAAAAACCTTGTCGTCAACATCAAGAATGAGGCGTCAACGTTATCTGAAATCGGCACCGATCTCACAGGCAATATGAACGAGACCGCCGCAGCGGTGAACGAGATCACCGCCAATATCCAGAGTATCAAGAGCCGAGTGATAAACCAGAGCGCCAGTGTCAGCCAGACTCACGCGACCATGGGGAACCTTACCGGCAACATTAACAAACTTGACGGGCATGTTGAAAACCAGACTGCCAATATTTCCCAGGCGTCGGCCTCCATTGAGGAGATGGTTGCAAACATTCAGTCGGTTACCACAACCCTTGTCAACAACTCCGCCAATGTAAAGGTCCTGATAGAATCCGCTGAAGTTGGACATACCGGATTACAGGATGTAGCGGCTGACATTAAGGAGATCGCCCATGATTCCGAGGGTCTTTTGGCGATTAACTCCGTAATGGCGAACATTGCCAGCCAGACAAACCTCTTGAGCATGAACGCCGCGATTGAAGCGGCTCACGCAGGGGAGGCGGGCAAAGGTTTTGCCGTAGTCGCCGACGAGATTCGCAAACTGGCGGAAAGCTCCAGCGAGCAGTCCAAGACCATCGGTACGGTCTTGAAGAAGATAAAGGGATCAATCGACAAGAT
>JGI24698J34947_10002444_pt1 | contig 10008 bp, 5 predicted proteins | sample TergutMp193P3_FD_34947 | JGI IMG/M metagenome (IMG submission 34947) | reverse complement strand
CCCCCCCCCCCCCACGTAAATATTTCGCAGGTCTTCAAATGTACTATACTTGTAATTATAATTGTTGGTATTGTGTTCAGGGCCAAAAGAAACCGCCTCCCGGTAAAATATGGGAAAAAGAAAGTGTACTAAAGATAATAGATTTTTTCCAAAATAGACCTGAACAATGGACAATAAAACTTATCGGAGGAGAGCCCACAATACACCCGTATTTTGTAGAACTTTGCGGTAGGTTAACAGAACGGCATGAGATTATCGTTATTACAAATAACTCCTTGTCTTTTGATAAATTGAATAAATTTGTAAATTCAGTAAATATTAAAAATGTACGTTATGCATGTTCCTTGCAACAGTCTGACGAAACGAAAGATAATTTTGCCAAATTTATTGATCGTGTAAAAATCATGAAGGATAATGGGTGTACTGTATCTGTTAGTTATATAGCGACGCCTGACAGAATTGAAAAGATTACCGGCTATAAAGATTGCTTCGAAAATATCGGGATTCCTTTTAACGTAGGCGTTTTTGACGGGAAAATGAACGGAAAAATATACCCAAATGATTATACAGATGAAGAACGGAGTTTTTTTGATCTTCCTGCTTGCAGGCAGTGGTTTCTGGAAAAAGGATACCCATGTACCTATGGGAAATTGTGTGATTACGGTCATACAAAAATGATAATACTTGGCGATACAGGTAATATTGTCGGGTGCCATTTTGATAAGAAACCTATTGGAAATATATACGAGGGCTGCCTCAATTTATGCGAAAAGGCAAGAAATTGCCAGTATAAATATTGTTCCTGTCCTCGTGTTCCTTACGATATAAAAACTTCGCTGTATGAGGAAATGCAAATGTGCGGAGAGTATAGCCAGGATGAATTATATAACTACTATTATTCGATTGCGCCTAACCCGTATTATGATAACTTTAACTGGAATCCCCAAACCACTGAACAAAAACTAAAGTCATTGGAGAGTTTGGAAAGAGCGGAGAAAGCTGGATATATGTTTTTTAAGACATATAAATTATTAGGCGACTTATACCGTGATATGGGAAAACTAAAAGATGCAGGTATGACATATAAAAAAGCAATTGCTATGGAGCCAGAAAATGAATGGAATGAAATATTACTGAAAAATGCTCGCTTTATGATCTTGCCCTATCCTGTAAAAAAGCTTCTCTCCTTATTAAGAATAATTTTTAAGGTAATAGACAAGTATTATGGATATGCGCAACTCAGGACACTTGAAGAGATATCATTTCTTCATCATGTATTTGATGTGCCAATATACGATATCGAAAAAATATTATTCGATGATGGAATTCTTTTTCAATGTGGAGAAATTGATCCGCAAATATACTTAAATTTATCGCAGCCATTGAAAAAAACAAACGGTATTCCGCTTTGTAAAATAACCTACACTAATTCTATCTCAGGCAATTTGCAGCTTTTTTGGGATTACGGTGAAGGACTTAGCGAAGAGAACAGTACACGTTGTAATATTGAAACTACAACAGAAACTGAGTCGATTCTTCTGCCGATTGTAAATTGGAAAGATAATGCGCAGCTTACGGCGCTTAGAATTGATCCGCCGGATGGAACCGAGTTTATTCTTAAAAGCATTAAAATTCTTGAAAATAGATAGTTTATGCTTTAAGAAATAGATAAGATATGGAATTATTATGATAAAAGCATATTTTGAAAATATGAAAACCAATTTACTTATTTTCTTAAAAAAGAATACCACTGTTTTATTGATAGGCATTCTATCTTTTATAATGTTAATCATTATGGTAAAACACTCGTGCCAATGTTCATTTTGGCGTGACGAGCTTCACACTATTGGCGGAATTCGGCATGGACAGACATTAAAGCTTAGGTTTTTAATGGAAGCTCATCCATTGTTTGCTTGTATTTCTTATTTTTATTATAGAATTGCTCCTTATGGAGAACGATGGCTTTTATTGCTTCCTGAAGTTTTTATGGCGCTCGCTGTCTTTTTCACCGGTCTTACAGTTAAGAAAATAGTTGGAAATAGCGGAGCATTATTTGCGACAATTACAGTGTCAACTTTATTTTATCTTGGTCAGTATGGTAATGAATTTAGAGGCTATTCTCTTTATATTTTAATGTCATCTCTTGTTTTCTTGTTCTATTTACGGCGCTTGCAACAGAAGGAGAATACGGCAAAAGATATAGTTGTTTTAGGTATATTATTAGCCGGTTTCGCATATACACATCTTTTAAGCGTTATAATTTGTTTTATTTATTTTATAACGGATATAATTCTGATTTTAAAAAAGAAAATAAACAGGTACTGCTTGCTTTCCTATTTTTTAGGCGGCTTGCTTTTTCTTCCGTATGCTATCTTGCTTGCCGGTTTATTATTTGAACCGGGTGGATTAAATTTTTGGCCTGCGATTCCTGCAACCTCACAGGTAATTGGTGTTTATAAAGACTTGTTAGGGGGTAATACATTACTTTTAGGCGCTTTTTCCTTGGGCTGTTCAATTTTTGTAATAAAAATAATAAATAATAAAAAACTAGTTATAGATGATTTACCGGTATTACTTGGTATAGTTATACCAGCTTTCATGATTGGTATCACCTTTATTTATAGCAAGTTTATAAATCCAAGGGGTTCATTATTTCTTTTTCGTTATTTTTTCTGTTTATTACCAATGCTTGTTTTTGTATGTAGTTATGCCTTTGAGGAAGTATTTAAAAGTATAAGCTTTTATAATATATTTCCAAAAGAGAATGTGGTAAGAATTTTATTACTGGCTCTTGCGCTTTATTTATATCCGCAATTCTATTTGCAATTAGCCAATAATCCTGACTATGCAAATGAGTCGATAAAGAAGGCTACAGAATACTTGTCTTCACAGCCAGACATAAACAATGAATCTACCGCGATTTTAATTACTATGGGTACGCTTGCGTCTCTTGGTTGGATTGAATATTACGTAACACAACAGGGAAGAATGGAATCGTTTTCCAAGAATATAATTTTGCAAGAAAATGTTAACATTGATAATTCTTTTATCTTAAATTATCACCGGCTATATATTTTTGCCCCCCGATTTAGGCATGCTTACGAAGATTACTTGCAACATTTTTATTCTTTAGTTGATGAGATAGAAGGTTTAGGAATACGGGTATATGAAATAAAATGAAAAAAATCTTTGCGGTTGTTCAAGTTCAAAATGAAGCTGATATAATCGAATCACTTTGCCGCTATTATTGCAGTTTTTGCGATGGTATTTTGATTACGGACAATATGAGTTCCGACAATACTCTTTGCATACTAAAATCATTGATTGAGGAAGGATTGCCTGTTTTTACAATCAATAGAAACGATATTAATTTTGATCAAGGTCCCGACAATGCTCGTTATCAACAGTTCAATTTGGCGATTGATCGTTACAATGCCGATATAATACTGCCAATTGACGCCGATGAATTTTTGGTCAATATTAACGGCGGAAATCCGCGTCCTGTTTTAGAATCACTGGATGAAATGGTAGAGTATCATATTTACCGTCATAATTATATTTGTCCCCGGAACTTGGAAAACAATAAGTTTTTCCCGGAAAATACAAATAAATACGTTGAACTGTTAAGTCCTAAAACAGTAATGAGCCGTTTTCTTCTTAAGGATAAAAATGCGTTTGCGGCGCCCGGGTGCCATTATTTCTGTTATACCGAAGATCCTCCGGAAATAGTGAATATGAAAACGCTATGTTATAACCATTATCCCATTCGTAATGTATATCAATTTATATTAAGAAGTATTTTAAGACGAGCGCTATATTTAACACACCCTTATCATGATGGAAGCATGTATTTCGGAATGGGATGGCATCATAAGGTTTTTTATGAGGAGATAAAAAAACATGGGACAATTTCCCATGAGATGCTGGAAAGATACTCGGCATATAACTCTGCTTCTGTTCCTGAAGATGATAGTTATGAATTATTCGAAAAACCTTTTGATACGTCGTTTTGCCATGATAAACTAAAGCTTTGTTATACCGATTATGATACCCACAAGAAACATTTTTTGCAAATGTTAACAACACAATTAGAAAAGGATTTGCGTAATATGCCCTCATGGCGATCCGCTATGGAACGAAAGATAGCTGGAGAACAACTCGGGCAGGCCAATGCGACAATATTTAATCTGAATGCGTATATTGAGACACTGAACAAACAAATTCTTCCAAGTCTATTTGGCACGTTTTATTTTGATACCGGCAAAAATTTTAACGAAGAAGAAAAAGTTAATTTCCACCATAAAAAAGGGCAAACTAATTTTTCTTATGAGCTTGTTCTGCCGGAAAACATACAGTTTATCCGTTTTGATCCCGTTGAAGGATGCGGATGCTTCCTGCAAAATCTTGTTATAATGTCTGATAGTGGTATTAAACTTAATTATCAAGTTCTCAATGGTCTCAAGTCAGAGAATGACGGAATAGCCTTTACAACAACAGACCCTCAAATACTTATTGATGTTAAAAATAAAGCAATAAAAGAAATAACATTACAGTGCAATATCTGGCTTTTTAATTAAGCAATTGCACTATTGTTGTTAATTCACTAAGGGAAGCTTATGGAAAATAAAGAAAAAATCGGCGGTGTAACTCTTGACTACTCTTTTTATGATGAAGATCATATATACAGTGACGGCGAAGAGATCGAGACATTCATTTTAAATGTTTTTAAGGAAGAACGGGATGTTTTTGAGGTACTGGCTTCTGATAACCGTTGGCCTGTGTTGTACCATTTGTCTCCCATGCGAAAGAATATCGTATTGCCCATGGATTTAAGTAAGGATGATGTTGTGTTGGAAATTGGTTCTGGAATGGGCGCCATTACAGCGCCAATTTCTGAAAGGGTTCGGGAAGTTGACTGCGTTGAGCTTTCAAAAGTACGTTCCCTTGCCAATGCGTATAGGAATAAACATCAGGATAATATTACCATTTATGTTGGCAGTTTTGACAAAATACAGTTCAAAAAAAAGTATGATGTAATAGCTTTAATGGGGGTTCTTGAATATGCGGAATTGTATATCAATAGCCATGATCCGTTTACCGATTTTTTAAAAACCTTGTACAATTTATTAAAACCAGGCGGAAAGATATATATTGCGATTGAAAATAGGCTAGGTGTGAAATATCTTGCGGGAAATCCGGAAGATCATTGGGGGAAGGCTTATTTTGGCATTGAAGGGTATAATTTTGACGAAAAGGGAGCAAAAACTTTCTCAAAATCGGAACTGGAGCAATTACTGAAAGATACCGGATACTCAAACTTCTATTTTTACTACCCATTTCCGGATTATAAGCTGCCAAAGTATGTTTACAGCGATGAATACTTGCCCAAAACATCGGATGAAATACCGGCAAATATTGTATATGATACTGACAGTTATCGAGCATTTAATGAACAAAAGGTATTGAATACCCTAAAAGACACAGAGGACTTTAAGGTTTTGTCAAATTCTTTTTTGATCAAGGCTGTTAAGAAATGAAAATATTGTTTTTAAAAGATTCAAGCGACAGAAGAAAGCAATTTGCTTTGACAACAAGGATCTGTATTGATAATGGAAAGAAAGTTGTAATCAAGGAGCCGTGTTTTCCGGAGGGAATACCGCATATTAAGAGAATTGTTGAAAGCCAGCGTCTCTTTGCTCAATACTATCAAAATGTTGAAATAAATAAAACATGGATTGAAAATGATATGCTTTATGCGGAATTTATTGACGGTGTCCCACTTTCTGACTTTTACATCAAGGCAATACAGAATAACGATAAAAATGAGATTATAAAATTGATTAAGTACCATCTTAAATTATCATTAGGGCGGAACAATGCCTGTACATTCAAACCAACCGGTGATTTCGTGAATCTTTTTGGAGAAACTGAAATCTTTAAGGGGAAACAGGCGCTTGTTTTTACTTTTTTTGATCCGTTGCACACGAATATCATTTTCCGGAATGGTGATATAAATAGGCCATGTTTTATTGACTATGAGTGGTTTTTTGATTTTCCTGTGCCTGTTTCCATAATAAAGTTCAGAATCGTCCAATTACTTTCTATGCTGGCAGGAATAGACGATATCATTCCATTAAAAGAAAGGTTAGCTATTACAGGTTGTAGACTTTCTTTTAATGATGGTATTATCTTTTTGAATAAATTTTCTTACTTTGTTTATAAAGAAAATAGTATTATTTATTCATTTTTAAATAAAAATTTTGAGAAAACTATTTTACACTATCCTGATATTGTTACTTATTTCGGCACCGTATACTTTGATACAGGAAATGGCTATTCTGAAAAAGGAAAACTGGCATACTTTTTTGCCAGAAATGAAGTTGAAATATCCTGCCAAATTCCGGAAAACACTATCGCGGTTAGGTTGGATCCGGTTGAAGGCTATGGCTGTGTTATAAGTAATCTGGAAATTCTTTCCTATGGCGGTATCGTAAAATATGAACCAATAAACGGTTTTATGGATAAAGCGGGAGATATGGTATTTACAAATACAGACCCTCAGATTAAACTTCACGGAGCTTCATACTGGCTTAAAATAAAATACAGGGTACTGTTTTTATCAGAGTTTTCGCATTATAGAGTTTTAAATGATTATATTGTGACTATTGGAGAACGGGACGGGCTCGTAGCAGAACGGGACGGGCTCGTAGCAGAACGGGACGGGCTCGTAGCAGAACGGGACGGGCTCGTAGCAGAACGGGACGGGCTCGTAAATTCTAGATCATGGCGCTTTACAAGGCCCTTGCGAAAATTTACCGCTTTTATTCGGCGAAATAAGGTATTATATCTTTTTGCCAGAGGCTTGCTGTCCATAAAAAGAGCTGTGTCCTATAATAAACGAGAACAATTGCCTTCGTTTGAAACAGATGGTTTTTTCTACGAGAGCGAGTATCAGAAAAATATGGACTTTTCAGGATATGAGCCAAGAGTAAAGGCGATAGCTTTTTATTTGCCACAATTCCATAGAATACCTGAAAACGACAAATGGTGGGGCGAGGGCTTTACCGAATGGACAAACACCCGCAAAGCAAAACCGGTGTTTAAAGGACATTATCAACCACGGAAACCCCATAAAGATATAAGGTATTATGATCTTACAAATATTGAAACTATTAAGAGACAAACTGCGCTTGCAAAACAACATGGAATTTACGGCTTTTGTTTTTATTTATACTGGTTCTCGGGTAAACGTCTTTTGGAAAAACCTTTGAACTTGTTTCTGGAACATCCTGAAATAGATATCAATTTTTGTTTGTGTTGGGCAAATGAAAACTGGACACGGCGTTGGGACGGGTTGGATAATGAAATATTAATTAAACAAAATTACTCTGAGGATGATCCTTATAGATTTATTGAGGATATAAAAAAGTATTTTGTTGATAAACGTTATATAAGGGTTGATGGGATTCCGGTAATTTTGGTTTACAATCCCGGAAATATCCCTAATATCAAAGATGTATTTATAAAATGGAAAAAGCATGCTAATGAAATTGGAATTGGACAAATAAAAATATGGATATGTAAAACATTTGGGCATACCCCTCAAACATTACATATTGAAGATACTGTTGATGGGACAGTAGAGTTTCCGCCTCATGGTATACCTCTACCTACTATGGGAGCCAAAGATATTAATCTTGCCGAGAAAACAGGGAATATATATGATTATAGAGAACTTGTATCTGAAATAAAAAAAGAGTTCAAATTTTCAGGAAAAGAAAACTCCAAATTTGATATAACTCCATTATATCGCACCTGTATGGCAGGTTGGGATAATTCTGCAAGAAAAAGGACAGGCTGGTCAATATTTGCCGGTTTTTCGTTAAAATGTTTTTTTGAATGGACATCATTACTTGTTGCTGAAACTATAAAAACAAAAAAACCATTCTTATTTGTCAATGCATGGAATGAATGGGCGGAAGGAACATATCTTGAACCGGATAAAAAATACGGATATGCCAATATCAATACGCTCTCAAAAGCGATATGCGGACTTCCTTTTGATAACAAAAATTCTATTGGACAAAAAATTATAAAAAAATTGAATAAAGAATTTATAAAGAATGATAAAATAAAAATTGGCGTTCAAATTCATTTGTATTACTTGGATTTAATAGATGAAATAATAATGAATTTAAACTTTATACCATTTCCTTTTTGTTGTTATATTTCAACCGATACCGATGAAAAAGTTAACATCATACAAAACGAATTTAATAATAGGTGTAAGAACGCTCATAATGTCTATGTAAAACGATTTATAAATCGTGGGCGCGATGTAGCGCCTTTTATTGAACAAATGGAAAATGAAATCAATAAATATGAGTTTATTTTACATATCCATTCGAAAAAGTCACGTGTAGACGATGAGTATAGGGATGACTGGCGAAAATATTTATTTAGGCATTTATTAGGAAGTACTGAAAATATTTATCGTATTTTTGAGGGATTTTTGACTAATAAAAAATTAGGATTAATTTTCCCAGAAACTTTCTCGCCCGTTTTATCTTGGATGGTTTGGGGGACAGATATGCAACAGGGTAAAAGAAATGTCCAAGATTTTCTTAAAAAAATAGGTGCTGAAATTGCTTTGGGAGAAAAACCTGAATTTGCAGCCGGGGATATGTTTTGGGCGCGGACGAAATCTATTAGGAAAGCTTTTGATGCTGGTATTACACAGAATGATTTTCCTATTGAAAGTGGTCAAGAGGACATGACACTGGCTCATACAATTGAGAGATCATGGGTTTACATAGCACAGCATGAAGGTTATAACTTTAAGCAAATATCCAATGTAAGCTTGGAGAATTATTAAACATTGGCTTTTCATAAAAAAGATAAAGGAGTTTGCTATGCATAAAAAGATATTTAAGAAATTTTACAATCTGAATGATTCTGAGTGGATTGATTTATTATTCCAAAGCGTTGATTCTCAAGACATCCGTAGTATTATTTTTCCCGGTTTTCCTGATGAAAAAATTCAAATAGGAATGATTGGCTCAAGCGGAAAAAATGCGCTTTATGACCCAAGATATATGTATCAGGAGATACGAAGAATAGCCGCAGAACAGAAACTAATCTTTAATAAAAAAACTACTTTGTTAGATTTTGCGTGTGGATACGGAAGAAATGTTCGTTTTTTCATGAAAGACATTTATCCAGGAAATTTATATGGTTCGGATGTAAGAACTGATTTTATAGATATATGTCGTAATACATTTTCTTGCACAGAAAATAAGGGGGGTGTAATATTTGATATTAATACTCCATTTCCACCACTGAAATATAAAAAAAAGAAATTTGATATAATTATGGCATATTCATTATTTTCACATCTTTCAGAAAAAGCTCATCTTGCATGGCTTAAAGAATTTTCACGTATTTTAAAACCAGATGGACTTCTTTTCTTGACGATCAGACAAAAAGAGTTTTTAAACTCATTGCAAAAAATGTCTGTTAACGATGAAAACATTTCAAACTACGATAGAATGCTGATAGAAAAGTTAGGAACTACTTCCATACAAAAATTTTTCGATGATGGTGAATATATTTTTAACCCTTCTGGGGGCGGACACCAATTGACAAATGATTTTTTTGGGGATACGGTGATACCAGATAAATATATTCATACCAAATGGGTAGAATGGTTTGATATAATTGAGCATTATGACGATTCATCCAGATTATCGCAGGCATTTATTTGCTTGAAGCCAAAAAAATGAATTATCACGATTTCGCAAAAAGTATTTTATCTAAAATTAGTCCGGCTTATCGGATGGCCAATAATACTCGAATGCAAATAGAAAACATAAGGAATATGGTGCTGGATGAATCTGATAGTATTCAAATGAAATTAAAAAAAATAGAAAACAAAATGAATGAAGGATATAATAGTATTCAACTTCAATTAGACAATATACAAAAGATGTTAATACCCCCCCCCCCCCC
>JGI24698J34947_10002443_pt1 | contig 10009 bp, 13 predicted proteins | sample TergutMp193P3_FD_34947 | JGI IMG/M metagenome (IMG submission 34947) | reverse complement strand
CCGCGCCGCGTCAGGCTCGGCGCGCCAAATGGCTATCTGATGTTTTAAGTCATGGTATTTTCTGTTTATCATTTCCTCGCTTTCTTTATATGCCTGGTATTGCGCAAACTGTGTCCGCAAAACACCGCCCATGGCATCAAGCTCACGGGCGGCCCGGCGTTCCATGCACATGAGGTAATGGGCATATAATATGGCAAGGCCGCCCAAATCAATTACCGTGCGTATATTCAGGATTTCCCGTTCTGCTATGCCCGAAAACGGCGTTGCCACCGTAACAAAACTTAGATTGCTCAAGCCGAATGCCGTAGCTGCCAACACAATCGCTGATACCAATTCTTTTGTCGTGATATGCAATTTCCTGTCCGGGTTGAAAGTATGTTTTTCGATAAAATAATAAAGAACGAAAACAACCGCGTAAACTAAAATCAGCAGCAGTACAGGCAGGAAAACAATAGCCTTTTCTGTCCCGCCGAACCTGCCGTCCGGCCATAGCCAAAAATGAATTTGCCATTCAAGCGAAGCGGCAAACTCCGCCATGATAAACGCCCTCGCAACGTGAAAGGCGCAGTCTTTAGCATTAACATCGCCCGCTGTTTTTACGAATAAAAACATTAACGCCACAGCCCCCATCATGCTGGGAAGCCAAAAAACAATGGGTAGTCCTTCCGTCAAAATAAAAACTGCCACCTGCGCTGCCAACGCGCACAGGGCGGCAACAGCCAGTTTGCCTTTGCTTCCGTTTCGGTTGATGACGCAAATTAACACAAGACAGGAAAGCCAATACGCGAGGGCCGTATAAACGCGCGGAATATCCGGGGGCAGTTCCATCATTTTAACACACCCCCCACATATTTGGCAAGACTTTCCATAAACGCGTTCTTGCGTGGGCGGCTCAAAAGGAGCTTTTCCCCGGCGACAATGGCGCATCCATCCTGAACGCCATCCACATAACGCAAGTTAATCAAATAGAAATTATTACCCCGGGAAAAACCATGCCCTTCCAGTTGTTTTTCCGTTTCCCGCAGGGTGCCCTGCGTTTTAAAGTCGCCGTCTGCCGCATGGAAAATCAGGGTATGCCCCTTGCTTTCAATATAATGGATGTCCGCCGCGTTAAGTTTCATTATGTTTCGATTTACGGTAATGGTGATGTATTTAGCGGCTCTGTTCTTCATCCTTGCCAACGCCCTGTTCAGGCATTGGCTGAAAGCGAAGTAATTAACCGGTTTTAGGACATAATCCAACGCCTCCACCGCATAGCCACGAATTGCATAATGCGGCGAGTTTGTAATAAAAATAATAACAACTTCAGTGTCGACCTTGCGTATTTCCTCGGCGGTTGTCATACCGTCCGTGAGCGGCATCTCAATATCCATTAAAATAATATCGTATTCCGCCCTGTAATCTACCAAAAACAAAGCGCCGTCCGAAAATGGGACAGCTTTTATTTCAGTTCTATATTCTTCTTTATACCGCCCCAGATAGTCCATCAGCTTATCCAAATAGACCGGGGAATCTTCAACAACAGCTATCTTAACCATGGATACTATCCTGCTTAATTATAACAGAAGGAGGACGTAATAATCTAGAGCGACACCAGGGCGATATACACCCTTGACAAAAGCCCTTATACTGGGTGATTGTTAAGCAAATAGCTTTCTCTATTACCAAATTCACCGATGATTTAAAGGTGTTTGTCACAAATCCCATTATTTTGTCTTCGTTTACCAGTTGGTTTCTCTCGCAGTTGATAAAAGGGATATTCGTGTTTTTCAAGATAAGGAAAAAACGGGATTTTCTGGAAGCCCTCCTGTGGCGCACCGGGGGAATGCCTTCGAGCCATGCCGCCGTGGTGACCTCCATGACGGCTTCTGTGGCCTTTAGCAGGGGCCTGGACTCGGATCTCTTTACCGTGTCCTTTCTCGTGGCCCTTTTGTTCATGCGGGACGTGGTGGGGGTTCGCCGTGCCGTCGGCCTTTATGCAAAGGCCCTCAATCTTTTGGGCAGCCAGACAACGGAAAAGAACGATATCGAATTCAACCCCGTTAAAGAAATCAAGGGGCACGCACCCCTTGAGGTCATAGCCGGCGCCCTTTTGGGCATTCTTATATCCGCGGCCTTTGTCAGGCTCTAGGTTCCCGTGACTTCCAGGACGACTGTTCTTTGCTATTATGGAATCTCCCTAATCTGCGGGATTTTCCTCTTTTTCCTGTGGCATTACGCCCTGGGCGGATCGGGTGAATGGTTTGTCGCGACGGGCGCAAACGACGGGTACGCGATTCTGGTTGTGGACGAATCAGAGGACGAGCAAGGCATCCGCGAAATGTTCACGCTGGGGGGACTGGGGGAGGTTATTTCCGAATCATCCCAATTTGTCTCAATAGATGATTTCGGCTCGTTCAAACAGATTCCCCTTATATCGTTTTATGACGAGATTGAACCGTTTGATCCCCGCAACGACGGATACGCGGAAAAACTCCATTCGTTTTTTGTGAATAACGGGAAATGCTATTTCTTCACTCTGCTGGAAATCAGCCCGTCCGATCTGCGATCCCGGTTAAAGACGTTTTCCTGGTATAAAATCGCTGAATGCCGAACTTGCCGCCTGGAGTGCGAAACTCAATCGGACTCAGAGAGGGGTTGATTGGCATTTTACAACCAAGGACGCGCGAGTGAAACTCAAAAGACTTTATCCCATAATTATGTAAAGTTATAGTTGTTACAGAGTACTAGGATAATTCAAACAAACATCCAAAAATCATTCTTCCCCCTTCAAACGTACAACAATACTTGGAATATTACGGTATTGTATCGTCTTGGGAATATTCATCGCGTTAAGCATTGAAACAATATTTTCCACCGGCATAGGCATTTCATTTATGAACCAATCGAAAAAAACCATAAGACTTCCTGTTATCTGGTAACATAATTTGTAACGGAATATCAGGTATTCATAGGCTGAAAGTTTCTCTTTGTAGTGTTCCAAAAAGGACATAGGAAATTTCTGTGCTTCACGATAAATACGATTTCCAATATCAACATTGGCCATTATTTTCTGTAGGTTTTTCTTGTGTGCAATCATAAATTGATAATCAAACATTAGAATGATATTATTTTCCTTTTCTTTGCTTTTAGTTTTTTCCATGCTTAGTAACTCCGTACTAAATGTATTTAGTATATATTCAAAAACAACATCTTCCTTATCATCATAGTTGTGGTAAAATGTCGTCCGTGCGATACCGGCCTTTTCAGAAATATCCGAGACGCTTATTTTGCCATACGGCATTTCATCCATGAGCATCATAAGAGCCTCGAAAATCCATGATTTTGTCCGTTGTACCTGCCGGCTATGTTTATTGGATTTTTGCAACATATCCCCCTTTCTGTAGTCTTTTATACAGTTTTTACAGTCTGTTCATTTTCCAAAAAAATACTTGACCAAAGTATACTCTATTGTACTACACTTGTTTTATATAAATCAAGTGTTTAATACAAATACTTGATGATATATTTTTGGAGGTTTGTATGAAAACCAGAAATAAACTGATATGGGTTTTAATAGTTTTCCTGATTATAGGACTAGCCGCTTCCTGTGCGTCAACAGGGCAGTACATGCCGCTGTCTAGGGACGAAATAGCTATAGGGAGCGTTCAATCTACTTTTGTAGTTCAGTCATCCTTGTTTTTCCTGCAAAGCGCTAAAAACGCTGTAAACACGCAAGCCTATATCCACCTGATGGAAGAAGCGGGAAAAAGATACCCCGGCAATATTGACATTCGAGATATTGAATGGGTAACTGGCAGATCAGTTGATAACGAAAACACCGAAGTTTCCGCTAACGGTAAAGTGGTGCAGATAAACTAAATTGCTTATCAGCAATATGAAAACATTCGCCGTAAAATGCGGGTGTTTTCATACGGAGGCTTTATGAAGGTCAAGAATAAAATATCACCTGTTATGGTAGGAATAATTGTTACATTGTTTGTCTCCTGTTCATCTATTGGGCATTATTTGCCTATATCGTCAAGCGATATTGTTATAGGAACAATCCAAACTACTTTTGTAGCCCGTGATACATGGCTGTCAAATAACGAAAGCATAAGCGCACAAGTCTATATAAAACTTTTGGAAGCAGCGGCACAAAGATATTCTGGTAATATAGACATTCGGGACATTGTATGGGGAACCGGCAGAAAAATAAGTCCACGCGATACAGAAGTTTCCGCTACCGCTAAAGTTATCAAGGTTGAACAAGATGAAACGAATTATTAACTTTTATATTCTACTGCTTTTACCGTTGGCCATTCATGCACAAGTTTTTCCTGGTTCATTTATTTTATTCCGTGATACCGTCTATCTACAAAATAGAAGTTTGTTGGATACCATGCGCTTGTATACGGCGGCCAAACATGATATTGAAAATTTGCTAACAGACGTGGACTTCTATTTGGCGCTTTCTCGTTGCGAGTACCTAATGGGACTTTCTTTCAGAGTTGAAGGTAGAAACAGCGAAGCCGCCGCGTATTTTGAACAAGGTATAGCGTGGGCGGAAGAATCTCTCGAATTACGTCCCACATCGGAAGGCTATCGCTTATTGGGAACAAACATTTCCTTTTTATGCGAGGTAAGATTCTCATACGGTCTTAGAAATTTCGGAAAAATCGAGGAAAACGCCAACAGAGCCCTTGAACTGAACCCTCATAATCTGGCGGCACGGTATTTGATTGCAGCCCAATATGTAGCCGCTCCCTGGCCTCTCGGTAATGTACGCAGGGGATTGACATTGCTTGAAGAAATCATCAAGCAAAACTACTTATCTATGGACAAGGAAGACCAGTTCAATTTGTTCTTGATGCTTGAGACGGCCAAACGGAAACAAAGAAATTACGAAGAAGCCCAAATCTGGCACGAAAGAGGCGCTGCGATATATCCTACAAACAATTTTATAAGTCTGTTGGTGAAATGAAGCGTTCAATAGTTCTCATTGTATCCATGTTCCTTTTTTCTTCTCCCCTTTGCCAGGCACAAGCAGGCAACGACAACCTTTTCTCTCTTGATCTCTCCTATTCACTAACCGGCCTCTTTAATCAAGGTTGGGGCATAGGATTAAGTTATGAGAAAAAAATAGTAGATTGGCTTTCATTTACAGGTGTTTTTGGACACATGACATTTTTAACAAGCCTTAAAAATGTATATTGTACTTCCGTCAACCTGTCCTTATTTAGCAACTATTATCCATTAAGTAACGGTTTAGATAAACTGTATATCAGTGTGGGAAGCGGTTGTGATTTTATGAATTATTTTGGAAGCGGTAAATTACCAGAAACTACGAATGACACCTTTATTCACATAACGCCGCAGCTAGGCTGGAAATTCCATGTCCTGCCATTCTTGATAATTGATGTATCTAACGCATATAAATTCATTATTCAAAACTCACAAAATTATACTGAAATAAACAACTATATAAATCCAGGTTTACGGTTTGGGCTTAATTTCCTNATTTTCTTTAACAAGATAAAAAAGGAGAATCAAGATGTATAAAACTATCCTATTTTTTATCATTTCCTTTTCCTTGTTTTCATGCGCCCTGTCAAAAGCCATCTATCTTGGCCCCGATAATTATTCACAAAGAACCAGTTCGCCATATCCTAGTGAAACCTACCATGCCGAAAATATCAACGGCATTTTCCCCGAAGCAGTGTATATAAAAACAAAAACACAAACCTTTAATCTTTACCATTATTACATCCTCCATGACGGGCTTATCTGGTACAAGAGCATTGACACGGATAAAGAGCCTTCAAAATGGATGCTTTTTGCAAGAACCGGTCTTCCCCGAAACGTCGGCGCAATCGCGGAAATATCCGCCGATGCCGACGAATTAATCGCGCTCTCTGCGGAAGGAAATTTTTACCGCTACTGTTTTGACATAACAATAGCGCACAGGAGTAATACCTGGCTTGACCGACAGGGCTGGCCTGTAGGGGAACAGCTTTATTTCGATAGTCGAACTGCAAATAACCTTGCATGGGCTTTGGGGAAACGCAACAGTCATGTTCGCTATCACGAAGATATTTTTGGGAACCAGCACCATTACGGCACTATGGAAATTGCTACAACCTACGTGCTTTTGGAAGACGGACAGGAAATCTGTTACGGCGATCCCGGTTTACCAAGCGATTTTTCACGTAACTTTGTCGGACCTGAACGCGGTACATTTATAGCGGCCTCCCTTTCGGCAAGCGCCTCAACAATGTTTGTCATCAATGAAGCAGGTGAGATGTATACCCGGCTTGTGGATTTTGACACCTCTGGCGATAATCCGATGACATTCGACTACACCTATATCCCCTACAAGTCTGATCTGAGCGGAACGAGCTATTTCTCCCACCAATTAAGTAAACACGGGTTGCCTTCCGAAGACTGGCGTTCACAGCCGCGCATACCGCTTATCGGTGAAGCCGCTATTACCCGCCATATTACCATACTACAAAACGGACAGGGTAACGCCTCGCGGGAATTGCGTGTAGCAGGTCTGAACGAGGAAGGAAAAACTGGTTACTGGAACAAGCAGATTTTTGATACCGAATGGGAATTTACTGCCGTACCCCTTTACTTTGCGGAAAACGCGATATTGGTAACCGCTGATACTTTCGATGCCAATACGCAGGGAAAACGTGGACAGTCTTTGGATAAAAGCTATTCAGGCTTTAAGTGGAAAGACAACGAAAAAGAATACGGCTGGGAATATCAAATCCCCAATTTCAACATACTCGAAGGTGATTGCGATTTCATTGTTACATGGAATGGTGAAACCTGTACCCTCACATTGCACCCCGTTGAAATGTGGACATACCTCAAACGTGATTATCTGCCTGGAAGAAACGGTTCTCCTAAAATTTTTCTAGTGACCCTTGAAATACCCGAAAAAGCTTTTGAGTCATTGAGCGATACTTTTGTAAGGCTGTTAAAAGAGAAATACTCAAAACACGACAAGTCGATTTTTCAATATACCATAGCCGCGACGCATAATTACATCATCTTGCGGGATACCGGCGACACCGATTCATTACTGTTCCTGACCGATGGATCAATCTCCAATCAGTATAGCAAATTATTAACCACCAGATATGTCGAAAACTACGAAGAAGTACAACGGTATTATTCACCGGAATTAACGCTGGACACAAACACCGCTTTTACAGTGGAAGATTTAACCGAAAAAATTGCGCTAAACAGACAGTTTGTTAATGAGCTTAAATATAAAATTCGTGTCTTGAGATGGTCTGGACTTACCGCTTTCAAGGTCAACGCAGGGTATTTGCCAAGTCATTATATTTCCAAGATGACCNCCCTGGGCTTTTTTCCCAAAATAAGAATTGTAACAAGTTTTGGTGAAAAAATTGTTTTAGCTAACAACGCATTTTTGGAGACAACAAGCAATACTCGCATTTGGCTATATGAGAAAATTATTGCGATGCTGGAAGCGCGTATGCGCTATTACAGCGATTTAATAAAAGAACTTCCAAGTTTTTCTATTGATGATCCAAACGGGATTTTTCTCCCACCCTGGTATTCGGATAGCATATCCGATTATTGGGACATAGCCGGTTTACCCCATAATATATCCGGGACTTTTTTCAACCCCGCGACTCGCGACCAATCTTTACAGATACCCGCTGTTCTGTCTATTGTACCTTCCACCTATCCCACAAAACATGATATTTCAGGCTGGTACTTTGCTATCGGGGGAAGCGGTAATTTTTCCATTTTTATAGATCCCCGCAACAGCGTCAAAACAATTTATTCCCGCAAGGGGACAAGACCGCAAGAGAAAAAATTACAGCTTGACTGTACCCTGTATATTAATGATGGCGCTATTGCCCCGATAGAACGGAATATTATAGAACGCTGTTTACGTCCTTTTATCATTGGAACAAATGAAAATATCGACATAAGGATCACGTTTGACGGAAAAACTTTTGAAATAAGGGAATACCCCGCGAAACATAGTGAAACCCTCATTTTCAGAGGGAGTTTATAACATCGGATTTTTAAGGAGTTAACGGTTATGAAAAAAAGCAGTTTTGTCGCAATGGTTATGGGAACTATAGGCATCATTCTTTTTTCCATCGGTTTATGTATGTGTCTTATACCTGAGTGGAACGCATTTGTCCCAGGCTTGATAACTGGAAGCATTGGGATTGTAGTACTTCTGACGATGATCACTGTTTGGCGCAGGATGACAGGAAAAACACCCATTCGGCTTAACGCAAAGACTGTTGGAACTGTGCTTCTCGGCACGGCAGGTTCGTTACTATTTGGCCTCGGTATGTCCTTCACCATGATTTGGGACAATCTCATATTAGGCATTATTATTGGTTTCGTGGGTATTGTTTTTCTTCTTACCCTCTTTCCCCTTATTAAGGGAATAGACTAAACGGAGTTAATTTTATGAGCAGACTTATTGAAGCTAACAAAAAAATCGAAAAAGCCATTATTTCCGGCTACAAGGCGATTGAGAACGGCGTTGTTTCAGGTTACAAAGCCATCGAAAATGGCGTTGTCAAAGGCTACAAGAAGATTGAGGACAAATTTGTCGTAACTTTTTTAATGCCTGCTGATGGTTCCGGTAAAGAAAATGCCGGTAGTAATAACCGCAACGGCGAAAAGTAAAAAGAATGGCGCTCAAAATATTGTACTTCCCTTTTTTTAGCAGGAGTACTTAATATGGCAACTCTTATCATCATCAGCGCAGGTTTGGAAACTACCTCCTTTTCTGGCCTGCGCTGTGATGATTTTTATTATCAAAAACGTGCCTGTCAACGTACTAAATGGTTTTTATTTGGGGGCAGGGCCAGTTCGTAGTTCTTTGGGCTCACTGAAGGTCCCCATTTTGCCCGGATTGCGCCTTGCCCCCTTCTTTGCTTAATTACCATATTACTTATTTTTTTTCCATAAAAATCAATTCTGCTATTCTCTTACTTCTCTTGATAATAATATACTTCATAAAATCGGTATTGTCAAGTATTACACCGATATTATCGGGTTTATTTGTCTTTTATTAATTATTAGCATATCCGCTATATGGGTGACGACGCCAGAGAACTCCGCTTAACCTTGTCAACGAATCTCAAAAAGCACCGCGACCTTCTTGGCCTCACTCAAGAGCAACTCGCCGAAAAAGCCAGTCTTTCCGCGAATATGATCAACGACATCGAGGGCTGCCGCTCCTGGGTCAGCGACAAGACCCTCGTGAAACTCACCGCCGCCCTTAAAATCCCCACCTACCGCCTTTTCGTTCCTCCGTCCGTCTCCGACACCGACCTCGACAAAGCCGCTTTGCAGGACTTGGCACAATCCTTACAGAAGATCCGCAGCGACTTCAATTCCAGTTTCGACACCGTCCTCAAATCCCGCGGCCTCAAGGGTATCTGATACCTTTTGAGAACAAAAGTTTTTTCTTCCAAAACGATGACAATTGAAAGGTAAAAACGTATATTATTATAGACGCTATGTAAAGGAAGGTATAATAATGAGAAACGTGCTATTGACAATGGCTTTTATTGCATTTGGTAGCATATTTGCCCAGGAAATAGGCAAAGACTATTATCTGGATATAATTGAGGATGATTTTATCGGTGTCTATCTGCCTGTTGAATATATCAAAGCGCTGGAACAAACAAAGAATCACTCTATAGCAATGCATCATATTGATAAACGCCAATACCATGATATACTAATAGTGAACAAAAACATCATTAGAAGCGATAGCAAATTCCATGATAGTTATGCAATAAAAGCAGATGAAGGCAAATCGTATAAATTTATCAGAAATGGAAATGATAGAGAGATAATTGATAACAACGGATACTCTTATAGCAAAATCGCGAATGACCCTTCACAAACCTATGACATAACAGAAATTTTTGTAATGAAAATAGTATTTGAAAGTCTGCTGAAACAAAATAATGGGGTATCTATTCTTGAAAATAAAATAAAACTCCCA
>JGI24698J34947_10002441_pt1 | contig 10013 bp, 11 predicted proteins | sample TergutMp193P3_FD_34947 | JGI IMG/M metagenome (IMG submission 34947) | reverse complement strand
TGCCTCTTCTTACTTCTGCCATTTTTACCACCTATAGATTACTTTTCCCGAACAGAAATGCTCAGGATAGTTAGGATATGCTTCATATATTTTTAAAGGATGCTCCCTTTATAATATTTTCTCATTCTTTTGTCAATAGAGTTTGTATAGATTCAAGTACCGCGATAGCGGCGCGTAAACGCACGGTATTTCGGCAGCCCGTAAAGTGGAACTCCCTTGCGGTTGTTCCGCCGTTCCGCGCGGCGGTTGCCGCCCAGACTGTCCCGATAGGGACGTTACTGCCGTCCCCGTCAGGGCCGGCAAGCCCTGTTACGGAAGCGGCAAGGCTTGCGCCGCTTTTTTGCAACGCGCCTTCCGCCATCGAAACAGCCGTTTCCCGGCTTACAAGGCCGTGCGCCGAAAGCTCGCCGTCATCAAGGCCGAGCATGGAAACTTTCGCCTCTTGTGTGTAACACACAAAAGAACCCCACAGCACTGACGAAGCGCCGGCAGTATTTGCCAGTAAACCCGAAATCATGCCGGCTGTGCACGATTCAGCTAACGCCAGTTTTATGGAAAGCGTTTTTAACTTTTGTATCAACGCTTCCGCGGTTTTTTCGGCGCGGACAGTCAGCTCCGCTGTTGTTAAACTTTCAAGTTCACTGTCTGGCATTGGCCCGTTGTAAATCCGCTTTTATTTCTTCCGTAGGACGGTGAAAAATTTCAACGTCTTTTTCTACGTTAGTCATTTTACATTTGCCTTCAAATAAAACGCCGTCCGCAATGCGAAGCCTTGCGGCGCTTACATCGCCGTGGACTTTCGCGCCGCTGTGCATATCAACTTTGTCTTGGGCATACACAGTTCCCGAAATATTCCCGTAAACCGTAAGGGAGCTTACCGTTATGTGATTAGCTTCCACAACCGCATCCCTGTCGATGATAAGATCGCCCCTGGCTTCAATGGTTCCACTGAAATTTCCCTGAATGCGCAGGGTTGTGTCGAACTTTAAAACTCCCGTAAAACTGGTGGTTTTTCCGAGAACCACTATTTCAGTTTTATCTTTCTTTCTTTCCTGTTTGGACATTTATCCCTCTATTACCGTTACTCCTGAACTTCTTGAACCTCAATATTGACCGAAGGGCGAAGATTCCCCTCTTGGTGTAAAAATTTCCGTATCTGAGTCTCAAGAACCGAAAGCCCTATTTCATCCTTTTTTAGATTATCCCATTCATTTATGGTTTTTTCAATCCTTGCGTCAAGCGCCGCTATATGCTTGCGCACGGATATAATTTTTTCACTTACAGGTTTTACAAAGCCGCTTATGGTTTCCCTGCTGAAATTTCCGCCGTCCGTCGCCGCGTTTTCGCTGAGCATTCTAATCGCGTTGTCAAGCTCGTCAATGCTTCCTATAAACGCTGAAAGATTTTCTTTTAAATCCCTGTTTAATTCTTCGGCAAGAGCAAGGCGTGTTTCGCGCACCTTTATCTGATCGAACAACGCGCGGTTGCGCAAAACCGCGTTTATGCGGGCCAGCACTTCCGTAAAGTTAAACGGCTTGGTTATGTAATCGTCAACTCCCGCCTCAAAACCGGCGACTTTATCTTTTACATCATCAAGGGCGGACAGCATTATTATGGAAATATCTTTGTAATTAGGGTCTTTTTTCAGGATTTTCGCAATTTCGCGGCCTGTCATGCCGGGCATGATGTTATCAAGAATGATCAGGTCGGGCTGGAATTTTTTTACTTTTTCCAGGGTTTCAGGGCCGTTGTCGCATTTTTCTACCACAAAGCCGAGCTTGGACAGCATTACGTCAAAGAAATCCAGATTTACGGTCTCATCATCGGCGATTAGTATCTTTTTCTGGGCGTTCATTGCTTACATCCTCTATTTAGTTTCTTTATTGTACACCAAACCGCCCCGGAAAGCAACAAAATAACCGCCGTAAAAGTAAAGATTAACGCCAAATAATCGCCGTAAAGGGTGTAAATTGTATTCCCCGTTACCAGAGGCAATGTTACATTGAGCCATGTTTCCGTAAAAGGCGGGGCCATTGCCGTCACCCTGCCGCGCGGGTCTATGGCGCAGGTCTGTCCAGAGGAGGTTGAGCGTACCATTGGACGGAAATTTTCAACTGCCCTGAAGATCGCCATTGAAAGGTGCTGGTACTGGGCAGGCAGGCTTTTTGACCACGCATCGTTCGAAAGATTAATAAGCGCGTCCGCGCCCCGGCGGACAAAATTTGCCGAAATATAGCCGAATGTATCTTCAAAGCAAATCGGCGCGGAAAAGGTGAATCCGGGCCCGTTAAAAACGGTCAGTTCTTCTCCCTTTTCCCAAAAGTGCGTGTCAGCTTTTTTCAGAGCGTTGTATATAAATGGAAGCTGTTTTCTATATGGAAAATGTTCGGTAAATGGAACCAAATGGATTTTTCTGTATTGCGCGGTATTTTTTCCGCCTTCAAAGAACATAGCCGCATTGTAGTCGATCCGGTGTTTTTCATCCGGATCGGGATTTATCGCCCGGTCCATGCGTCCGTCGTCATTGCCGATCAGAAAGGGGATTTCTTGATCTGAAAAATACGCCAGCAGTTCTCTGACTAACGCCCATGAATCTCGATCATCGCGGTATGTAGTGTGCCAGTAAATTCTTGGGATAAAAGCCGTTTCCGGCCAGACGACTATCTGCGGCGGCGGCTCAGAAGCCAGGGCTTCGTCGGAAAGCAATTTTAAAGTTACCAGGTCTCTTCTGTACGATTCGGTTGCCTGCCACTGGGTAGGGGCTTTGGAAGCCTCCCAGGGATCGGCATTGTGCTGTATAAGCGCGATTTGCGCGCTGGGAAAGGAAGAAAAATCCCTGCCGCGTGAAATACCAAAAACAAGAGAAACGGCAAGGGCAAGCGCCCAGCAAATAGCGGGTATTTTTTGCCAGCGAAAGAATGAGGAAACGGCGTTTCCCATTCCTTTTACGCCGCTTGAGGGCTGCCAGCTTTTTAACGCGGCGGCAAGCCAAAAGGAGGGAAATGTTACAAGCGCGGAAACCCCCCAAACGCCTGTAACGCCCGCTATTTGAATCAGAGGTATTATGCGCCACTGCGAATAGCCGGTTATTCCGTATGGATAACCCAAAAATCCCTTTGTGCGCAGATATTCATAAGCAAGCCAGATAACCCACTGGACAAGGTATGAATGCTTAGGATAAAGAATACGGGCAAGTTTTAAAAGCAGAAAAACCGCGGCCAGGTAAAAAAGATAGATGCTGTATACAATAGTTCCGGCCAATGGGTGAAAAGCGCCAAGCCAGTAATTGAAAAGGCCGTATGCGGTATATCCATATACCGCGCCCCATCCGGCGCATGCCAATAAATTGTTTCTACGAATAACTATCAGTATGGGTATATAGGCAAACCATGCGAGAAACGGCAGGCCGTTTATAAAAAGAGGATTGGGAAATGACGCGGCAAAAAGAATTGACGCTGTAACGACAAGGCCAAAATGGATTAATACGTTTTTATTTTTCAGGAGATAAATCGCCATCGGTGATTGTCCATACGGCCTGTTTTAGTTCACGGCCTGAACGGAAAGATACTACGCCGTGCGAACGGATAACGATACTCTCGCCTGTTCTTGGATTGCGTGCCCGCGGACGGGCTTTTCGCACCTTTACCTCGAATGTCCCGAAACCGCGCAGTTCTATCACATTGCGGCGCATGAGAGCGTCCTTCATTTCATCAATGAAAAGATCTACGGCGCTGTGAATCTCCGTGCGGTTCATCCCTGTTTTTTCATAGAGGGCGTCTATAATGTCAGCTTTTGTGATTTTTTTTGCCGCCATACTGCTTTAAAGAAAATTACTGCGCCGCTTTCATTACATTGTAATACCGCTGCATCCTTGATTTCTTACGGGCCGCCGCGTTCTTCGCTATTATACCCTTGCCTGCCGCCGTATCGATCTTTTTGATCATTTCTTTTAACGCCGCTTCCGTACCGGGGTCTTTTTTCTGCGCAAGAGAAACGAATTTCTTTACGCTTGTCCTGACCGCGCTCTTGGTTGATTTGTTGCGCAGGCGGCGTTCCTCGCTCTTGCGATGCCGCTTTTCCGCTGAACTGCTTTTTTTTGCCAAAGGATTCCTCCTAGTAAATTTTCTACATTGTAATTATTTATGGGTGTTTACGATGCCCTGAAAGGGTGTCCGTAAACACCTGCGATAAGCGCCGTTTTAATGGCGTATACAGCGCTTACCGAAAGTCCGACGGACGCCTTTCTTTCCGTTTGCATTTTTCACATTCCGCGATGTTTTTAACCTTGCCGCTCTCAAAGAGGGTTTTCATCTTTATTTCTCCCCCGCATGAACACATAAACCTCTGTGTCGCGCTGGCGGTACGGCTGTTTTTACTGGCCTGGGCCATAGTCTTCTCCTTAAGGAATAAGTTAAGAGCAGAGTACTATATTTTCAGTCAGCATGTCAACCCTTTAACCGTTCTGTTCCGCTTCGCCCGGTGGGAAGAGGTACAGATCGGGCAGTTTGAAAGTACGGTTTAAGGCGTATGAATGGGGCGTATGAAACTTGCTGATTGCCGTTATGTTGAAAAAGTGGCTGAGCGTTTCGTAATCTGGGGAGTTTACCCTTATCGTGAATACGAATTCCTTGTTTATATCCGGCGTGTCCGCGATTACAGGCGCGGGCCAGAAACTGTAGGCTCCCGGAGTGCTTGGAACCATTGTATAGGGATTTTGCCAGTTGTTGTTCCTCATGCTTACAAGTTCGCCCTCGCAGTACAGGCTCACTTCAATGCCCGTGATTGGTTCAAAACTTATGCCGTCAAAAATACGGCCCGCAATAGTGGGGACGTCAAATACAGGATGGTTGGCTTTCTGCTGGCCGGTTCCGGTTCCGTCGTGCGGAGCCGTGGGGCGCAGGTTGTGGTTTATAAGACGCAGACCCTTGTAAACAAGAGCAGTTATGTCCGCTTCCATCTGCTGTTGTTTTATGCTGGTCGAATCGATTCTGGTAAAACCCCTGTTAGATACGATATAGTGCGGTTCTATACGGTTAAGGGTATAGCAGATCGTGTCTATCCTGCATTGATAGCACAGGCAATATTTTTCAGGATTGCCGTTTTCCTGTATTTGGTCAAAAATGTTTTGTACCGTATTGAACACGACATCTTCGTTAGTATTGTGAATATCCATATAAATCCTCCCTTCTTTTCATTACCTTAATATAATACTACATAGTTGCGAAAAAGTCTTTATACTTTCCTTATATTTTTGATTAATGAATATCCTTATAGTGTAAAGCGTCTGTATAAACGCGTTTATCGTCTGCGGCTTGAACGCGCTGGAACTTTCGCTGAATTTAAGCTCTTCATCCGCGACATAAAGGCCTGTCTCAAAGGACACAGGTTCCGGTATGTCGATTATTATGTCCTCCCCCTTAATCTCAAGCCCGGATTTCCTTAATTCCCCGGCAAATTTTTCCTCAAGCAGCGCACGTTTGTCAATGTTCCATATAGAGGAAAGATCGGCCTGTTCAGGGGAAATTTCCGCGGCTGTGGTGAAAATTTTCCCTTCCCGCACGGATTCCGCAAGAGAACTGCCGGTTTTTTCCACAAGCAGGGCAAAAAGGCTTGTGTCGTCCAGGTTGTACAGTTCTTCGCCTGATATTTTGCCTGATTTAAGGCCGTTTATCAGAGCTTTTTTTACCATTGCCGTGGCCGCGCGTACCTGTTTGTGCCAATAAACGGTACGGTACATGAGATATTTTGAAAAAAGAACGGATTCAACGTTGGGAATCAGGCGGGAATCGATGTCCGCCCCCCTTTCTTTGCTTGGGAAAAGCCTTGACATGATGAAATCGACATCCTGCGCACCGTAGGGAACGCCGCAGTAACGCGCGTCCCTGTTGAGGTAGTCGAGCTTGTCCGGGTCAAGCGCGCCGGAAAGGAGTTTTCTGTAAAAAAGTACCTCGTCCCCTGAAAAAGCCATTTCCTTGTCTACAATGGCGGCGGTAAGCGCGGGGTCAGCGCCCGTGTCTCCCGTAAGGCTTTTAATGGGTTCTTTCAGGATTATGGCCCCCGTCAGCGCTTCATGAGAAGACAGGGACAGCTCTTTAAGCGAGTGGGTATATGGAAAATGACCGAGATCGTGCAAAAGGCAGGCGGCCAGAAATGATTTTACCCCCTCAGGACTGAGCCATTGCGCCGCGCCGCGTTCCGAAAGGTTTTGCAGAAGCCGCCTGCCCAGATGGTAGACTCCGATGGAATGGCTTGCCCTTGTATGTGTTGCGCCGGGGTAGACGAGATATACCGGGCCGAGCTGTAAAATCCGGGTCAGCCGCATGAATGGGGCGGAATCCATTAACCGCGCCTGTTTTTCCGTCATATAGATATGGCCCCAAAGGACATCTCTGACAGGGTGCGTATAGTCTTCGGATAACGACGCCTCAATTGTTTTTTTCATTGGAGAATACATTATAGAATAAAATAACCGGTTTTACTAGAATGAAAAGTAGTGTATAATTAAAAAATATGCGTATATTTGGCATTGTCTGGCTGGTTTTTTTTATTTCGGCATCAGCCGTTTCTCAGGAGCAGGAAGGCCGCGTTTTTAGGGGTTCTATTCCTGAGGAGTTACTGCGGCCCGCGCGTGGGGAAGCTCCGCGTTATCCGGCGGACACTGTAATTGGCGAACTCGGCCAGGGGAACGCTTCGCCGGCTGCGTTTTTCTTTGCCAATTCAGCCGCAGTCGGCCTTTTATCAGGAAGAATGGATCATCCCGCGTTGTCGTCGATAAATTCAAGCCTGCGGGAAAGTTATTTGTCGGCGCTGGGAATCATAAGCCCGGTAAGTTTCAGGATCGGCGGCGGAAGGGAAGAAGCGGACGGCGCGGTTTCATTTTTGATTCGGTTTATTGGAAGAGATCAGGGAATTACCGGGGAACTGTATATCAGGTATGTGACAAGGCGTATTCAGAGAGAAGACGGAGAAGTTACAACAGTGGGAAGCTGGATATTTGATGAATTGCTTCTTGAGGAAGCGAAAGATCGCGACGTTGAACGGCAGGAAGCGTCGGAACGTTTGGATTATTATCCTTATGAGAGGTTTTTCTAGAAAATGGCGACACCTGTAGGACGTATAGAAAAAGAATTTCTCTTAAACGCGTTATACGATGAAAAACTGCCCATAATGTATGTAAAGGACAGAACCGAGTATATCCTGACCCTTGATCAGCCGGTAGGCACGGAAATGGCATTCCGCCCCGACAGGTCTATGGGCAAGCTGAAACCGCGCTCAAAACTTCCGCTGCTTTTTAACTACCGCGGGCAGGTGATTGATTTTACCGTGGAAATAGTGTCGCAAAAAGAAGAACTTGTTTACTGTAAAGCGCCGGAAACGCTTTATAAAAATCTGGATCGCAATTATTTAAGAGTCGATGCTCCTTCGGATTTGAAAATTCTTTTTACCTTTCGCGGCGATCGTTATAATCTTGCGTTTCCGAAAGTCATGGAATATGAGAGTACCGGGGCAGACGAGATAATTCGCCATGTCGATCCCCGCAACCTTTCGGCGCTTGTAAAGCAGATGACGGGTACTTTTAATAATTTCGCGGACGGATACAAGATTGTCAATTTTAAAGACAAGAAACCGGAAACAATGGAAGAGAGGCTTGTTTCAGAAACAGGCAAGACTCTTTTTATACCTTCCACGGTTGGATTTTTGCCGAAAACGGATCCTTATCCTAAGAAACGTATAATAACGGAAGAAATGTTTAAGCGTTATCTGGAGACCACGGGGATAGGGAGGACATTTCTTGATGAAAATTGCGCGCGCATCCTGAAAAATAAATTTGACAACGGAATTTATTCAGACGCTTGGGTTCCCATTCTCTTTCAGGAATATGTCATCGGCTATATCCATATCTGGATAGAAAAGCAGGCCAGGCTCCCGTTTGATTTCAGCGTGCTTGATCACGTATACCAGTTTGCGAAAGTTCTTGCCTTTTCGCTCAAGGAGAACGGATATTTTGAACATGGCAAAATGCAGAACGAGCCATTTGAAGGCAGGGTTCTTGATATCAGCGCGTCGGGACTGCTTTTCGCTTATCCTCTCGGCTCAAGTATTTTATCGACGCTTCTGGTTGACGCTGAATTAACCGTAACCGTAGAAGCGCCCAACCGCTCCGTCAGCGTTACCGCGAAAATTGTCCGCCGTTTTAAAGATAAATCCGCAGGTTACTTAGGCTGCCGTTTTATCAACATGGCTCCTGAGGATATGCGTTTCCTTTTTGAGCATCTGTACGGACGTCAGATAGAAGACAACGATTCAGCTTTTCTTTTCGGGCAGGTATAAGGTTTTTTGTTGACAAATGCCCAAAAGCTGAATCAACAACCCCGTGATAAATATTTTTCTTATCTTTCCAGTTTCCTATGCACATAACGGTGGGGACTGTCCGCAGAGGAGCCGAGTTTTTCCCTGCGCCATTCCGCATACTCGGACCAGTTGCCGTCGTACCAAACAACTTCGCCGTCTTCAAATGCCAGAATGTGCGTAACGATCCTGTCTAAAAACCAACGGTCGTGGCTTATCACAAGGCTCACCCCCGCGAATGTGTCAAGCGCGTCTTCAAGTGCGCGTAACGTGTTCACGTCAAGGTCGTTTGTAGGCTCGTCGAGTAACAGTACGTTTGCCCCTTCCTTTAACATCATCGCCAGATTCAGGCGGTTGCGTTCTCCTCCTGAGAGGATGCCAACTTTTTTCTGCTGGTCGCCTCCTGAAAAATTGTACCATGCGCAGTAGGCGCGGGAGTTCACCTCACGCGCGCCCTGACCGACCCCTAGTTTAATTAAGTCTTGCCCGTCTGAAAGCTGTTCCCAAACGCTTTTTTCACTATCCAAATTGGCGCGCATTTGATCCGCGTAGCCAAGTTTAACGCTGTCGCCCATTTTTAACGTACCGGAATCCGGCTTTTCACTTCCGGCAATCATCTTAAAGAGCGTGGTTTTTCCCGCGCCGTTCGGCCCGATAATGCCGACACAGGCTCCCGGCGGCACTGTAAAGTTCAAATTTTCAAATAACAGCCTATCTCCGAAAGACTTACAGAGCCCTTCCGCTTCGATTACAAGTTTGCCGAGGTGCGGCCCGGCAGGAATCGTGATTTTATTGTTTGCCGCCGCACCGCGAGAGCGTTCGCTCTCATCATCCTGAAAAAGTTTTTCGTATTGAGTGATACGCGCCTTGCTTTTCGCGTGGCGGCCTTTGGGACTCATGCGTATCCACTCAAGTTCGCGCTGTAATGTTTTGCGCCTGTCGCTTTCGCCCTTTTCTTCCTGCGCCATGCGCTTTTCTTTTTGTTCAAGCCAGCCTGAATAGTTGCCCTTCCACGGAATTCCCTCTCCCCGGTCGAGTTCCAAAATCCAGCCGGCGACGTTATCCAAAAAATAGCGGTCGTGGGTAACGGCGATTACTGTCCCCGCGTAGTCGCGCAGGTGGCGTTCAAGCCAGGCGACGGTTTCCGCGTCAAGGTGGTTGGTAGGCTCGTCGAGTAACAGGATGTCAGGTTTTTGTAATAGCAGACGGCAAAGAGCGACTCGCCGCCTTTCGCCGCCCGATAAATGATCGACAACTTCATTGCCGGGAGGACAGCGCAGGGCTTCCATCGCAAGCTCAAGGCGGCTGTCCAAATTCCAGCCGTCGGCGGTCTCGATTTTTTCCTGCAACTCCGCCTGCTTCGCGCCCAGTTTGTCGTAGTCCGCGTCCGGCTCTCCAAACGCTTCGCTCACCTTGTCAAACTCCGCAAGGAGAGCGACAAGTTCAGCCGCCCCTTCGGATACGATTTCCTTCACGGTTTTGCCCGGCTGTAAATACGGCTCCTGTTCAAGAAAGCCGATTGTGTAACCGGGGCTGACCGTAGTCTCGCCTGCGAACTCAGTATCCGTTCCCGCGAGTATTTTCAAGAGGCTCGATTTTCCCGACCCGTTAAGTCCGATTACGCCGATTTTCGCGCCGTAAAAATAGGAGAGGCTGATATCCTT
>JGI24698J34947_10002440_pt1 | contig 10014 bp, 7 predicted proteins | sample TergutMp193P3_FD_34947 | JGI IMG/M metagenome (IMG submission 34947) | reverse complement strand
CTGGATACGGCTGCGCAGAAAAAAATAGCGGCTTCTGACAGTTTCACTGCCCGACCCTGCCAGCCGGTTTTCCAGCATTCTGGACGCTTCTTCCCTCCTGCCATTATCAACCAACGCGGAGATATAGACGGCAATATAATCAATATTTGAATTATCCCTTTCGTACAGTTCCCGCGCATAGTTAAGAGCGCTCGCGTTGTTTCCCAATCCCCGTTCCACATTGTACGCGTCAACAAGGTCCTGAGCGGTACGGCGGTCGGCAAGGATACGGTTCAAAAACCCCTGCGCCTCCCGCCAGCTTTCCCGGCTGACGGCGTCCCGAAGGCTCAAACTTAACACCGCGATGGAAGAGCCGGACATTTGCTGCAAACGTCTCAGGAATTCCCTGCCCTCGCCCTGATCCGCGGGACGCTGGGATTCCATAAGCAGCCTTGCGGCGTAAACCAAGGCTTCTTCATCATCAGGGTTGGTTCTCAGGATGGAACGCAGGTAGTTTAACGCGGAATCCCGGTTACGGTTCCCCTCCGCCTGTACCCTGGCGCGAAGGAAAAGGTAGAATCTGTTGTTGGCGTTAATCGAAGCGTAAGTATCAAGGGACGTATTTGCCTGGGAAAAATTAGCCTGTTCTATCAGGATGTGGGCTTTCATTAACAAAAACTCCCCATCCCTTGGATCGCGCTGTAAAATCTCGTCTACCGCCGGACCTGCCCTTGACCAGTTCCGGTTTTCATAAAGGGTAATGGCAAGCTGCCGCTTTATATCCATGCTGTCAGGGTAGCTAATCACCAAGTCAGAAAAAAGAGAGGCAGCCTCTTCCTTCCGCCCGGAAAGCCCCATCACGCGGGCAATTCCTGTTAACGCGGGGTAAAATTCACCGGAAATTTCATAGGCTTGCCTGTAAGCGGCTTCTGAGTCTCCATATCTGCCGGTACGCTCATAAATTAAACCCCGAAAATAGGGGGGCAATACGGAATTCGGGCGTAACTCACCGGCTCTTACTGTATCATTTAAGGCATACGCAAGGGTTTCCGGCATGGTATCATCATTTATAGAAAGAAATGGCAGTACAAATTCAAAGAAGTCCAATGAAATTTCATCTGGACGGATATAATTGCCCCTTTCAGCTTCCCTGATAATGCGGGAATAGTTATAGGTTTGCGGAAGATCGAGGGCGGGAAGCACTACCATGGAATCAGGATAAACATATTTGACAAGTACCGTAATGATACCGTTCATTATCCTGCCAAAATCCACGCCGCCAAGGTTCCTGGTGCGGATCATCTCCAGCGCCTGGGTCATTGAAGACAAACGGCCTGTTTCGATCAAACCCCGTATTTCTTCCGCAAGCCCGCCCGTAAGCTGCCGTCCATCGCCTGATTCCTGAGTTTCAAGCGTGCCGGAATCAGGCGCTCTTACAGACGCTGATTTGCAAGAGAAAAAAACCAACGCCGCTATCAAAAAAGAGAACGTAAGATGCCGGACTTTCAAGATTACCTTTATTATCGGAATTATTTGCGAGGCAACTAACCTAAGCTGCCGAACAAGTTCATTCCAAGAAAAACCAAGACTTCATATACAAGATTATATCACAATGATAAAATAATAACCAAATGAAAACGAAGAAAATATACGCTGTATGTTTGGCGGCCTCTTTTGCCGCCGTATCATGCGGGATATTGCCGTGGGATTCAGCGGCGAAAAATTCGGGGATTGATCCGTACTACATTACCGGCTCTAAAGAAAACAGGGAACTTTTTCTGGAACTTTTTAACCTGCTAAAAAAGGAAGAAGCCGGCAGTGAAGGCGAATTTGCCGTTTCCAGGGAAATCGCCGCCAGTTTTGCCCGGCTTAAGGATTTTGACAGGCTTATTCATTTTTTAAGCGCCAAAACAATAAACAATCCCGCCGATCCCTACAATGGCTACTATTTGCTTATGATTGCCTATGCGCATATTCAGCTTAACTCAGAGCCGGTAGCCGCCCTGTATTTTGATTTGATTATAAAGAATTACCCCGATCTTATCATTAATGACGAATCCATTCATCTTGTATGCCTAAGGCATTTAATCAGCCTGAACCATAATCCTGAGCGTCAGGTTTGGTATTACCATGAACTGATTTCCCGCTTCCCCGATAAAATCGACATGGGCGCCGCTTATTTTATGCTGGGCCAGGCGTGTGAACAGATCGGCGACTGGACCAGCGCTATTCAGGCGTACACCAACTACCTGCCGTACACAGGGACTACAATCCCCGGTTACCCAAATGCCTATCAATACGCCAAACAGCAGGCGGATTTCAGCAGGTCTCCCAAAGACTGGACATTTGAAAGCCTGCCGGCGCTGAAAGAAGCTATTGAGAATGCTCTGGAGTCAGGCAATGTGAGAGCGCTTACGCGCTGCCAGGCCAAGGTCAATTTTTTTGCCCATTCCTGGGAACAGATGGAAACCGACAGTTCCAGGAAGATAGACTATCTTCTTGACGAATTCATGTATAACAACCGCATCCGGTTTGACACAGCGCTTGACGCGTCTTCAAACGCTACAGAGGCATACCTGCGGACATGGGGCTGGTCAAGTTATCTCAATGTGTGGTACCTGTATTTCAGAAAAATCTACTTTCCCCACGACCCGGAAATACACGGACGCTGGGAATGGGCAGGGATTTATTATGGAGAAAAGATATAGAGGATGAGGAATGAAAAATGAGGAAGTGGCTTGTCTTATTTTTCCTGTTCGGGATCAATTTACTGTGGGCGCAGGTACAATTCGACGAAGACCGTCCGCTTCGCGCCATGCGGCCGGATTCCTCCTTCCTGATTAATAATTCCTCATTGTTAATTTCTAATTCCTCATTACTTATTCCTAATTCCTCATTGATAACTCCTTCCGTTCTTGAACAGCCGCTGACCCAATACTACATCGCCCAGTATTCAAGCGCCGGCGGCATTGCCTGGCTTAACGCAGTTCTGGAACGGGGAAGCCTTTACCTGCCGTTTATCAAGGACGAAATAAAAAAGCGGAACCTGCCGCCGGAACTGGCGTACCTGCCCGTCATTGAATCCGGCTTTCAAATTACGGCCAGAAGCAGGTCCGGCGCGGTGGGGCTTTGGCAGTTTATGATGAACAGTATTTCCCCCTTCGACATGAAAGTAAACGAAATTGTGGACGAGCGCCGGGATATTCAGAAGTCTACCAGGGGGGCGCTGCAAAAACTTGAAGAAAATTACAAAACTCTGGGAAATTGGGAACTTGCGCTGGCGGCTTACAACGCGGGGCTTGGCGCTGTGAGCAGGACAATTCAAAGAACTAAAGTCCGGGATTACTGGGAACTTTGCGCAAAAAAGGAATTCAAGAGCGAAACCGTCAATTATGTGCCGAAATTTCTGGCGGTAGCCTATATTCTGTCCCAGCCGCGCCGTTTCGGTATTGATAACTGGCAGCTAACCCACGAATGGACTGCCATCCCCTTAAAGCGGCAGGTTTCTCTGGATATACTTGCCGCCGAAGCAGGCGTGAACAGGGAGACACTGCGCCTCCTGAACGCGGAACTGCTCCACGGCATAAGCCCCGCTGATAACAACTACCATCTGAAAGTTCCCGCCGCCCAACTTCTGCAAATAAACCCGGTTCTGGATCGTGAAGACCTGAAACTGATCCGCTACCATTACCATGTCGTAAGGCACGGAGACACCCTATGGTCTATGTCCAGGCATTATGGCGCCTCCCTCGACCTGATTGATCAGCACAATCCGGGTATCACAAACCGTTACCTAAAAATCGGAGAAACTGTCGTTATTCCGGCATTTGGCGACATAGCGCCCCCCTCACGACCGGTTGTAATTTACCGCCTTGACGGGCAGCACATTGTACAAAAGGGCGAAACCCTCTGGTCATTGGGTATCAGATACGGCATTGACCCCCAAATTCTGGCTGAAGAAAACGGCATGGAACTTAATCAAATTCTGCGCGAAGGAAAAATCCTGAAAGTACCGATAATAGAATAGGGTAACGCTTTTTTTGAGGGATTATTTTAATGCGTAAATTGACAGTGTTTTGGATTATTATTTTTACCGCAGCGTGCGTTTTTGCGGATACGAAAATAGAGATTTCCGGTACGGTGGAATGGGATACCATGCAAATTAAGGCGGCAGTGTCGCTGGATTTGGCTTCGGCAGGCGTCAAAATTCCGTCGGGAAGAACACAGGGGGAAAGTCTTTTAAGTTCAGAATACTTCAGGCTGATACAGCCGGGTATCCTGGAATTGCAGGTAGATTCTTCCTCTACCATTGCCGACCTTATCAAAAGGGGGGAATTCAGCATAGCGGAAGCTGAAGCCCTCGCGCTTAAATCCCAGTCCGTACCGCCGGCTCTTTCGCCGGATTTTAAAAATATGTCCGCGTCCTACATCATGCAGCTTTCCGGCGTCAGCGCCGCCCTCCTGCGCCATAACCGGCCTTCTCCAATTATGAGGACGTTGAATCCCGTTTCTGCCGCAAAATACACGGGGATCATCATTATCGCTTCTGAGAACCTGCCTGTTTACGGAAAGAAAAGCAGCGTCCTGCCCATCCCCTGCCTTTTCCCGAAAATTTGGGACAGCGACATGAACCTTGTCTACGAACGGAATATGCTTGAAGTGAAAAGTACATCAATGGTGCGTTACGCGCCACTGCGGAGCATCTTTCAAAGAAATCCGTCCGGCCTGACGGAAGAATTAATCGCGTCCGTAGGAGAGAGGCCCCTGCGTATCTTTGCCGGCGGCGTATTTGGAATTAGCCCTACAGACCTTATCATAGACAAAAACGACGCGGCTTTAATCATTTCCTCGCAGGAAAACCGCCGCCTGTTATCTGAAGGCAGGGTGGCAATCATTCTCGACGACTCGGTGTTAAGAAGGGATTTTAAAAATTAGGAGAAGGAATTTTAGCCATAATTCTTAACTTCTAATTTACCGCCATTGGCTTTTCTTATAAGCAGTTTTCCAATAACCGCCGCTATTGTCTGTTGAAACACGATACTCAGCAGGGTTGGCAGGGCGGCGGCTTCGGGAAAAAAGGCAACCGCGATTGTCAAAACCGCGCTGTTGTTTTTTAAGCCGCCTGAAATAACCAGGGTAATATCTTTTGGAGAGCGGCATTTTCCAATAACGGCAACAAGTTTTACAAGCAAAAAACCGGCAACCGTAAGCAGAATGACAAAAAACGCCGCTTTCCAAACAAGAGAATCATTGAACCGTATCCCCGGCGCGACAGGCGAAGTGTTAGCTGCAATCACAAGCATCAGGCAGACTTTGGAGACGGGATCAAGGTATGGGCAGGCAAGCGCGGGTATTTTCCCCCTGCTGGCTTCGTTTATTGCAACTCCGATAATTGTCGGGACCACCACCATCAACAGCAGGGAAATCGCGATGCCGCTCATATCCATCGCCGTTTTCGCGCCCATCAATACTGAAACAGTGCCGGGTACTACAAGCGGGGCAAGCAGTGTATCAAGAAGGATCAGCGTCAGGCACAGGGCCTTGTCTCCTTTTAAGATTGAAGTCCAGATAAAGCCGGAAACCGCCGTAGGGCCGGAAAATAACAGGACAAAACCCACTACTAAATCCGAACTGGTAAAGAACAGGGAAGATGTAAGCATGGCGGCAAGCGGCATTAATACATGGGCGGCGGCAAAGAACAGAATGATGGGCGCGGGGCTGCGGATAGTTTCGCCAAATTCAGCCGTCCTCAGCTTCAACGCGCCTGAAAAAGTCATCACGCCGAAGAGCCACGGAACAAACGGGCGAAGGTGTATGAATACGCCGGGCAGTAAAAAACCCAGCACAACGCCCAGCGGGGTTGTAACAGGTATCAGGCGCTCCAGGCTGTAATTTATGTTATGCAAAACTTTTGTGATTTTTTGTGAAAGAGGCATTTTTCGATGTTGTTTCCCGCTAATTTTCCAAGATGGTAATTTCAACCCTTCGATTCTTGCGCATCCCTTCTTCGGTATTATTGTCGGCAATGGGCCTGTCCGCGCCGTACCCGCGAATTACAATGCGATCCGCAGTGCGTACCTGTCTGGATAAAAGATAATCCGCTACTGTCTTTGCCCGATCCAATGAAAGTTTCATCCAGCCTACGTTTGTTCTGGCACGGGCGGCGTGACCGCCGACCATAATATCCCTGTCAGGGTAGCGCTTGAGGATTTCGGCAATTTTATCAAGTTTTTCCTGTTCTCCCGGAAGCATAACATCGGAATCGGCAAAGAACCTGATATCCTCAAGGCTTATAGATATGCCTTCATCTACCTTCCTTACATTAATATCAGGAATTTCCAGACGTTCAATTTCTTCGATAATTTCAGTTACGATTCTGTCCTTGTCCATATATTCGGATTCAATAATTTCCGCCTGTGCGCTTCCACGGTATTCAACCGTTCTGCCGTTCGACAGTTCAAAAGCAATGCTGAATGTTTCTTCGTATGCGACAGGATAACCATGCTCAATGTCCCAATATACGATCTGATCCGATACTCCCGTTATGCGCCTTGGCCAAACCTGCCCCCGTACCGCCTGAGGCTGCGAAACTATCCTGTAACTTACAGAAAAAGCCGGATAATTTTTTCCCTTCCATTGGCGTTCCCCAAGGAAGGCGTAATATGCGGTAAATGGTATGCGGTACGGCTGTTCAATGCCGAAGCTGTCCCGAAAATCGTGCATTTCATAACCGTCGGCGTTCCACTTTTCCCCGTGCTTAATCTCCCTTTCAGGAAACACCGGCACATTTCGCACAACAGGCATAAAATACTTTGAGTCAATTGTAAGGTATCCCAATTTGTCGCGCTCAAATACAGATTCATATTCCCTTGCCCACTGGAATCCTGTTTCCGCGCCGGGTGTTCTGCGCCCTGGGGAAACATAAGATGCGCGTTCGGAAGTTTGAAAAACCGCTTTATGCTGTCCTTTTCCGTCTCTTACGCCCGTCACTTCTACGGCAATCCGGTTAAGGATTTCAGCGCTGTGGCTTATACGGCGGTCGATATACACTTCTTCATTTACAACAGAAAGAATCCGGTAACGATCGCCTGAGCGGTGTTTATATTCAAATACCTCACCCGCCGCCTTTTGCGGGTTAAGAAATAGAGAGAGGCCAAGTAACAAAAAAAACGTAAAAACGCCAGTTACTTTTCTTTTTACCATATATTTTTTATTTTAACATTTTTTCAGAATAAAAAAAAGAGCCATGTCTTCAAACGCATGGCAACAGCAATTTTTGCGCGTTTTCTCCAAGTATCAATCGCTTCTCTTTGTCACAGAGGCCGCTTTCTTCAAGACCGTCAAAATAGCGCGAGTGCGGCAGGAGCGGGAAATCGCTGCCAAAGAGAATTTTTTCGCATAAACCCAGGGCTTTCGCGGCGCGGTAGATTCGCGCATCGTAGAGAAACGGCGTGGCAGCGGTATCGTAGTACACATTACGGAATTTTTCCCTGATTTCGCTCATGGTTTCATAAAATAAAAGCCCGCCGCCCCAGTGGGCAAGAACAATATTAAGATGGGGGTTGTTTGTAACGAATGTTTCCAACTGCCGCAATGTAACGTCTGTTTTTCCGGGGTAATAATGGCCCACAGGCTCATTGGCATGGAGCAGCAGAGGAAGACCGAGTTCCCCGCAAGCGCCGGTAACAGCGGCTGTTTCTTTTTCATTTTCCAGATCAAATCCCTGCCCCGCCGGAAACAGTTCCCCTACTCCCCTAAGACCGGCGCGATAACAGCGTTCGATTTCCCGCGCCCCTTCACTGCCGTGCGGCGAAACGGAAATAAAGCCGGTTAACTTTTCAGGGTACTCTCCTGCCTTTTCAATTACATAATCGTTCACATAACGGCAAAGCCCCATATCGCGAAATGCAAACCCAAAAACAACCGCCCTGTCAAAAACAACTGTTTCTTCCTTCTCAAGAGCACAGACAACATCTTCCGCCGTGGCAAATTTGTTCCGCTTGCTATTTGAAAGCAGAGAAAAATACGGCTCTTTTTCGGCATACTTTTGCCAATTTGCAATAATTTCAGGCGGCGTTATATGCACATGAAAGTCGATATTTGCCATTTCTAATTCCTCATTGCTAATTGCTATTTTCTTCTTCTTGAGGACCGACAAAGATACCGATTTTGTTCAGCCCTGCAAGGAGCGGTACGCCTATAAGCATGGCGCCTAACGCAAAGATGGCGCGTTCAACAGGAGAGATGATTGTCAGGGCAGCCCAGAGTTCTTTTGGCAGTTTGTACAGCACAAGAGAAAAAAAGTTTCCAACAGCAGCGCCGCCGATAAGACCGCCAAAGGCGCATAACCAGATTGCCGGAAATTTCAACAGGCGGCTGGAACTTGCAAACATCCGCCTGGCGAAAAAAATTCCCGCCATCATCGCGGTAAAACCCAGTCCGTAATAAACAAGCGGAAAACGGATGATACTGCGGCCTATCTCCTGGGTAAACCAAAGAATTGTCCCAACAATATAAACGATAATTCCCCCGTTAAAAATAAAATTGCCGTTGCCGCTGACTGCCACCGGCGGCCATTTTCCCCATGCGATACAGCCGGAAGTATAGGCCGTTGTCGTGCCGATGATAAAAGTTCCCAGACCTATCCACGCGGTATGGGGAGCGATCAGGCTGCCGATAAAGCCACCTACAGCGGAACAGAGCGCTCCTGCTATCGGGCCGAAAAATATCCCCGACAGCGGGGAAAGCGCCGATGTCAGAGAAAAGGTACTGCCAGTACCCCAGATAGGAATTGTAGGCAATATGTGGCCTGCCGCTACAATCGCCGCCCATACCGCGACAACAGCAGGGTGAATATTTCCTGTCAATTTATTCATCACTTTGCATCCCGCTTTCTATCCATTACTATCCCTTTTCTGTCCATTACAATCAACCTGTGGGCATATTCAAGGACAAGGGACATATTATGGGTAACAAAAACAATTGTAAAGCCCTGCCGGTGAAGTTCCCTTGCGATGTTCATGATTTTTAAACTGCCCGGATAATCCTGACCAACATCAACTTCGTCAAGAATGATGATTTTACAGCCCATCGCAAGGACAGAGGCAAGCACCGTCATGGTACGTCCGGCCCTGCTTAAAGCATGGGGAAAAGCGTCCCTGTCTTCAAGACCCACAGTACAAAGGGCGTTTTCTGCCCGCCTGTGAATTTCAGTTTTTGAAAGCCCGGAATTTTTTAACGCAAAGGAAACCTCGCTGTAAACAGAACCGGTAAAAAGCTGGGTATCGGGGTTTTGCATAACAAAGCCGATTTCTTTTGATATGTCAGAAATTGTTAGTTCCCTGGAGTTTTTTCCGCGAATGAAAATATCACCAGAGGAGGGACGCAAAAGACCCGCGATATTTTTCAGCAGGGTTGTTTTCCCGCAGCCGTTGCGTCCGATAACGGCAGTAAAATCGTTATCCGCGATAGACAAATTGACATTTTCAATACACGCATTCTTCCCGTATGAATAAGAAAAGCCCGTAATTTCAATTGCCGGTGTTTTTGTTTCATTGGCGGAAAATTCTTTAGCATCTACCGGAAAGGCGGCGAAAATATCCGCGTCGTCAAGAAAGCCGCTTCTTCGCCGTCCTGCGGAGGGTTCAGGCGGCTGTATGCCGTTATCTTCCAGCAAGGCGCGGTTGGCAAAAATATTTTCCGCCGTATCACAGGCAATGACGCTGCCGTTTTTTAAAACGCAGACCCTGTCCGCAAATTCCACCGCCTTCCCGCTGTTGTGGGTCGCCATGATCACCGTTATCTGATACTTTTCCCGGATGTCCTTTAAGACGGACATCAATTCCGCCGCTCCCTGCGGGTCAAGGCGGGACAGAGGTTCATCCAGCGTCAGGATTTTTCCCTTCATCGCCAGCGCGGCGGCAATAGCAAGCCGCTGTTTTTCCCCGCCGGAAAGGGTGGCAGGCTGCCGCTGTTCAAGACCGGCAAGACCGGCAGCCGCCAGCGAATACTCTACCCTCCTTTCAATCTCTTGCG
>JGI24698J34947_10002439_pt1 | contig 10015 bp, 9 predicted proteins | sample TergutMp193P3_FD_34947 | JGI IMG/M metagenome (IMG submission 34947) | reverse complement strand
CCCCCCATGTCACATTATCCTGTAGAATTAACAGAAGGTGAAAGAAAAATAATAGACTATGTCATTAATAATAATTTAACTATGGTATCAAGAGAAAGGTTATTTGCGACTTTGATGTCCTGTAAATACGTTTTGGAAAATAACCTTGACGGTGATTTTGTCGAATGCGGCGTATGGAGGGGCGGCAATTCGATAATTGCAGCATGGATGTTCAAGTTGTACAATTCAAATAAAAAAGTTTATTTGTATGATACTTTTCAGGGAATGACACCCCCTACAGAGATGGATATTGAATTGAATGGGGAGAAGACCGCAGATGAAAGGCTTGTATCAGAGAAATTAAATAAAGATAAAGGTTGGTCACAGAATACGTGGTGTTATGCTTCTTTAGACGATGTAAAAAATAATTTTTCGAAAATTGGTTTGTTGTCGGCAAATGTTGAGTTTATCCAGGGTGATGTTTTGCAAACATTGAATCAAACAATTCCAGATAAGATTTCGGTGTTAAGACTTGATACGGATTGGTATGAATCAACAAAAAAAGAGATGGATGTACTTTATAAAAGAATTGTCCCTAAGGGAGTATTTATGGTAGATGACTATGGACATTGGGGGGGCAGTAAAAAAGCGGTAGATGAATATTTTGAAAAAAATAGTAATCGTCCCTTTTTACATTATATTGACTATACAGGAAGATTAGGGCTTAAAATTTAAAATAATGCAGATAGGACGAAAAGATGTTCTTTGGAATTATATTGCCACTTTTCTTCAAATAGGTGTTGGGGTTATATTATTACCGTTTATTCTTCGTGTTTTTCCGCAGGAAACGGTGGCTGTTTGGAGAAATTATTAAACACATGACCAAACGACTTTTAAATCTTGGTTGTGGACATCGTTTTCACAATGAATGGACAAATGTAGATTTTAAATCAACAGGAAAAAATGTAATTGCCTATAATTTACTAAAGGGTATTCCTTTTAAGGATGGGATATTTGATATGGTATACCATTCACATATTATTGAGCATTTTTCAAAAGAAGATGCGCCAAAATTTTTAATGGAATGTTATAGGGTCCTTAAACCAAATGGTATAATTAGAATTGCATTTCCTGATTTAGAACAAATTGTATATCATTACATGAAGTTCTTAAAAGAATTAAAAAATGGAAATAAACAATATGAATCGGATTATGATTGGATAATGTTGGAGTTATATGATCAAACCGTAAGAAATGTTTCTGGTGGAGAAATGGCTAAATATCTTATGGGGGGAGGGGGGATAACAATACCAAATGAAAATTTTATATTAAAGCGTTGCGGCATTGAGATGAAGAAAATTATTGAGGCAGGAAAAAACTATAAATATTCAAGAAAAAAACTTTTTAAGGAATCAATAAAACAAATTCGGCAAAAACTATTCGGAAAATATTTACTAGGGAAATTTAGATTGAGTGGAGAAATTCATCAATGGATGTATGATTCTTTTAGCTTAAGCCGTTTGTTAGAAACGGAAGGATTTTTAAAAATTGTTATAAGGGATGCGTTTACCAGCTATTTAGAAGAGTGGAAAGAATACAACCTAGACACAGAGCCTGATGGAAGCATTTATAAACCTGATTCGAATTATATAGAAGCGATAAAATAGAATTTGAAATTTGTTTACAATGTATTTTTTGGGAATTAAAAATAAAATAACTACTTTTTTCTCTCAAGGGAATGAGCGCACATTGCGTGCAAAAAAAAATATTATGGCTTCTTTTGTTATAAAAGGGTTTAGCATTTTGGTGTCTTTGATGATCGTTCCATTGACGCTTAATTATTTAGACAAAACCCGTTATGGTATTTGGCTTACGCTCACTTCTATATTGGGTTGGATGTATTTTTTCGATATAGGGCTCGGTAATGGATTACGTAATAAATTTGCCGAAGCCAAAGTACATGGAGATGTGGCGCGGGGTCGCACGTATGTTAGTACGACTTTTGCACTGCTTGCTCTTATATCTGTCGGATTACTACTACTGTTTTTGGCGATAAATCCTTTTTTGGATTGGACAAAAATTCTGAACACAGAAACTTCATTGGCACAAGAACTCAGCAAGACTGTTTTGATCGTTTTTGCATTCTTTTGCCTACAGTTTGTGTTTCGGTTGGTAGGCACTATTTTATTAGCCGACCAAAAGCCGGCTCTAAGTGGTTTATTGAACTTGTGCAGTAACATCCTTGCCTTGGGTGTTATTTTTTTACTGACAAAAGTAACAGCAGGGTCGTTGCTAAGCGTGGGATTTGTATTCTCTGCAGCACCGGTGCTTGTATTCCTATTCGCTGCCGTTACAATGTTTAGGGGAAAATACAAAGATTATACCCCGTCTATAAAATTTATAGATTTTAAGCAAACCAATGATTTATTGGGTTTAGGTGTAAAGTTTTTTATTATTCAACTGGCTTGTTTAGTGCTTTTTACCACTACCAACATTATAACCTCACAATTGTTTGGACCCGCAGAGGTTACACCATACAATATTGCTTTTAAGTATTTCTCTGTAGTAACGATGGCATTTAGTATTGTTCTTTCGCCATTCTGGACAGCTTATACAGATGCTTTTCACAGAGGAGAAATCATTTGGATAAAACGGGCTACTAAAAAACTTATCGTTATTTGGAGTATTTCATGTTTGGCATTGGTAATTATGGTTATATTATCAAATTGGGTTTATCGCTTGTGGGTTGGAAGTGAAATTTACGTTCCTACGTCATTAAGTTTAACTATTGCGTTATTTGTAACAATTTACAATTGGAATAATATTTTTTCCTTTTTTGTAAATGGTGTAGGCAAAATCAAATTACAAATGTATTACACAATTATTGTCGGAATTATCAATATTCCCTTATCCATTGTTTTGGCAAAATTATTAAACGGTGTTGAAGGAATCGTTTTGAGTACCTGCCTGTGCTTGTTTGGGGGAGCAATTTTGGTGCCCATCCAATGCCTGAAGATAGTAAATGGAACGGCAAAAGGAATTTGGAATAAATAACAAACTGAAACAATGAAAATATTACATTTAAGCACACAGGACATCGGAGGGGGGGCTGCTATTGCCGCCAATCGAATTCACTGTGCAATGAAGAAAATGGGATTAGACAGTCAAGAGTTGGTACTATTTAAACTTACTAAGGACGGTTGCATATTTCCCGTTTCTAAATTTGAAAGTAAGCTCTATACACTTCTACGCGCTCGCTTGGAGAGCAGAAGGAAAGGACACACGAAACCGGAATACGGTTTGTTTTCTTACGCAAAGTACGGTGTTGATGTTACCGAATATGAAGCATTCAAACAAGCCGATATTATATACATACATTGGATTCATAGTTCCTTTCTCTCTTTGTCAGGAATCGAAAAGATAATAAAATCGGGGAAAAAAATAGTGTTTTTTCTGCACGATATGTGGCATATTACAGGAGGTTGTCATTACAGTTTTGAATGTAACAAGTACAAAATACATTGTAATTGCTGTCAAATGTTTTTAACACAAAAAAATAAAGACCTCTCATATGCTCAATTTGAAAGGAAAAAGAAAAATTTCAAAAAATATGATAATATTTCCTTTATTACTCCCAGCCAATGGTTAACACAATGTGTCAAGGACAGCTCATTTTCAAGAAATAAACCTGTTGCTCGTATCCCTTATCCTTTGGATTTCTCCATATACAAACCTGTAAACAAAGAGGTCGCCAGAAATATTTTCAACTTGCCTCAAGATAAACAATTGGTGTGCTTTGGCGCTGTTTCCGGTACGGCAAATCCATACAAAGGTTGGAGTTACATGGAAGAAGCGTTGCGAAATCTAAAAAAAGACAACGTAAAAAATATAGAAGCAGTAATATTCGGCAGTAATTTTAATCAAAAAATAATGGACTGCGTACCTTTCCCTGTTCATTTTACAGGACGCCTTCACGATGCTTTTTCATTAGCTACACTGTATAGTGCAGTAGATGTTTATGTAACTCCGACCTTGGCAGATAATCTTCCTCAGACCTGCTTGGAGGCTCTTGCTTGTGGAACTCCGGTGGTCGGGTTTAATATCGGCGGCATTCCCGATATGGTAGAGCACAAGAAAAACGGATGCTTAGCCGAGTACAAAAACAGTGAAGATTTAGCTGATGGGATTAAGTATGTGTTGTTTGCTGATAATTATGATGTATTAAGCCAAAATGCCGTAAATAAAGTAAAAAATTTATCATTCGAAACGACAATAATAGAGCAACATTTGAACTTTCTTAAATCTTGTTGAGATTATTCGCAAAAAATATATTCCATGCCGTTTGTTATCTGTAGGTTCGTCAGAAGAGTACGGTAATGTTCCATAAATGATGAATATTTTAAAAATTATTTATATAAATAATTAACAGGAGTATCTAAATGAGCCAATATAAATGTAAATCTCCTGTCTTGTTTATTACTTTTACCAAAGAAAACGAAACAAAACAGGTTTTTGAGATAATAAAACAGATAAAACCTGATAGACTTTATATTGCAAGTGATGGAGCGAGAATTGAAAAACAGGGAGAAAAAGAAAAAATAGAAAAACTTCGGAATTGGCTTGTTTCAAATGTAGATTGGGATTGTGAATTAAAAACAAAATTCAATGATAAAAATCTTGGCTGTGGACATGGCCCTGCCAGTGCTATTTCATGGTTTTTTGAAAATGAAGAAATGGGAATTATTATTGAAGATGATATTTTAGCAAGTTTTAGTTTCTTTCAGTTTTGTGATGAAATACTCGAAAAATACAAAGATGACAATAGAATTGGCAATATATGTGGATACAATTCTGTAGATAAAAAATTGGTATCTAATGATTATTATTTTTCTAAATATTCAAGAATCTGGGGATGGGCGAGCTGGAGAAGAGCATGGTCTGACTACGATTTTACTATTTCATCCTGGGAAAAACTTAAGTACACCGATTTTGTATATCAAGCATTTCCAAATAAGTATATATCAAAAGTTAGGTATGATATATATGATAAAACATACAATAGCCGTGGCGAATACTTTAACGCATGGGATTATCAGTGGTCTTTCTGCAATTTTGTTAAAAATAGATTGACTGTTGTACCTTGTTGTAATCTTGTATCAAATATAGGTTTTACAAAAGACGCTATACATACTTTTAATATTTTGTCGTCTCATAACAAGTTAAAGCGCGGAGAGATTATTTTTCCGTTAAACCATCCTGTTACTTTACTACATGACGATAGAAGAGACAGGAAGCTCTTGAAATCTTCGACTCCGAATTTATTTATAGCTTATATAAAAACTATGCTAAAAATGATTATTAATATTGTTAGGCGAAATACTATGCTTATCTTTAGCATAATAATATCATAATTAATTTTATATATAAAACAATTTTTTTCTGAAAATTTAATTAATAAGAAACAAAGGAAAAAAATCCGAAAATATGATAGAAATAGATATATATTATGCTTAATAATAACACTTTAATAATTGGCGATAGCAATGGTCTTGGATATTCTATAGTTTTCATATTCTATGTACAGGTGATTACTTTATGAAACGAGTAATTACTTACGGTACATTTGATTTATTGCATTATGGTCATATAAATTTATTACGCCGTGCAAAACAATTGGGTGATTATTTGATTGTATGCCTTTCAACAGATGAATTTAATAGTAGGGAGAAAAACAAGAAAACATATTTTTCATACAATGAACGCAGACAGTTGTTAGAAGCAATAAGATACGTTGATCTTGTTATACCTGAAGAATCATGGAAACAAAAAGAAACGGATATAATTAAGTACCACATAGATATTTTTGTTATGGGTGATGACTGGAAAGGCAAATTTGATTTTCTAAAAGATAAATGTGAAATTTTATATCTGCCAAGAACTGAAGAAATATCAACAACAAAGATAAAAAATGATTTGCAATACGAGAATATTATAATGACATGATTAAGAAATGATATTATGAAAAATCGAGTCAGAACTACCCACAAAAAAATAATTTTTGTTCTTTTTATTCTTTCTTTCTGCGGCTGTCTATCAAATAGAGATATGTTTGAGAATGGATTTTCTAGAATAGCGTCATCGTCAATTTTTGACGTAACACCGCCACGTATAATTGCCCATAGAGGTTTTTGGAATTTTGAAGGAAGCGCTGAAAATTCAATCAAAAGCCTTCAGCTTGCCGCGGAATTGGAAGTATACGGCTCTGAATTTGACGTACACTTGACTGCGGATAATATACCTGTAATATACCATGATAACATTATCAAAGGTACGAATATCAACATTCAACAAGTAACATACAATACAATAAAAGACACAATTTTACCAAACGGTGAAAAACTTCCTACGTTAGATGCTTATCTGGAAGCGGGAAAAACAATGTCTATCCAGTTAATACTTGAATTGAAATCTCATGAAACACCTGAGCGGAACAGGGAAGCGGCAAGGATAGTAGTAGAAAAGGTTAAGATATTCGGTCTGGAAGACAGAGTTGATTATATAACCTTTAGCCTAGAAGCGGGCAAAGAGTTAATCCGACTTCAGCCAGATAATAACGTAGGGTATTTAAATGGTGATTTGTCGCCTGTTGAATTAAAGGAATACGGCTTTTCTACGCTTTCGTATTATTTTGATACAATCTTATCTCATCCTGAATATTTAGTTGAGGCTGGAGAACTGGGAATAAATAAGGCTGTATGGACGGTGAATGATATCTCTCTTATGGAAAGACTGATTAATCAAGGCGTAAATTTTATTACTACGGATATACCCTTGCAGGCAAAGGAATACATTGAACAAAGATTGTATTAATTTTATCTCAAATAATTGTCAATTAATACAAAGTGAAAAAGGAATTGGATCAATATACAATAGTTAATCTCCGCAATGTATTACTTGAGATATTGGATGAATTCGTCCGTATCTGTGGTGAAAACAAGCTTATTTATTTTCTACATGCAGGGACATTACTTGGAGCTGTAAGGCATAATGGATTTATTCCATGGGACGATGATATTGATGTCGCCATGCCGAGAAAAGATTATGAGAAATTCCTTGATGTATATAATAAACTTGGCAAAACAGATTATTATGTACTTTCAGACAGAAATACTAATAATAATCATCATGAACCCTTCGCAAAATTATGCAAGAAAGGAACTGTATTTGCTGAAAGCGCCAAAGATGAATATACAGGTATTTATATTGATATTTTTCCATTTGATAATTGCGTTCTATCTTTTACGTTTATACAAACTATATTAATTAAATTTGTATTATTACTGTGTAAGTATAAATTTCATAAATATATACCTAAAAAAAAGAATAAAAAACTTTTTTTTATTCTTTTCATTAAACCATTATGTTTTTTTCTATCGCAGCGTTTTCTTTATACATTGCATAAAAAACTATATCTTATGTTTAATACCTTTAATACAAAATATATTTCTTCCTTTACCGGGTTTTATGGATATAAAAGAGAGACACATAAATATAATACTATATTTCCACTTTCAAGTATTTGCTTTGAAGGGAAAAAATATTGTGCACCATGTAATTATGATTTATTTCTTAAGAATATGTACGGTAACTATATGGAATTACCTCCTGTTGAAAAGCAAATAAATCACAATCCCAAATATATCATATTTAATGATGTCAGTTAATACTACTTTAAAGATAGCAATTCTAATGACTTGCTACAATCGTGTCAAAAAAACTCTTAAATGCCTGGATAATTTACATAAAGCTTCTGTTCCTGACAATATTAATTTTGATATTTATCTTGTTGATGATAATTCTCCAGATAAAACAGGAAAAATAGTCAAGGATAAATATCCAGACATAAATGTCATCCCCGGAACAGGCTCTCTTTTTTGGAATCGCGGAATGCGCCTGGCATGGAAAAACGCCCGCAGGCGGCATGATTATGATTTTTACCTTTGGATTAACGATGATACATTTATAAACACGGATGCCATAAAGATTATTTTTTACGATTATTATTCTTTATTAAATAATGACATAGAAGCAATCGTCTCCGGCGTATGCCAGGGTTCTAATTCAACATGTGTCACGTATGGAGGAAGAGATAAAGAACAAAAAATAATTATCCCAAATGGTTTACCACAACCTTGTAAATATATAAATGGTAATTTTACGCTTGTATCAAAAAAAATATTTTATAAGGTTAATTATTTATCTTACAAATATACCCATGCGGCAGGAGATTATGATTATGGCCTTAGGGCAATAAAGTCCGATTTTAATTGTTATATTTCTTCATCTGTACTGGCAATATGTGACGGGCATAATGAAGAACAAGACTGGTTAAGCCCTGATATACCTTTACAAAAAAGAGTAAAAAATCTGTTTTCGATAAAAGGATGGGATTATTTGTTTTTTGTTATAGAAAATTATGGTTTATTTCACGCAATGAACCGTATTATTAGGGGTTTTTTAAGAGCTGCATTTCCGACAATTGTCAAGAAAGTTAGATAAATGGCATATATAATGCTTTTAAGTTCTATTGTTATTCTCTCTCCAGTTACAAAAAAGCAGGAAACAAATAATATCGTTACATTGTTTTATATTTTCCTGCTGTTTTTTGCCTGTACACGTTTTGGCGTTGGTACTGATTATTTTAATTATTATAAAATATTTTCTGGATTGCCTGATAATTTATCTAAGTATTTCAATAATTTAACATTAATAGACTTAATGTCATACGGAGTCGAACCTGGATTCTCTTTTCTAATAATACTATTTAAAAGTCTAAATTTATCATATCTCCAATTTATCGCGTTTTGCTCATTAATTCCCTTAACACTAATATTTTATACAATCCAAAAATACTCCATTAACAAAACGCTATCTCTTTTTATATTCATTGCAAATTATTACATGGTATACATTGAAAGTGCCCTTAGACAAGGGATAGCCATGAGTATTTTTATATATGCTGTCCTTTATTTAATCTCTACTAAAAAAATAATAAACTATTTTTTCTTAATATTTATTGGCATTACTTTTCATTTAAGCCTAATTGTCACGTTAATTATTCCAATAATTCTTAAATTTAACAAAAAACTATTTCTAAATAAATATTCGGTTATTTTTTTATCTATAATTGCTTTTACGGCTGGGATTGTTTTTCTTCGTTCAATTGTAAGTATATTTCCAAGAGCCGCTTATTATATGGGCGGAGATAGTTTTTACTTTGCAATATTTTTAAAATCATTAAACATAATACTGGTTTTTTATATGTATACAAGGGTAAAAAACAATTTATCACAAACAGAAATATCATTGCTTAAAATATATATTTTCGGAAATATGTTTTATTTTTTTGTCTCTTCAATTAGCGTTTTTTCACGATTAACGGAGTATTTTATTTTTTTAGAAATAATCCTGATACCAAGTATGATAACATTTTTACGTAGAGGGAAAATATTAGTAATTACTGTATATATATTACTATTTTCATTTTTATTTATTAAGGATATTGATTCATTCCTATATCAAAGAGAATATTATTCAAAAAATATTTTTAATTATAAACATGTTACAATATTTAATAAAGAAGAAATAACCAATGAAGTACCAAGAACTATATCGATAAAATATTTTAATAACCGCTAATTAAATTAATAACCATTAAGTTAATAATTAAAAAATGCCGTCTATTTTACAAATTTCTATACAAATAAACTGCGGCTCAGTCGGACGCATTGCGGAACAAATAGGAGAAACTGCAAATAATGGCGGATGGGAGAGTTATATCACCTATTCACGCAGTTATTTGCCAAGTAAATCAAAAATTATAAAAATAGGGAATAAATTTGATACTTATTGGCATGGAATTAATACACGGATACTTGATAATCATTGTTTGTGTTCAGTATATGCAACAAAAAAGTTGGTAGATAAAATTAAGCAAATAAAACCTGATATTATTCATCTACATAATATTCATGGA
>JGI24698J34947_10002438_pt1 | contig 10016 bp, 8 predicted proteins | sample TergutMp193P3_FD_34947 | JGI IMG/M metagenome (IMG submission 34947) | reverse complement strand
GTCGCCGTTATAGAAATGAACAAAGGGCCCGCCGATTACCGCATTGATTTTTCCATTGAATACAAGCCGACAGGCAATAAGGATATAATCGTAAGTTTTATTGATTCAATAGATTACCCGCTTATCCCCATAAACAGGGAATTAAAACAGTATATTAACGAAATGGAAAGCAACGGAGGACTTCCTGACTGAAGAATTGGTTTCCAATTCCCCGCAGGATACAATTGCCGCAGGCCGCAAAATCGCGGGCCTTCTTTCTGCGGGTTCCGTAGTAGCCCTTCGGGGAACTCTTGGAAGCGGAAAAACAACCCTTGCTTCAGGGATAGCCGGCGGTCTTGGTATCAAAGAAAATATAACAAGCCCCACGTACACAATAATTAACGAATACGAAAGTTCTCCCGTCCTGTACCATATTGACGTTTACAGACTGAAGGGAGACAGGGATTTTCAGGAGATAGGCGGCGATGAGATTATCAACGGCCAGGGAATCTCCGTAATTGAATGGAGCGAACTCATCCCAAAATCCCTGCCTGATAAGGCGCTGACGATCTCTCTGGAAATAACAGGGCCTTCTTCCAGATTGATAAAAATAAACATACCGGAAAATTCATGAACCTGCTCGCGATAGACTCATGCCATTCCATTCTTTCCGTTGCCGTTTCCAGAGACGATGAAATCCACTTTGAAGAAACAGAAGCGGGCGCGAAACATTCAGAGCTTGTGATGGAACTGATTGACAGGCAAGTCAAAAAAGCGCGCCTGTCTCCCGATGACCTTGACGGCGTTCTCTGCATGGGCGGTCCCGGTTCCTTCACGGGGCTGCGCATAGGATATTCAATCGCCAAGGGACTCGCCCTCTCCCTATCCATACCCTTCGCCTCCGTCCCAACCCTTGACTGTATGGCTTTTCCCTGCCGCGGCCGCGCATTGATTCTGGCGGCAATTGAAGCCAGAAAAAACACTTTTTTTTACGCCTTCTACCGCACAGACAAGCCTGAACCGGAGGCCGTCCTTGAAGACGCGCAGGCTTCCCGGATTGCCCTCGATATTGAGCGTTATAAGGAAAAGATCGCTTTGACAGGAACAGGCGCGGCTTCTCTTTACGATTCATTTTCACCGGAAACAAAAAAAAATGTTGAACTTGATATTCAAAACAGGAGTTACTCAAAAGAAATAATAGCCATTGCTAAAATGAGGAAAATAATGGATAATGACAACACCGCGTTTTTGTATTCCGGCCCTGAATATATCAGAAAAACCGACGCGGAATTAAATTTATTAAATGTTGGAAACTGATATGGATCACTTTTTTGAAGAAGGGGAACTTGAACCTCTTAACGAAACCGATGAGGAAAAAATCACAGATGATTCTGAAAACGAAGATATTAAGATTGAGCTGTCCTCTTCGTACGCCCCTTTTAAAGCAAGCATTTTTCCCATTTTAATAATAAACAAACAGCTTAGAATTATTTACACTAACGAAGCCTGCGAGAAAATGTTTTTGGGATTTCCAAATCTTGCGGGTAAATATTTTTTCGATTTATTCGGCAAGGCATTTGAAATAGAAGACGCCAGGAAGATACGGGAAACCGTTGTAAACGGCGGCAACGGGTTTACATGGAAGGGCTCGGCGCAGCTAAAAACGCGGCACACCGTATCCGTACAGATCAGGGTTTACATCTTCCCGCTGGAAATGAATCTGAAAACCCCGGGCGACTTTGTCGTAATGTTTGACGATTTTACGGAGGAAAACAAAAAACTGCTGCGTTCTGTCTTTCTTTCGCTGCTTGAAGCGTCCAAGCTGAAGGATAACGATACCGGCGAACATATTATCCGCGTCAATGAGTACTCAAAGCGGCTTGCCGAAGAACTTTTTAAAATTGGGGGAGAGGCGTACAAGCGCATCGACGCTGATTTTATCGACAATATCGGCTTTCTGGCGGCGATGCACGACGTGGGAAAAATCGGCACCCCTGACGACATTTTAAACAAGGAGGGCCCCCTCTCCGACTGGGAATGGACCGTTATGCGCGAACATACAAAGAACGGCGCCTTTATTCTTTCCACCTACCCCAACCCTATGGCAAAGGAGATCGCGCTTTCCCACCATGAAAAATGGAACGGCACCGGATACCCATTCCAGCTTGAAGGCGAGATGATCCCCTTATCCGCCAGAATTGTTACAATCGCCGATGTTTACGACGCCCTGCGCATGGAGCGCAGCTATAAACCTTCCCTGCCCCATGAAGTTTCCATACAAAAGATAATTGATGAAAGCGGCCGCCACTTTGATCCAAACCTCATCGAAATTTTTAAAACAATCACAGGCGATTTCAAAAAAATCTACGAAACACACTCTGATTGATTTTCCAATTCATCAAAGGCTTCACACAAGAAACTGTTAAGGAAAAGCATAATGTCGCGTCCCTTCCAGCGGGAAAGGGTGCGCCCTATGCAATCGTCGATGTTACAGCCAAATCGCGCCTTGAACAATTGCGGATCGGGGCCGTCGGCGCAGCGGAAACCCATGAAAAGGCTCTCACGCATAAGGGCGGGTCTGTCCAGTTCTTCACAAAGGGCCGCGTTAATTGACGGCTCTTTTATATACCTCTCGACATCGCCGGCAAAGGTAAAACGTTTTCCGGTTCCTGCCTCCTCGTCAATTACGGTGCCGGAAGCAGAGGGCCCCGCGCCGAGCCACCCGCGCATCCGCCAGTAAAAGGTATTGTGAAGGCAGCGTTTTCCGTTACGCGCAAAATTGGAAACTTCATAATGATGGTAGCCTTCTTTTAAAAGCGCGTCCCTGCCTGAGAGCCAAAGAGAGTCGGCTTCGTCCCTGTCCGGCAGGGTAACAGTTTTTGTTTTAACTTTTTCTGCCAGCGGTGTTTTGCTTTCAAGAGTGAGGCTGTAAAGGGAGACATGGACAGGCTCAAAGGCAAGAAGGCGCTTTATGTCTTCAATGACAATTTTTTCATTTTGGTACGGAAGGCCGGTGATCAGATCCGCAGAGAGAGCGCCGGGAAAATAACGGGAACAAAGGGCAAGACGCTTCTCCAGAAGACGCTTCTCCAGAAGACGCTTCTCCAGAAGACGCTTCTCCAGAAGACGCTTCTCCAGAAGACGCGCGTCTCCTATGCGGTTTACCGAGCGGCGCGAAGGCTCATGGAAACTCTGCACTCCAAGACTGAGCCTGTTTACGCCGCCTTCACGGCAAGCGTCAAGAAATTCTTCATCCGCCGATTCAGGATTGGCTTCGACGGTAAATTCAACAGGGGAAAAGCGCGGGATGTTTTTAAGCGCGGAAAGAAGGAGCGCGATGTGTTTTCCAAGAACGGACGGGGTTCCGCCGCCTATGTAGACAGTGGGGATTTCCCTGACGCCGAAAAAATCAAGCTGGTGTTTAATATCCGCAATAAGGGCCTTAATAAACTCTTCGGGGAATGCGCCCTCAGCGCTGTCTGTTAAAACTGAGTAAAAATCACAGTAATCGCAGAAGGCGGCGCAGAAAGGAATGTGGATATAAAGCGGGCAAGACGCGTTCACAGCTCAGAGCAGTTCTATTTTCATGATGGGCCAGAACCTTAGTACCGCCCTTGCCGTGATCAGGGACGGAGAGATTGCCCCCCATGTTCGCGAATCGTTGGTATTGCCGCGATCATCTGAAACTACAAAACATTCATCCGGCCCGAGGATGATAGTATCCATGCTGCCTGAAAAAGGAATTGACTCGTCCCATAACTGCGGGATTTGAGGGATCTCGGGATGGTAGGGTCTCTCTGAAAGTTCAAATTCGGTGAGGCTGTACGGACTGCCCTGCTCTTTCACCCTGAACACAAAGTTAGACATTGATATTTCATCCCCGGGAAGGGCGATTACCCTTTTTATGTAGTACTGTCCTCCCGAAAAAATACTTATCCTCTGCGCGGTAAAAAATCTGACAATTCCGTCGATAACGCGCAGCGCTGCGTTACTGTTATTATTGCGCCTCATATCGACAAGTACGATACTGCCGCGATTGAACGGAAGGGCGTTTTCGTTGCTTTTTATCCGGTTGATCCACGAGGGCACCAAAAAAGAAGTAAAAATCAATCTGTCGCCTGATGAAAGCCCGGGCTGCATTGTGTTATTATCAACTACCCAGACGGAAAAGAAAAAAGAGACAAGGCAGTTATACACCACATACAGTATTAAAAAAATAAAAATAAATTTATAGAATCTGTTACGCTGATGTTTTTGCGCGGCATATGAATATTGCGTCCATTTATCAAACATATTCTATCGTATCCCGCCCATACGCCAGTACGGCCAGTAAATAATCATACCCTTGCCAAGCACTCTTGACAGCTTAACAGGCCCAAATTCGCGTCCGTCCCGTGAATTATCGCGGTTGTCTCCAAGGGGAAATATTCTTCCTTCCGGCACATACCAGCCAAGGCGCTGCCTTGCAAGCAGTATCGAATAACGCCTGTCGTCAGGATGAATTTTTCTTAACGTTTCATTTTTTGCATATTCGTGGGCAGACATATCGGGAATTTCCAACTGTGATGCCTGCGAAGCCTCGGCAAGCAGCTCCTGTGAAACAGAAAAACCTCTGTTCATCCAGGCGGCCGCCTGCCCCGCTGAGGCAAGCGCCGGGTACTGATCGGAGGGCATTAACCTGCTTATATTGTGTTTTCGGCTCACAGCGGCGTTATACTCCCTTTCGCTTATCCAGCGCTCCTCTCCCGCGAAACGGATCCTCATCTCTCCCTTTTCCATGGTAAAGCGGTCGCCGGCCGCGCCTACCGCCCTTTTGATTAGAAAATGAACCTTTGGCTCTCCTGAGTCGTCCCTGTCGATGTCAACAAGCGAAAGTGTAAGCATATATATTATCCTCTGGGTTATGTCAAAGACAGGCCCGCGTGAAATATAGGAAGGATTTTCAAAAATGATAATATCGTTCCTTTTCGGCTTTACAGGACTCGGCAGTTTAAGAAGATCCGGCAGCAATTCAGGCCCGTATACGATTTTATTTACAAAAACATGGTCGCCAACATTCAGCGTATCTATCATGGAACCAGAGGGTATACGGTAGGCCTGTATCAGGTACTGGTTGATAAGCAAAACCATACCGGCGGCCCATAAAAAGGCCTCTATCCAGTCAAGAACAGGATTTTTGGCCTGACGTTTTTCTTTTTTAATACGTCGCACCCTGGCGCGGTGAGTTAAATATTTTTCAGTGATTGCTTGAACACGGTTAAAAAAATCCGGCTGTTTTGTAATTTCAGGCATATTTTATTCTACCATGAAATAAAGCGTTATATCAACAGATCTCTGTGAATTACGCGAAGGTTTAAGTTGACAAATATTAATAAATATGATATTTTTATTGGAGGGATCTACATGGCTCGCCGTTTTTTTATTATATTCGTTTTTTTATTTATTACTCCATTTTATATTTTTTCCCAGCAAAGTTCCTCCACTGCGGGAAGGCTTAGAGACTATGTGGGATTGATCAATCAAACCTATCATCCGGGTATTGTCGCTATTTTTGAAAAGGCCAAGGCCGAGTACGCGAAACGCGGGGACAATGACACGGTAAGGGTTATCGACATCTTTTTAAGCGGAGCGTTCGGTTCCGGTTTTGTTTACAGCGACGCGCGGGGAAATCTCTATGTACTGACAAATAACCATGTTGTCTCGCAGGCCCACACCCTATCCATCACCTTTGAAAGCCAGGACGGAACAAAAAGAAAATTTGAAAACCTCAGGATAATCGCGGCTGATGAAGAAGCGGATCTGGCAATTCTGGCATTTCCCGAAGGGGAAAAACCCGTAACACAGGGTTTATCTTTTCTTGCCAACCCTATTGAAGAAGGGGAAGATGTATATTCAGCCGGATTTCCCGGATTGGGAATAACGCCGATATGGCAGTTCGGGCGGGGCATGGTGTCCAACGCTTCGGCGCGTTTTCCGCGAAGCTTTGACGACGAAACCCTCATGGGCCCTTTTATACAACACACCGCCCAGATTGACGCCGGCAATTCAGGCGGCCCGCTTCTGGCAGTTCAACGGAACGCTCCTTCCGGTTACGCGGTAGTTGGCATGAATACATTGAGCGGCCTTCACAGGCAGGCGGCAAATTACGCTATTCCCGCGGATAGAATTCAGGCATTTATCAATAGCGCTTTGAATCCGAGGCCGGAAACTTTCAGGGATGAACTTGATCAGCGCCTTGTTAAATTTACGGAAGGGCTGACGGTAAACAAGGCCGTTTTTCCGCATATTGCCGAATTTCTTTCTACAGTCTGCATAGGCGAAAACGCCCAGTACGCTATGGACGAAATGTACGCAAAAGCCAACAGTGCGGCGAAGCGTATGCTTGATGAAAAAGCCCATGACAGCATAGTCGGCGCGTTAGGTTACGCGGTCGCCTGGACTATCGAGAACAGCGTAAGGCGTCAGGGGACGGCGTTAACCGCTTCTGTAAAAGATGTAAGCGGAGAAGGTGATGAATACACAGTCGTTTTTACGATTAACAACAGGGATGTAAGTTCCGTATGGATTCGTGAATACGGAAACTGGCGGATCAGGAGTTTCGGCGATGCAGCGACAGGGGATCAATCAACCCTTCAACGCAGGCAGACGCAAAGGGAAGCTTCCGAAAAATTGCGGATAGGCGGCAACATTCATATTGAGGCCGGTTACGCGACACTCTTTGAAAAGGCACCGGCCGCCCTGTACCTCTCTCTGGATACTTCCATGTTCGGCATAAAAATGTATCTGGCGGGGCCTGACCTTTGGAGCATTGGAGTATACAGCGGAATTCGCTTCGGCATACCGGCCGGAAACTTAGGTTTTATGCCTTACTTAAGGATAGGTTTTGATTACCAGCACGATCAGGATTTTATTGATTCCCCTTATAATGATTTTATGTCTTTTCCCATATCCATAATGGGACAGATTGGCCTTAAAATAACAACCTCTTATGTTCCGGGTTTGTTTATCGGCATAGGTTTCCAATACAACATAATAAGCATGCACTCTATCAGTTTTTTTGATGAGCCTAGCTATAATAAACCAATCAAGGCAGGATTGAGTTTTACAGCCGGTTACGCGTTTTAGCGTTCACCTCAAACACACGTTAGCGCAACCGCTGACGCCGCGGACAACGTCCTTAATTTTCAACGGCGAGCCGCCATTTATTAATTAATGCCAAGCTGACGCTGTACCTGTGTCCTGAAATCGGCAAGGGCCCGTTCTTTTGTTTTTTCACCAAAAACATAGGCGTTAACCTGCTCGGAAAAAAGGTTTTCAATGGGCTGATCTGTTGACTGTACCAGTTTGCCGTCAATGCTTCTTGCCATTTCAGCAAACGCGGCGTAGTGATTCTGCCCGCCGAGGAAGGGTTCCACAAAGTTGTCTTTGATTCTGTTTACAACCGTAAGATTGCTGACCATATCTCCTGAATCGAGCGCATACCTTTCAAGGAAGCTGTCATTTGTTGTAATATATTCAATTAGCTGTTTGGCCTCTTCGGCATTCTTTGTACCTTTCCATGCGCCAAGCCATGTGCCGCCCCAGCGATAAGGAGCAGGACCGGGAATCATCGCCCAGTCGCCGGATGTTGATGTGCCGTTATATCTTGTAGTATTGGTCTTAAGGACATAGTGGAGACCCCATGTGGGAAGGAAGTTAGCGAAAGCTTCATACGGCCTTCCGTTCGCGTCAACGAGTTCATCCCTCATGGCTTCAAACCAGGCGACTGACCACTGGCCGACGCGGGCATCATACCTGTTGTCATGGATGGTTTTTGACGCTTCCATGTACCGTTCCATAGCGGGATCAATTGTCAAACGGCCGTTAACTACCCAGGGATTCCTGCGGCTGCCGAGGAATACATTGAAAAGATCGCCGCGGCTTGATACTACCACACAGGAGCCGTTTGAGCTTTGTTTAAGAAGTTCCGCCGTTTCCATGAATTTGTCAAGATCGGCAAAATAGGTCTGTACGACTGCCGGATCATCGGTGCCAAGATATTTTTGCGCGATGCTGCGGCGGTAGAACATGGCGCCTGGACAGGCCTGCCATGACAGGGCGTATACCCTGCCGTTATAAGTGCCGATTTCCACGGGATAGGCAAGGAGTTTGCTCTTGTTCCTTTCATAAATGTCGGTAAGATCCAAAAGCTGGCCGCCCTCAACATATTTGCGGACAAAGGCGGATTCCAGCGCGAAAACATCAGGAACTCCGCTGCCTGTTGATAATAGGGGATCTAACATGCTTTCAAACTGATCTGTCGGTATATAGTCATATGAAACAAGGAAATCAGAATTTTCCTTTAGGTAATAGTTGTTGATAAGGCCTCCAACTTCATCCGTGAAAGACCAAACCACTATCTCTTCTTTCTTTTTTTCAAACTGAGAAAACGCAGCTGTTGCTTTTTTGCCGGAGAAGCTGATATCACCATTGTTTAAAAATGCGGCCATAAGCGATTCATCAAAGGAATCATCATCGGAAACTGTTTCGATGTTTAGTATCATTAAAGACAGGTATTCTAAAGTATCATTCCCCGAATATGGAACAACCGAGTTACCCATCTCATAACCATAAAGAGTTACGGAACCGTTTTTAATTTTTGATCCTTTTATGGATGTTTGCGACGGAACGGATGCGGCAAAAGAAATATAACTGTTAGAAGTAAAAGCCTCTGCAATAGCATAGTAACCATTAAAGGCTTTATCAATACCTGTAATGGTCAGTCCTTTGCCCTTGGCGTTGTTTGGAAGGGCCAGAGTAGAATTTTTTGTTAATTGATTCCTGGCCCAACCAGGTCCGGCAACACTCCAGCCGTCAAGATTTTTTCCGCCCGTTAACATTAAAGTTCTTCTATCAGGAGAAAATGAAATGTTGTATGTTTGGTCAACGGAATCCTGGACCATCCAATAAGTTGATTCAACTTCAAAAATTATCAGTTTTGTTTCATTAACACTAAAACGATACTCCCTGCTATCGCCTGACCTATTTGAATAAGTTAATTTTCCATCAGCGCCAAAGACCCATGTAATGCCTTCTACGTCAGTCCATGTGCCCACAATCTTCTGTTTATTAGAACATGAGGCAAATACCGCCATCGCCAAAAATAAATAAATAACCGCTTTTTTCATATAAATATCCTCCATAACAATTTATGTTTAATGTTATATGTATAGCATATCTGAGGGCCGAATGTCTACAGTATCCCGTGTGAGAAATTACAGATCAGCCGGAAAGAGCGGAAAGTTTTTCGCGGATAAATTCGCTCTTTTCCTTTAAGCCGATGTTTCCTGTCGCGAGCATGAGTATGTTCGGTTTTTTTGGATCGAGTTTCACCTTGCCCGATGATTCCTGCATGAGCCTTACCAGCCTCTCAACCTTGACGCGTGCAACTTTCGCGAACTCTACGCGCGCGACGCCGTTTCTCTCCTGCAGGGAAGAGACCGCAAGCCGGCGGCAGATGATCCTGATCTCGGCAAGGGCAAGAAGGGAAGCCGCCTCATCGGGCAGGGGGCCGAAGCGGTCGATAAGTTCGGCGTAAACTTTTTCAAGTTCTTCCCTGTCGCGGATGGCGGCTATCATTTTATACACTTCCATTTTTTCCACAGGCGAATCTATGTACGAGTCGGGAATGAAGCCTGAATATTCGAGTTCAAGAAGAGTTTCTGTTTCCTGTTCATAGTTGGAATCTTCAAGGCGCCTGACGGCTTCTTCAAGGAGCCTGACGTAAAGATCAAAACCGACAGAGTATATATCACCCGACTGTTCCCGCCCCAGAAGATTTCCCGCGCCGCGGATTTCCATGTCCTTCATCGCGATTTTAAAACCGCTGCCTAACTCAGTAAAATCGGAGATCGTCTGCAGGCGCTTCATCGCGATTTCTGTAAGAGATTTCTGTTGTGGATAGAAAAGGTAGGCGTAGGCAACGCGATCGCTTCGCCCTACCCTGCCGCGAAGCTGGTAAAGCTGGGAAACTCCGTACATGTCGGCGCGGTCGATTA
>JGI24698J34947_10002437_pt1 | contig 10026 bp, 12 predicted proteins | sample TergutMp193P3_FD_34947 | JGI IMG/M metagenome (IMG submission 34947) | reverse complement strand
CCGCAATGATGGAAATGTGCCTTGAAGCGGTGAAGCAGAACGACAGTGCGCTTCAATACGTGCCCTGGGGTCAGTTAAATTTAACTGACTCCGCAAAGATAGGAATCTACCTTGAAGCGGTGAAATACAACAACAGGGTGATTCGAAACACGCCTGAATACCACGGCATGAAGCATCATTACACTGAGCAGTACAGGAATGCGATTGAGCGGATCTTTAGGGAAATGCCCGAGGAGCTTCGGGACGAAGCGCGCATCAGGCTCAAGAACGAAGGCGAATGGCTGCCTGACAACATGAAACAGTATGCGGCGGAGGTTAACATAGGGGCGTTGACTCAGGAAGAAATATGCTTCGAATTTGATAAATTATCAGAGAAGGAGTTGAATTCCGTTCCGCCGAATACACCGTACAGGAATTTTTCCGTAATTTCTGATTTCGTTACGGATAAGATCAAAGTTTTCGTGATTATCCCCGATCACAGGGAAGTACCGAAAAGCATTACTTTAAAGTTCACCAATACCGGGAAAACCGCAGAACAACAAGAGGCGGTGATTAATTGCAATGGCCGTTTTATAAAAGCCGAACTGGAAGGCATCGTCATATTGCACGCGATAGTGGGAAGGCCGCGTAACGGGTATAAATATAGGCAAAAAGCGGAGATCACCCTCAATTATGAAAATCGTTCCGAACCGTTGATTTGTCCAATAAGCAGAACAACGACATTCAATATGTGTTTTTTCGATGCGTATGAAGCGCAATGTGGAAAATTCTCTTCGTTTGGCACTATCTACGAGTTCTCCGAAGGCGAAGGCGCGTAAAGCCAAATAGGAGGAACGAAAATGGCTAAAAAAACAACCATCGAAGAAGCCCTAACGGCGGTCAGGGAGAACGGCTTGGCGCTTGAAAATGTGCCTTGGGGGACAGTTAAATTTAACTGACCCCGCAAAGGCGAAAGTCTGCCTTGAAGCGGTGAATCATTTCTACGCAGCGCTTCCATATGTGCCGTACACGCCGGGGATGCATGAGGAAGTCGATAAAAGGCTCAAACAAAGGCGTGGATAGGTCGGACGAAAAAGGTAAAGTTAGCGATTAGAGGGTAAGGCGGCCTGATTCAAGGAAGGTCCTGGGCAGGTCCCGGACTTGGAGAAGCGCCTTACCCCCTTTTCACTGTGCATGGCATAAAAACAAAATTTTTTATATCAACTGGGGGCAAGTCAGAGACAGGCTGGATTTTGCCACGCTATTCCTCCCGGCCAGTGAGTTTTCGGTAGAGGGTTTTGCGGCCAATCCCCAGGATTTCTGCGGCTTTGCTCTGGTTGCCCTTCTGGGCCGAGACGGTTTCGAGGATGATGATCTTCTCGGCTTCTTCCATGCTGGTTCCAAGGGGAATGCGTATCCAGCCGTCGTCGCTGCCCTTTCGCAGGGTCGGGGGGAGGTCTTCTTCGGTGATAAGGTTCCCCCTGGACATTACCACGGCGCTTTCCATGCAGTTCCGCAGTTCCCGCACGTTGCCCGGCCAGTCGTAAGCGTAGAGGCAGGCACGGGCCTTGTCGTTTATACCGGCGATGTCCTTGCCGTTTTCTTCGGCGAATTCCTTGAGGAAGGCGGTGATGAGGAGGGGGAGATCGTCCTTACGCTCCCGGAGCGGGGGGACGTGGATGTTTATCACGTTCAGGCGGAAGTATAAATCCTCGCGGAAGTTGCCCTTCTCGATCTCCGCTTTCAGATCCTTGTTGGTGGCGGCGACGATGCGGACATCGGTCTCGATGGTTTCCTCCCCGCCTACCCGCTCGAACTTTTTTTCCTGCAAGACGCGAAGCAGTTTGATCTGGAGGTTCTGGTCTATCTCGCCTATTTCGTCGAGGAAAAGCGTGCCTTCGTTGGCGAGCTCGAAGCGGCCGCGCTTCCTCGCCGAAGCGCCCGTGAACGCGCCCTTCTCGTGCCCGAAGAGTTCGCTTTCGAGGAGGCTTGAGGCAAGCGCCGCACAGTGGACTTTGATGATGGGCTTGTCCTTCCTTGGCGAAAGGCTGTGGATCGCGTCGGCGACAAGCTCCTTCCCCACGCCGGACTCGCCCGTGATGAGAATCGACGCTTTCGTGGGGGCTGCCCTGCTCGTGGTATCGAAAACCCGGTGCATGACCGCGCTCTTGCCAATGATGGCCTGAAAGCCCTTGCCCTGTTCCAGTTCCTCCAAAAGACGCTTGTGCTTGAGGCTGAGTTCCCTGTTGCCCATGGCCTGCTTGACAAGAAGGGAAAGGTAATCCAGGTTGATTGGCTTCGTGAGGAAATCCCAGGCGCCCATACGCATCGCCTTGACCGCCGCCTCCACCGTCCCGTGGCCGGTAAGGATAATGACCGGGGTTCCGGGACTCTCGGCAAGTACCTTCGCCAGCAGCTCTTCCCCGGAAAGGCCCGGCATCCTGAGATCGGTGATCACGAGGTCAATGTCGCCTTTCTGAAAGCGCTTTAATGCTTCACTCCCGTTAGCGGCTGTCTCCACCTCGTGGCCGTCCATCTCAAGCGCGGCAGCCAGTCCCTCGCGGATGTTCTTTTCGTCCTCGGCAACAAGAATGCGGTATTTCATTGAGGGAATTTTAGCATGGACGGGAAATAAAAAAAAGCTCTCGCAAAGACGCCAAGGCGCGGAGGACGCAAAGGGGGGCTAATTCTTTTTGTTGATTGATAGCGGGGAAGAGGGCGTCCACCAAATAATTTCAAGTAACCCATAATCGTTCTTTTCCAAATCTTCTATCGAGAGTTTTGCCTGTACCAATATTTCTGCCGCTTTATTTCTGTCCATGTTTCCGGTTCTTAATAATACTATTTTTGACGGATATCCTCTTGTTTCAAACAGATTCAGAAAATCTGAATCCTGGGTAACAATAATATATCCATTCGCGGCTGCATAACTCCATATTTCCGTATCCTTTGCCGGTTATGGAAGGTTAGCTTGATTCACATGAATGCATTCGCCGAATTGCTCCGACAAGAAGGGTGTGAGCCTCCATGAAAGGTTGGCGTCAAGTAACAGTTTCATGCACAATCACTTTCGTCATTCTATCCCTTTCCGCGGCAAAAGCCAGAGCCGCCTTGATGTGAATATCCTGTAATTCAGGATAATCTTCCAGTATCTCCTGTTCAGACATACCGGTTGAAAGCCATTGAAGAATATCACCAACGGTTATTCTTGTACCTTTTATGCAAGGTTTTCCAAATCTTATATCGTTATCAATAACGATATGGTCTTTCAACTCGTTCATGCCTGCATGATACTACGAAAACGCGTAAAAGACAAGGCAACGAAATAGTTAACTATTGGAATAAACCACAGGAGTTCACGGAGTTTCGCGGACGAAGCCTCCTTTACTTCTCTGCATCAAGATCAGAGAGGGTGACATCGCCGTGAATCTCCGTCCAGTCATGATGAAAGCCATCCACCGCGCTTTGAAACAATGACAGGCCGAAGGCATCGTCAATAACTTTTGGCGTTTCGGTTATGCTATGGGCCCCGGCAGTCAAGGCATCGGCAGTTTGACGGATGTTCTGGAAACTGGCGGCTAACAGTTTTGAGGGAAGCTTGTCCCGATCAATCACATGGCGCAAAAATCTGATGGTATGATCCGCATCAATATCCATATTCCTCATACGGTTGTAATAAAGCGCAATATATTCAACACCACGCGCCGCGGCAAGAAGCCCCTGAAATCCGGTATAAATGGCGGTGGCGGTAATACGGATACCCCTGGCGTGGAGATAACCCATTGCTTTCAGGCCCTCTGCCGTTGAGGGAATCTTTATATACACCTGTTCATCAATCCTCCGTACGATAGTTTCCGCGTCTTTCACAATGCCGTTATACTCACTCGCGATAACCTGAATGTGTAGGGACCGGTCAAGGCCGATAATCTCCCGGATTTTCTTCATGTGCGGGAAAAAATCTATCTTTCCCTCACTTTTGAGAATACTCGGATTACTTGTTACCCCGGCGATGGGGTAGATATCAATCAACCGGCTTATGGCTTCGATGTTCGCTGAGTCAAGCATGAATTCTATCATAGGAACTCCTTGTTAAATCATATTGGTAATATTAAGGAATTTATCCGGTTCTTTCAATGATGTTGTCATGGGCTGATGGGAGATGAACATTGAAAATTTGGTGACTGTCACCCTTGCGAAGCCATGGAGAAGAGCAAAAACCTTCTGACTAAAGTTAAGTCAGTTACCGTAACTTATGGTAACTACATGTCTTGATAAGATGGCTTTTTGGCTTATCGTTTACGCCGTCATTATCAAAATTCAATAACGTCTTCACCTTCTCTCCAATGGCCATGTTTACCTTATCCAAACCGTAGCAATTAACGTTGGTTTGATAATCACGCATTAATAGTCATCGTTTTGGATTGACAAAAACACATAATCGGTGATGTTTTTTACGAAGTTTTTTACCAGGGCCTCCGCGTAGTCGTTTTGGTTCATATTGCCTCCTGTTAATACCCTCTTTGCTTAAGTTCGGCGTTAAGATCCTTAGCACTCTGATAATTCGGGTTGATCTGCAATGCCCTGTTCACGTCGGCGCGGGCTTGGCTGTATTCACCTTTTCGTAGGAGAATATAGTAATATATCTATTCCCGGTTATAATCAGCAACGCCACGTGCCTGTTTCCGGCTTTATCCAATCCTTAGCGCCCTACTCCCCTGCTCCCCCACTCCCCTCATACGTTATCACCTTCCGCTCCACCTGCTGCTTGGGCAGGGCGCTTGTGAAGATTATCCCAGGGATTAAGCAGTTCGAGGCTGGAGATATGCTTAAAATCATCAATGTTGCGAGTAACGAGGATAAAGTTTTCGGTTAAGGCGGTTGCGGCTATAATTGCATCCGGCAGTTTAATTCTGCTTTGCTTACATAAAGCAATCGTGCGCTGGACAACAGCGGGACTCAAGGAATGGATAACAGAATTGGAGATAAAACCGGTAAGTATCGCCTCGTTTTCCTGTGTATCATTATATCGAAGTACCTCAATCTGCGAGATTACCGATATATGCGGCGTTTGATCAACAATAGCGGACATGGTCTTCATACCGGATGCAGTAATTCTTCCCGCAAGATATCCGATGATAACATTGGAGTCTAGTAAATATCCCGGCTCCACTCGTCCCGTCCTTCCCGTACAGCGTTCTGGTACGCCTCGTAGCGGTCGTCAGAAAGACGCAATGCCCCGCTATATTGTTCGGAAAGTTTACCTTTTTCCCGTGCGGTGTTTTTAGTTGTGGTGTTTATCTGAATAAGTTCCAGACGTTCCATGTCCGAAAGGAGAGTAAACGCTTCGTCACGGATAACTTCAATTGTTACAGTCATGTTTCAATCATAGAATTATTCCGGGAATTTGTCGAGTATTTGTTGACAAAACTACGAGTTCCTTGGTGAGTCCCCCACACCCCCACTCCCCTCATACGCAATCATCTTCCGCTCCACCTGCGGCTTGGGCAGGGCGATCGTGAAGACCGTCCCTTTCCCCTCCCGGGACGAGACGATGACTTCACCCTGGTGCTCCTTCACGATTTTGAACAGCATGGTAAGGCCCAGGCCCGTCCCGTTCTCTTTCGTGGTGAAATAGGGCTCGAAAATCCTGGAAAGATCCTCTTCGGGTATGCCCGTCCCCGTATCGGCTACGATGATAAAGACCTCCTCGTCCATGTCCGCTGTGGTGATGGTGAGCTTCCTGATGCCATCGGCGACGCCGCTCATGGCAGCCTCGGCATTTTGAATCACGTTGAGAAGGGCCTGCTTCATGAGGCTGAAGTCAAAGTCAACCGCGCCCAGGCTTTCATCCAAATCAAGGACGCATTCAATGTTTGAGTTTTCCAGTTCAACCTGAATGAAATCGACTAACTCCATGACGAGATCGTTGATATTCCCACGCCTCATCTGGGCGTTCATCGGCCTTACGGCGAAAAGAAAGTCCACGACAATGGCGTTCAGCCGGTCAATCTCCTCGTTTACTACTTTCAGGTATTTATCGACCTGGCGAAAATACCTGTTCGGCTCACATTCACGGCCTGAGGCCTCGTGGATTCTTACGCAGAGCATCTCCTGTGCGGTCATGGCCTTTTGTATGAGCTGCACGTGAATCGAGAGTGCGCCCAGTGGGTTTTTTATTTCGTGTGCGACGCCTGCAGCCAGGGTTGTAAGGCTGGCGAGGCTCTCCATACGCCGCATTTTGGCTTCGCGGCTTCTCCGCTCGGTGATGTCGTTAACAAGAATGAGGGAACCGGTGACCTGGTGATCCTGAACCACGGGCATGATGCTGATACTTAGAAGCCGCCCAATCCCGTTTACCTCGACGTTGAACTCCTTCCCATCCACTTTGTCCCCGGCGGCAAGGGCGCTGGCAAGAAAGGCGGCAATGGTTTCTTCGGGGATCAGGCTCCAGATGGTTTCCCTGCCCTGTTCGTAGGACATAACCGAAAGAAGGCGCAGTGCGGCTTTGTTTGCGAGTATGAGGTTGTTGTCGGAGTCGCAGACCAGCACCCCACTTATGAGGGAATCCATCACTGTCTCAAGACGTTCGACCTCCTCCGCCGTCGAAAAAAGCAGGTCGTGAATCTGTTCGGTCCCAAGCGTTTCGACTTTCTGTAGCGCCCGCTTGATGAACGGCCTCATAGTTCCGCCATCCTCCGGCTCAAATCGGTGAAGAGTTTCTCCAGAACCGGCCCGGGCCTGAGGTTATAGGTCCCCACAGCGCTTTCGGCCCAGTTGCAACACTCAGTCCAGATTTCAAAGAATGAGGAGTGAGGAATGAGAAACGAGGAATGAGGAGGACTTTGCGGAAGGCTTTGCCTCAGGCTTTGCCTCAGGCTTTCAGAGACCTGTTCAAGCAGAAAATTAAGGAAACGCGGGAAGAGGGAACGCACCTCGAACTTTTCCGCCTTTTCCAGGACAAGGGCGACTACCGGGCCCGAGTCCCCTTTCGGCCTTCCCAGGCCCGCTTCCTCCGCTTTCGGGGCGCAGTATTGACCCAATAGAATAACCTCGTCGCTTATGGATCGGGCGTTTCGTTTTATAAGCAGGGCTGACTTGTACGCTACTGAAGCGGTGAAGTAAGACGCGAGCGCTTTGAGGGTGGCGGCGGAAACTGGCAGGAAAGAGTCGAGGTAGGCTTCGAGCCGAATTGAAGGGACTGGGGTCGCCAACGAGTTGGCGTGGGGATTGAGGATTGGGGTTGCTGTTAGATGGCCAGGCTGCTTGTCCTCAGATTGCAGACCACTATCCCTATTCCCTATTCCCTGATCCCTGATCCCTGGACTCTTGTCCCTGAAAACGCGTTTAATGACTTCGGCCTCGACGTCCGCGCCCCTGGAATTGAAGCGGTAGGGTCGCAGGCGCGAGAGTATGGTCGGGAGCAGGCTACCCGGCCTGGCGCTGGTAAGGACAATACGCAGCCGGGTGGAAGGTTCCTCAAGGAGTTTGAGCAGGGAGTTGCGGCCTTCTTCCTGCATATGGTCTGCGTTCTCAATGACGAGGAGTTTCTCCCTGCCGGAGGGGGCAAGACGGCACCAGAAGGCCGCTCGCCTCAACTGGGCTATGGGGACGGTATCGCCCATGCCTTCGGACTGGAGTTTAAAGGCGTCTTTCTTTATTCCCTCGACAAGCTTGTCAAGAGGCTCGCGTTTTTCCGGCGTATTGTCGGAAGCCGTATTTATATAAGAATCAAGTTCGTCCAGGTCTTCCTCCAGGGAATTGACGAGAGGGGCTATTTTCGCCGCCTTCGGGTCGTCCTCCAGCAAAACGGGGCTGAAGCGGGCGAGGAGCTTGCGTACCGAGCGTATGAAAAGTATGCGGCATGACGAAGAAGCTATTTCCCGTAAAAAGGCCCCGGCGGAAGCTGCGATTTCCGCCGAGAAATTCTTCCTCCCCATGATGAGGAGGTCGGGGTGGATGAGCAACCTGTGGCGGGTGCAAGCCGGGCAGCCGCAGTTCCAGCGGCCTGAGTGAAGTTCGCAGGAAACGACCCGCCCCAGCTCCAGGGCCGCCGTCCCCTTTCCCGACGCTGGAGGCCCGGAGAAGAGCATAGCCTGGCTGAGGGTATTCGCCCTGATATCATCAATCAACTGGCCCGTAGCGCTCTGGCCGAGCACATTCTCAAACACTTTCTTCGCCTACACAAAATTGGTGAAGGGAAGCAGGAATTCGGCAAAAACGCTTTCGCCTATGATGTTTGAGGCATCAAAGAGAGGCTGAACGCGGAGAACGAAAATGACGAGCGTCGTGAAGGCAAGCCCTTCGACGACGCCGAATATCGCGCCAAGAACCTTGTTGACGTTTCCCAACTGGGCTTCCTTGATCACGTCTTCCAAAAGGTGCTTCAACAGTTTGAGAACAACCGTAACGATGATAAAAATCCCCACAAACGCGAGGACCTCGGGCACGACGCGCACATTCGCCATGATCTTCGTCCTGAGAAACGCCCCGCCCGCTTGATAGAAAAGAACACCCATCCACAGCGCCAAAACGATGGTGGCCCATGAAAAGATCTCCTCGACAAAGCCCTTTAAATACCCATGGACGACCATCAGGATTATAAGGACCGCGAATACCCAATCAATTACCGGTATATTGCTCATTTTTCCTCCGTTATTTTGCTACCGCAAATTTTGCTGATAATTTCTTCGGCGATAAAAGTCGCCGCATCTAACTTTGCTATCTTTGCCTCCCCCATGGCCCGGCGCCTCCCAGGGTCTTCGGCGAGGGAAGCGACGAGGGCGGCCAGCCTCGCCGCAGCGCCGCCAGCGCTTTGTTCCCCTTCGGCCTCATCCGGGATGAAGCAGATCGCTGCGCCCGCTTCCTCGAAAAGCTTCGCGTTCTCCAGTTGATCACCCCTGGCCCCCCCGCGCAAGGGGATGAGAACCATAGGTTTCCCCAGGCTTTTGCACTCCCAGATTGTGCCCGCGCCGCTTCGGCATAGCACCAGTTCCGCGGCTGCTATGACGTGCGGAATCTCGTCCCCGAAGTAGGAATAAGGTTTATACCTGGTCTTTAAATTATTTAACCACGAACCACACAAACTTTCACTCTGACATTCTTCGGTTGTTCGTGAGGGTTTGTGTTGGTTTGTGGTAGAAATTAGGGATAAGCTCTTATTTATCTCTTCAGGGTTCTCCCCGGTCTGGTGGACGACGGTGTAGCGCTTCGTCAGCTCCGGGAGGGCTGCCCTCACGAGGGCGTTAACCTCAAGGGAACCGGTGCTTCCGCCAAGGACGAGCAGCGCCTTTTCGCCCTCTCCAAGGCCGAGAAAAGCGCGGCCCTTCGCGGCGTCCGCGTCGGCGAACTCGATCCTGATAGGGTTCCCCGAAACGCTCACCTTTCCCGCCAGGCGGCCCCTGTAAAAAGCGGCTGATTCTTTGTAGGGGATGAAGATCCTCTCCACGAAACGCGAATTTATCCGTGTTGCCAGTCCCGGCGAATAGTCCGATTCGTGGGTAAAGACCGGTATGCCGAGCGTCTTCGCGGCGGCGCAGGGCGGGACGCTCACAAAGCCGCCTTTGGAAAACAAAAGGCCGGGGCGTTCATTCCTTAGAACGCGTCTGGCCGCAAAGAAGCCTCTGGCAATCTTAAAGACATCGGAAATGTTCCGCAGTGAGAAATAGCGCCTGAGTTTCCCGGAGGGGATGCCGAAAAACTCCATACCGGCGCTTTCCACAATCTTCCTGTCCATCCCGGAGTCCGAACCAATCCAGAACAAGCGGCAGGGAAAGGCGGCTTTTAGGGCAGAAGCGACGGCAAGCCCGGGATAAATATGTCCCCCGGTGCCGCCTCCGGTAAGCGCTATGGAAACCATATTATGAGATTAAAAGATTTTCAGGCTTTCGGCAATAAGAACATAACAAAAAGCCGCGCGAAGCCACACAAAGCCCTTGACCTCAATCCGCTAATTGTGTATTTTGTTAGGGCTTCGGGCCGTTAGCTCAGTAGGTAGAGCATCGCCCTTTTAAGGCGGTGGTCGGAGGTTCGAATCCTGCACGGCTCAAT
>JGI24698J34947_10002436_pt1 | contig 10027 bp, 4 predicted proteins | sample TergutMp193P3_FD_34947 | JGI IMG/M metagenome (IMG submission 34947) | reverse complement strand
CCGAGGGACAGAGGCGCTACGTGGAGAGCCTTTCCGCCTACGCGAGGCAGTTTCTGGGGCGCATGGACAAGCCCGACCTGGACTACATCGAGGGTCTGTCCCCCGCCATCTCCATAGAGCAGAAGACCACCCACCGGAACCCCCGTTCCATTGTCGGCACCGTAACGGAAATCTACGATTACTACCGCCTGCTCTTTGCCCGAATCGGGGTGCCCCATTGCCCCGTTTGCGGCAAGGAGATTCGGGAGCAGCCCATCGACCAGATCATTGACACGATCATGCAGATGGCCGGGGGGAGCAAAATCCAGTTGCTGGCCCCCGTGATACGGGGCAAAAAGGGGGAACACCAGAAGATCATCGAGGACGCGAAAAAGGCGGGCTTTGCCCGTGCGAGGATAGACGGGGTGCCGGTAAACCTGGACGAGAAGATAAGCCTGGACAAGCAGAAGAAGCATACGATTGAGATCATTGTAGACCGCCTTGTAATAGCGCCGACAATCAGGCAGCGCCTGGCAGAGTCAGCCGAGGCGGCGCTGGAGGCGGCCAACGGGCTCATGCTCGTGCTCTGCCAGACCGAGAGCGGCACAACGGAGCATTTTTTCAGCCAAAAGAACGCCTGCCCTGACTGCGGTGTTTCCATTCCCGAGCTTCAGCCCAGGCTCTTTTCGTTTAACAATCCCTTTGGCGCGTGCCCGGCCTGCACGGGCCTCGGGATCAAGATGGAATTTGACCCGTCCCTTATAATCCCCAACCCGTCCCTTTCGTATAACGATGGGGGGGTTCTGCCATATAAACCCGAATCCACATGGTACCGCAGCCGCTTTGAAAGCCTTGCGAAGCATTTCAAGTTCAGCCTTGATACGCCGATAAGGGATATCCCCAAAAGGGCAATGGATGCCATGATCTACGGGAGCAACGACAAGATCGAAGTTCACTATATTAACCGTGACGGTTCGAACCACTTTGACTACAGCACGAAATTCCCCGGGGTGCTTGAGGATTTAAAAAGGCGTTACATGGAAACGTCCTCGCCAGGCATCAAAGACTGGCTTGAGAAGTTCATGAGCCAGAAGCACTGCGAGGAATGCGGCGGGAAGCGCCTGAAGCCCGAAGTCCTGGCTGTGACCGTGGGGGGAAGGAACATCTGGGAACTCACGTCACTTTCGGTCACGGATTCCCTCAAGTTCTTCGAGACCGTGAGGCTTAACGAAACGGAGAGAACGATAGCCCGCCAGATACTCAAGGAGATAAACGCCAGGCTTGGGTTTATGCAAAACGTGGGCCTGGACTACCTTACGCTTGAGCGTAAGGCCTCGACGCTTTCGGGCGGGGAGGCGCAGCGTATCAGGCTTGCCACCCAGATAGGTTCGAGCCTTGTGGGGGTTCTTTACATTCTCGATGAGCCTTCCATCGGGCTTCACCAGCGGGACAACCAGCGCCTCATTGACACCCTCCTCCACCTGCGCGACATTGGGAACACCCTCATCGTCGTGGAGCATGACGAGCAGACCCTGCGTACGGCCGACCACATAGTCGATCTCGGTCCCGGCGCGGGGGTCCACGGCGGAATGGTCGTGGCCCAGGGCACCCCCCCTGACGTGATGAAGGTGAAGGAGAGCCTCACCGGCCAATACCTTGCAGGAACGCTCTTCATGGAGATCCCCAAAAAGCGCAGGGGGGGAAACGGCAACAGCATACATTTGCTGGGGGTGTCGGAGCATAACCTGAAGGACATCGACGTGGAAATACCCCTTGGCGTTTTTACCTGCATAACGGGGGTTTCCGGATCGGGCAAGTCCACCCTGCTTTCGGATGTGCTGTTCCCGGCCCTGTACAACAGGATAATAGGCTCAAACCACAGCGAGGGGCAGTACAGGAAGCTCGAGGGGGCGGAAAATATAGACAAGGTAATAGACATCGACCAGAGCCCCATAGGCCGCACGCCCCGTTCAAACCCCATAACCTACGTGGGGGGGTTCACGGCGATAAGGGACCTTTTTGCGAACCTTCCTGATTCCAAAATGCGCGGTTACAAGCCGGGGCGTTTTTCGTTTAACGTCAAAGGCGGCCGCTGCGAGAACTGCGAGGGGGATGGCACGATAAAAATCGAAATGAACTTCCTGCCTGATGTTTATATAACCTGCGATGTCTGCAACGGCAGGCGCTTTAACAGGGAAACCCTCGATATACGCTACAAGGGCAAGAATATCGCCGACGTGCTGGATATGACTATTGAAGAGGCAGCCTCGTTTTTCGGCCCTATCCCGCAGATCGCCAGGAAGATGGACACCCTCCTTTCGGTGGGGCTGGGTTATGTGAAACTTGGGCAGTCGGCCCTTACCCTTTCGGGGGGGGAGGCCCAGAGGGTAAAGCTCGCGCTTGAGCTTTCAAAGCGCTCCACGGGCAAGACCCTCTACATCCTCGACGAGCCGACNACGGGCCTCCACTTCGCGGATGTAAAACAGCTCATGGAGGTAATCCAGCGCCTCGTGGATCAGGGTAACACGGTAGTCATGATAGAGCACAACCTGGACGTGCTGCTCCAGGCGGATCACATAATCGATCTTGGCCCCGAAGGGGGCGAACGCGGCGGTGAAGTGATAGTTACCGGAAGCCCCGAAGAAGTCGCCGAATGGGAGCCTTCATATACAGGTAATTACATAAAAGCGCTTTTGGCTGACAGGGGCAAAAGAATGCCGAAAGCCGGTATGCAAGGCATATCGCAAGGCAAGCCTGGCCCGATAAAAAAACGCGGTACCGGAGGGGAATCATCCGCCGAGCGAACGTCAGTGAGCGAAGGTTCCCCTCCGACACCGCGCATCGCTGATGCGGCGCTCATTGACGTTCGCTCGGCGGAAGGTTCCGGTATTTCCGCCAGGGCCAAATGAAAAGAACCTTCACCCTGTTGCTCTTTTTTTTCTTTTTCCCTGCCTTTTATATTACGGCCCAGGAAACGGGGGGAACCGCCATTCCCGAAAACAGGGAATCCACTGAAACGGGGGCGGCTTCCGGTGAGGACGAGGATGAGGAAGACGCCGAAACGTCTTACATCGAAATGGACATAAGGACTTCCTCCCTCATGGAATTGGCGGCCTGGTGCAGGGAATTGGGCCTCTCCGATGGCGGTTCCAGGGATGCCCTCGCTTCAAGGCTCCGCACGTATTACGGGCTTCGTGCCCCTGGGGCTGCCACGACGGAACCGAGGATTATCACAATTGAGTCCGCGAAGATCACCGAGTACTTCACCCTGGAAGTGGTTGACGAGGAATATGCCAGGCTTATTGGGGACGTGATAATAAGCCTCAAGGACGGAAACGCCGTGCACCGGATCAAGGCATGGGAGATTTTGTACAACCGCACCCGGAATGTGATGACCGCGACGGGGAATGTTGAATACGTGAAGGAGGAAGGGACTACCGTGGAGACCTTCAAGGGGGAGTCAATCACGGTAAACCTGGACAACTGGTCGAGTATTTTCATGGATGGCGCTTCGGAGAAATCCACAACGGGCAATACATCGGCGTACAGGTTTGCAGGAACGGTTATTTCGCGTAACGATGAGGAGGTCACGGTTCTGACCGGGGCCGTGATAACCAACCCGGCAAATGAGGAAGCCCATTGGTCCATGCTCGCCTCAAAACTATGGCTCCTGCCGGGCAATGACTGGGCGATTCTCAACGCGATTTTAAAAGTGGGAAATATTCCCGTGCTCTATGTCCCATTCTTCTTTTACCCGGCGGATGAGATTGTCTTCCACCCCGTGTTGGGTTTCCGTTCCCGTGAAGGGACATTTCTGCAAACGACCACCTATATTCTGGGCAGGCCCAAATCCTCCGGTATGTCTGAAAATTCCATTACCAGGATTTTCGGGGGCGCCTCTGATGACGCGAATAAAGTTAGGGAAGGGGTTTTTTTGAGAACCAACAGCGGGCTAAANGCCCCTCCGCCTGGCGCCACCACCCTGTCGCTGCTCTTCGANGCCTATGTGAATATGGGCGCTTACCTGGGAACGGAAATGACCCTGCCCGCAAAGGGTATATTTGGAATTACGGATATTTCTGCGGGCCTGGGCTTGACAAGGGATATCTTTTCTGTCGGGGGCAATTATACGCCTTTCCGAAACCAGGACGGGAAAAGCGAATGGAATTCCTCGCGGTTCTTTTCCAATGATGTGCCTTTGAGGTTCCGGCTCAAGGCAAGCGGCAGTATAAAGATAGATCAGGGAACCTTGTCCTGGGAGATCCCCTATTATTCGGATCCATTCGTTGAAAGGGATTTTATGCGAAGGTCTGAGATTCTGGACTGGCTCGGAATGCTTCGCGAAGGGGTTTCGGCAATAGAAGCAGTTGATACCTCACAATTGACTTCGTATGAGTGGAAGCTAAGCGGTTCATTCAGTCCCAGGGTGACCGCGTTTAACCCGTATATTAGCTCTTTATCGATATCAAGCATGAACAGTACCCTGCTCTTCAGCGAACGCTATTCCAGGGGTTACAACGGGCCAGGCTCCCCTGCAAACCCCGGAAGGTCGTTTTTTTTCCCAAACCGCTTTACCCTTTTTTCTCTCAGCGCCTCCATGGCAGGCGCCCCGTTCAGGTCGGCGGGCGCACAAACAACGCCGCCGGCAAGCAACGAGCCGCCACCTGGGGATGCCCTGCTTCCTGACCTTCCCATTTCCCCCTGGGAAAATGAAGAAGCGGAAACAGAGACGTTTGCGGTCTTGCCCGATACCTATACCTTCACGCCTCCTGCCCTGAACCAAAGGTTTTCTTTTGCCGCCAGGCAGGGATTCACTGTTTCCGTTGACTACCGCCTTACCCCAACCGCCGCGTCGGAACTGCAATTCCGCTCTAACCAAAGCAACTGGGCGGAACCGGAAGACATCAACTGGGGGGAAGTATCCACGGTCCTTTCAAGGCTGCGGAGTGACGGGAATATAGGGCTCAGTATTAGCCAGGGTAGAAATGTGTACACCGGCGCTCTGCAGCTTTCGGGAACTGGCTCCTGGCAGGACTATCTTTACCTGAACGAGGCTTCCGAGGAATTTTCCTCCGCGAACGCAATTGCCACGGCCAGGAACAGGGCATATAACGAAACGTTTGTCACTTCCTCCTGGAACCTGTCAAATACTTACAGGCCGTTTACCCAGAGCACGGTTTGGGGGGGCACAAGTTTTCAGCACAGTGTAAGGGGGCTCCTGGCCAAGACGGCGGTCGATACTACCGGTTCCAATCCGTCATGGAACTGGGCTTTTGGAAAATGGGAAAACACCGAGATAGAAAGCCATCAGGTTTCAGCCAATGTCGCTGCCAGCATAATGGATTACAACCAGAGCCTTTCCGTTTCTGCGGTGCTGCCCCCGAAAGACTCGTCCGTTTCGGCTAACGCCGCTTTCAGGGCCTGGATAACTGAGACCAGTTTGAGGGGCCGTGTTCAGTTTCCCATGGACGAGGAAAAACGGGTAATAGACCCTGTCTATTTTACGGAAAGCCTCAGACTCAGCNCCAATGCCCGCTTCCAGCAGTACATAGTCTTTGACCCNGAGCAGGATGAATTCACCACCTTCACTTCAAGCCTTACAATCCCATTTTTCACCGCTTCCTTTTCGGCTCTCTATGCCCAGCCCTATAAATATAATTTCAACGGCAGCGTGGACGGCGGCTTGCCAAACGGCTGGATCCAAATGCCCGACAAGGGGCTCTTCCCGCATGAACTCAGATTTACCTATATCAGGGTTTTTACGGAGAATAACCTTTGGGGAAAGAGGCTTTCTTATTCATTTTCCCTTAACTCAAGCCTGGGTTTTGATCTTCAAAGATACACAAATTCAAAATTTGCCCTTAGCCTGGGACTAAGATTGGGGATTATAGGCTTTTTGGATTTGACCCTGTCAACAAGCTCTGAAAATGCCGTGATATTCAAGTACATCCAGGGCCTTCCCTTTTTTGACCTCCCCACCCAGTTGTACCCAGGACAGGAGAAGAACTTTTTCATTGATCTTCTGAATTCATTCCGCTTTGACAATGAGGATTTACGCAGGCGTTCTGGGTTCAAGATGAAGTCGCTGGATCTGTCCCTCGTACATCACCTCGGGGACTGGAACGCCACGCTGGCAATGAAGATGTCGCCCTACCTGCCGACTGGTTCCACAAGTTACAGGTTCAACAACGAGATTTCCTTCATGATTCAGTGGGTACCAATAAGCGAGATAAGGACCAGCATTGACTACTCGCAGGAAAGGCTGACGGTGAAGTAATGGTGACAGTCACCTTTTTGAAATAGGGGAGTAAGGCGCAGCTGGTTACTGCAAAGTTTCATTTTTCTTATAAAGTACCAGTCAAAAAACTACTTGTGATTTATTCATGTAACAGGTATAGTTAAGATAGAGAGGTCGTCTACGGTCATTTTAAAGACTGAAACCACTATTAAGATAGCCAGGGTATTTTCTTGAAGAAATTAAAAGTCTATTTAGACACAAGTACAATAAATTTTTTATATATTGATGACTGTCTTGAATACAGAAAGGCGACAGAGGTATTTTTCGAGAATATAGTATCAAAAAATAAAGTTGAAACTTACATTTCAAACGTTGTTATAGACGAAATAAATAAAACGGATAATAAAAATCAAAGAGACAAGTTATTGGGAACTTTTAAAAAATACCCAAATATAAAAATATTAACAGCCGATGCTGAAGCAATAAATGATATTGCTTTTTTAAGTGAAAAGTACATAGAAAATGATATAATACCTAAAAAGAAAATTGCCGATTCTTTGCATATTGCATATTCAGTAATATTTCAAATGGATATTTTGTTAAGCTGGAATTTTCAACATCTGGCAAATATTAATAAAGAACAAAAGATAATAATACTCAATAAGGCATTAGGGTATAACTACCCTTTCAGGATGGCAAATCCATTGGAGGTATATTTTGAGGAATAACGAACTGGAAAAAGCACTGGCGGAAACATGGAAAAATAAAGAAAGATTTTATGAGGAGAACAAAGATCTTTCCATGTTGGAAATAGTAAAAAAGATAGAAAAAAAATATAAAGGTGATGCACACCGAAGAAACGAGGGTGGGCCTCAATTCGATGAAACTACAAACTCCACTAAAAGGTGACCGTTACCTTTTTAAGCGGCTTGTTGTAATGGCGATTTTTTGCGTTGGTGTTTTTTCCGCCTGCAAGCAGGAAATTGACCCCCAAAAGAAAATAACCGTTACAGACATACCGGCAGAACACAATGGCAGTTTTGCAGTTATCGCCCTTATTGACACCGACTATCCCATTGCCGAAAACCGCGTCCCCGCAACAATAAACAATGGTATTGCCAATATAAACCTGGTTGATCTCAGTGCCGACGGTTTTCCGCCTTTTACCGAAAGCGGCATTTTTAAGGTCCTGTTTTGGATCAGCGATTCTATGGGTGAAACGACTTATTTTAGCGGCGTTATCGACAGCAAGCCTATAACAGATGAAACGACTATTATACGATTTAGTGAATTCAGGAACGCAAGTCTATCTGTACGGCAAACGCCGCTTAGGGGACTTTAAAAAGGTGACAGTCACCATATGCGTTAACATAAGAATTATAACCACGGAGTTTCACAGAGTTTTACACGGAGTTTCACGGAGAAAAGACAAAATAATAAAAAACTCCGTGTTTCTCCGTGAATTCCTCCGTGTTCCTCCGTGGTTTTCCTAAAGTTAACGCGCATGGTGACGCATATGGTAGCAGTTACCACAAATAACCTTATTCGCTTATAATAAGCTCCGCGCACCTGTAGGATACCCAGTCGTCGGTTCTTGCCGAGAGAGGCTCCCTTTCCGAGCCGTAAGGTTCGATGGTTATTCGGGAAGCCGCTATGCCGTAATTCTGGACGAAGTAATCCCTGCAGAATTGGCCCCTTTCCATACTGACCATGCGCCTGCCTTCAGCGGTGCCAAAGAGGGCCGTGTAAGTCCTCAAGACGAGCTTCAGTTGCGGGTTTGCCGACAACAATCGTCCGGCTTCCTCCAGGACTGGGCGATACCTCTCAATCAGGACCCCTGTGTCAGGCTCGAAATAGACGCTGCTGAAGAGCCCCTGCCTGCCGTTATCCAGGGTGATAACCCTGCTACTGTCCCCGGACCTAAACTGGAATGGGGGTACAACCTGAGGGGCCGGTGGTGTTGTGCTGACAACCGGGGCGGGTGTCGTTGGCTGCGTGCCAGTCCCAGTCCCAGCCGCCTGTCCGCTTTGGCCGGCGGTCAGGCCGCTTGTGGGCGAAGTCCCGGCTGACTGCGTGCTCCGACTTGGTTGCCGGGTCGATTGCCCTCCACTCCCAAACGCCCCGCGTGGGAAGCGTAGCCCCACTTCTACCGTCGGGAGCATATTGAAATTATAGGATGTCGGGTATGCGATGACCCCGCCAGTTGCATAAACGCTCAATGGGAAGTACTTGTACCGGAGCTCCAAATCAAGCCCCGCTCCCATCAATGGCAGGACTTTATACTTGTCATGACCCAGAAGCCCCAGTGCCCCCACTTTCAGGCCGGGGCCTATGTAAAGGATATCGGCAATGCCAAAAGCATAGGTGGCGTTCAGGTTAATAGGAACAAAACTAACGTCGCCTTCCCCACCAAAACTTGACCCTGATGCGAATCCGCCTTCAAGGCCCGCAAAAAGATTGCCGGGCCCCATGGGTAACTCATAGTATGCGCCTGCTTTCACGGCGTTCAGTTTCATTATATCGAAATCGGAATATACCGCCAGCTTATCGGAGGTAAAAATACCGATGGACATACCGCCCCCGAAAAAGAAACCCGCTTTTCTCTCATCGGTCTGGTTATCATTAGTCTGAGCATAACTCGACACCGCCAGTAAAACACCCAAGGCAATTGTAAAAAGACGATTTTTACTCATAAACAGCTCCCTGCTTACACTACAAAATAACTACCCCGCCCGGAAGGGCGGGGTCGAGGCCTATTCCGCAATCATTATCAATTCTGCGGTTCGATAGGTTATCCACTCTTCAATTACAACGTTTTCAGGCAGCCTTTCCGACGCGAGGGTCTCAACGATGATCCTTTCAGGCGAAATGCCAAAATTACGGAGCAGGTAATCCCTGCAGAACCGTGCCCGATCCAGGGCTACCATAAACCTGCCTTCGGAAGTACCAAAAGGAGCGGTGTAGGTTCGGACGAGTACCCACATACCGGGATTCGCCTGCAAATACCGCCCGGCTGCCTCCAGTCGGGGCCGACCGCTCTCAATAAGGATGGCTGTGTCAGGCTCGAAATGAATCTCGGCGAACAGGCTCTGCTTGCTTGTGTCCAGGATATCCCTGCGCCCTGACCCAGGGGCCGGAGGCGAAGTCATGGCTGTTCCCGCAGGCGGAGGGGTCGTTGCCGTCGCTCCCGGTGTAGAAGGCCGCGTTGCCGCCGAATCGTCGGTAACGACATTGGGCATTACCGTTACGGTAGCAGTGTCGCTCTTGGTGGTATCAAAAGTTGACGTAGCCCTGACGGTATAGGTCCCGGTGGCTTGATTCTCGCCAATGATCAAGAGGCCAGCCGGGCTTATTGATGTCCCTGCTGCGGCGTTTGTAATCGACCATGTGACGGTCTGGGGCGGGTCGTTGGTTCCGTTGACTGTGGCGTTAAACTGCTGCATGGAACCGGCGTAAATCGTGGCGTTGGTCGGGGAGACGGTCACGCTTGTCACGGTCGGGGCAGTCGATACGGCTGCACCTGGCGGTACTACTGATGCCGGTGGGATCCCGGCCGCCGCAGGAACTGTCACAGTAGCAGTGCCGCTTCTGGAGGTATCCGCAGTTGATGTGGCCCTGACGGTAAGGGGTCCGGGGGCTTGATTTGCGCCAATGGTCAAGAGCCCGCTTGGGCTTATTGATGTCCCGGCTCCGCCGCCTGTCACTGACCATGTGACGTTTTGGGGCGGGTTGTTGGTCCCGGTAACCGAGGCGTTAAACTGCTGGGTGGAGCCCTGTGGCACAGTGACAATACCGGGAGTCACGGTCACA
>JGI24698J34947_10002435_pt1 | contig 10027 bp, 11 predicted proteins | sample TergutMp193P3_FD_34947 | JGI IMG/M metagenome (IMG submission 34947) | reverse complement strand
AAAAGGCATTGGAAGAAAAGATTGAAAGACTAGAGATTGAAAAACAGTCTTCAATTACTTTATTAAATATTTTGAATAAATCTGATAAAAAAATTTTGACTGCGGAGGTAGCGAGTGGCTGAAATTATACCGCAGGCGGCATTAGATTATCTCAAAAATAAAAATCTCAAGGTGGGCTTTTCCTATAAAGACGTATGGAATGAGGAACACGCCACCGCGTTCACGGTCGCAAAGGCTATGCAACTCGATGTGTTATCCGATCTGCACACCGCCGTTGTTGACGCGATGGAAAAAGGCCAATCTTTTGAATCATTCAAAAAAAACATCACGCCGCTCTTACAGCAGAAAGGCTGGTGGGGCAAAAAAGAAATGACCGATCCCCTGACCGGGAAAACGGTCAACGCCCAGCTAGGCAGCGACCGCCGCCTGAAAACGATTTACCGGGTCAATATGCGGAGCGCCTACCAGAAAGGCCAATACGACCGGACTATGGAAAGCGATCTGCATCCGTATCTGATGTACCGCATCGGCCCCAGCGTTAAACACCGGCAGGATCACGAAAGCTGGGACGGGCTTATTCTGCCAAAGAACGATCCTTTTTGGGATTCTCATTTTCCGCCTAACGGCTGGGGCTGTAAATGCTACACCCGCGCCGTTACCGAAAGCCAGCGGAAAAAATATGAGACGGAAGGCATACCGGTTCCGCCACGGGCTGACGGCAGCGGAGGCGGAACGCTCAGGATTAAGACAGAGGCCCCGCCGGTTACTTATAAAGCATACGTCAACGAGCGCAAAGGGATTGTAGAAAAAGTTCCTGTAGGTGTCGATCCGTCCTTCAACTGGAATCAGGGCAAAGCCGCCAGAGACGCGGGCGCAAGAGCGGCCTTGGAAAACGCGCAGGCGAGATACGCCGAGGCGGCACGGAATGCTGGCGCAGAGATGGCCAGCCGGCAGGAAACGGCAATGCCTGAAGAACAAATTGCAAAATTGAATGAACCCGGCATATTAGTAGATTCAGAAGAAGCACTAAAACAAGGATTTGAGAATTTTAAGAAACACGTTGAAAATATGGAAGAGCCTTATAAAAGCGTATACTCACGATACGCGGAAACGACCAAATTAAGAAGTTACCGGGGGGCGGTTTATTTTGGCTATGATCCAGATGACGATATCCTTGTTTATAACAAGAAGGAGTTAGCGGTAAAAAACAATCAACATTATGCAAATTCTCTTTTTCCGCATGAATTAGCACATAGATACGATCATTTAGTAGTAAAATCATGGGAAAACAAGGAATTTACGGACGCAATAAAAGCGGCAAGTAAAAAAGTAAAAAGCAACATAGACAAATATAACGACTTATATAAAGCGGCGGGGGATATCCCTAATGAGATTCAAGATATTTTAGGCGCATTATCGGATAATAAGATAAAGGTTAGTTATACCCATAGAAGCGAGTATTGGGCTAAACGGAATAATAAACCCCTTGAAATATTTGCAGACGCGAGTCAGGCTTTGGCTAATCACGTTGAATTTCCGAAGTTTGACGGGCTATTTGATGATATAATGGAGATAGCTGAAACCATGTTTATTAAGGGGGCGAAGTAATGTCAATGCCTATAAGAGTAGATAGCTGGGAATGGGAACAGGAAGGGTACATTGAGGAATACGGGAGAAAAAAACTTGATTCCGATCTTATGGAATATGAAGAAATTACGGGTAAGGATTGGTCAAACGCTTTAACGGCTTTCGACAGCGTCTCGCGGCGCTTAGATAAATTTCATAAAGAAGTGGTATTGCCCTTAATACGCCAAACACGGTTGGTTACTAGTACAAATAATTAAGAGAAAAAAGCCGCGCTTTTTTATTACACTATATGCAATTCCTTTACATTCACTATTCCGATAAATACCGCTAAATCCCTGAAAATCCCGTCTATTCTCCGCTATCTCTGAATGTATTCTCTTTCCCTCTTAAATGGGGGCTAAAATTTTTGGGATAAATAAATATGAATATATAAACAAAATGTATCATTTTGTTTTATATATATTTAACCTCTATGGTTAAATCATTTTTTTGTAAGGAGATAAATATGGCAGAGAAACAAGCAGATGAAATTTTTTGTCCAAGTTGTGGGGCAGCTATCAAAAAGGAAGCTGAATTGTGTCCTAAATGCGGAGTGCCAAAGAGCAAGTGGCGGGTTAACGAGGAAGTATTTTGTACTTCTTGCGGAGAAAAGATTAAACGTGACGCTGAAATTTGTCCCAAATGTGGGGTACGCCAGATAGGTACATCGAGTCAATCTCAATCAACCTCGTCATCAGGTGCTAAATGGGGAATAGCTGGTTGTTTAGCATTTTTTCTAGGCAATGTAGGTGCACATAGGTTTTATTGTAAAAAGATTGGGTTGGGCATATTGACAGTCGTTATTTTTCTTTTTGCAATTACCTTTACGAATTTTCGAGATACAGAAGCCATAGGATGGATAATGGTTGTTGGATTGTCAATATGGTCTCTGATTGACTTTTTCTTAATAATCAAAGAAAAGTATAAAGACAAGCAGGGTAACATATTAAGAAAGAACGCACAAAAGGCGTGAATTATCACCGCGCCGTTACTGGCGCGGTTCTTATGAAAAACAACAGGAGCATAAAATGAGAATAATAATAAAAATACCCTTGATTATTCTAGGGTCTATCTTTGTTTTATTTGTTGTTTTAATAATTTGGGCAATAAATTCTGATGATGTATCTAGTTCTCAAAAAGAACAAGCTTCAAATTACATAGAACTTGAGAGTGATGATCTTAACAATTTCCTTAGTCTCAAATTCGTTGAAAACAATCCATGGCAAGCTGATTCGCAGAATCGACTTATTGGAAAATCTGTGCGAGATGTAATATATTCGGAAGGTGAGTCTGAAGGATACAAAATAGGATTACCCAAAAAATCTATTAAAGTTATGAATAGTACCACTGGAAGTTACTATTATTCCATAGATATTTTTAAAATAGAAAATTCTCAAGAACAACTGTTGGCTACAATGTTCTTAAGAGATTATCCTGATAAAACTGATGAAATTGGACTTTATAATATAACGGTAGAAGGAGCCATTGTAGGCAGTAATCTTTATCTCGATAATGCATTAGAATATGCCTCAAATATTTTCCCCAATAGCTTTTTTGAGGATGCACTTGCTTTTAGAACTGAAGCTAATAGACAGAATGACTTAAGAAATCAGGCCAAACAAGAGGAAGAGTATGCGGCAAAATTTACTCCTGAAGGTTGGCCTAGAAATTCAGTTTATACTTCTGTTTTGCTTTTACGTGAAGGAGTACTTGATTTTAAAGATTATAGAGTTGGTGATGTTTTTTATACTGGAAATAGAAAGGAAGGTATTACTGTTGATGAACCTCGTTCAAGTGGTCGTTTCCAAGTTATTACTATTAATTCTGTCGTGAATAATGTTTCTTCTAGAATAAATGTATATTTACGTTATGACAGTAGCTCGCAAATGAGTTTAATTGACAGAATAGAGCTAAGGGAAGGAAACGGTTCAACAACAACAGCAACTACATTTGAAGAAAAGAACATGGTTTTAATGATACTTTTACCTGCTCTAATCAATGAAGGCAATATGGGTAATTAAATAAATATTGGTAAAAAATTAAGAATATAATTTGATGCAAGTGATGGCATCAAATAAATACTACATGGTTGAAAACAAATAAAAAGGAGAAGAGAAATGGGTAATATACATATTACTGATGGAAGGAATACTGGAGGAAAAACAGGTTCAATTGTTTGTGGAATTATTGTTGCGCTATTCTTTAATATTGTAGTCGCAGGACAAGTACCTTCGATAGCTTTTAAAATTGTCTTTGCGATATTGTCAATTGGTAGTATTCCAATCGCAATTTTTGGTCAAAATATTTATCGTAAAATAACTGACTTAATTTATGGTAAGAATTCAGCTTCAGTTTACGTTTCAGAAAGTCTGATTGATATACTTTTACATAAATTTTTTCCTGCTATAATCGCAGCTATAGTTTATGGCACTTTGCTTTCTATCATATTAGGATTAATGTTTAATATAAGCCAATATAAAACGCAATAAAACGTCATATACAGCCGAAACGTTATGTGCCATTGTGCTTGGTATCGTAAAAAAGAGTATATTAAGTACTTTACATTATTTCATAAAGGAGGTATGATAACTTTATGAAAACTATTAAATATTTCTTGTTTCTCTTTAATATTTTTTCCATTGTTTTGGTTTTGTCTTGCAGTAGTAAGGAACCTGCCCTTGTATCCAATCCTATAATACAGACCACTAATCGTTTTTATAATGGAGATGGTGGAAAAGGCAAAAGCCTTGCAATTCTTGTTCCAAGAGCAACTGGTCTCGCTGAAAATCAAGGTTATCTCCCAACATTGGTGCAAGGTGAATTTGTCAGTAACTTTTCTGGTTATTCCGCTATATCTGTATTGGATCGAGTACACCTTGATGAACAATATACAGAATTGTTATCTGGTTACTATGATGACGATGCAAAAGCAGGTATGGATTTGGGACACCTGACACCAACCGATTATATTATGGGCGGAAGCATTACGAAAACATCAACTGGTTACGCTCTTCAAATTAGTATAACCAAAACCGCAGACAAAATGACAACCGCTTCCTATTCTGGAACTTGTACGTTTAATGAATTAGATAACCTTACTGGTATACGGAGAGCTTCTTTAGATTTACTCCAGAAAATGGGTGTAACTCCTACCGATCTGACAAAAACTGAACTTGCCGGGGCAGCAGCAGAAAATCATGTGAGCGCTCAGACCGCATTAGCACATGGTATTACAGCACAACAACAAGGTTCTACAGTTGCGGCATTGACATATTATTCTGAAGCAGCAGGTTTTAAAGCAGGCATTGGAGAGGCTGATCAACGGCTTTCCTCACTAAGCCAACAAATCGAAAGTGGAAATATTGCTCAAAATATTCGTAATGACATCCAACGTCGTGAAGCTTGGAAGAATCTTCTTGAAGAAGCGGCTGATTTCTATAACCAACATCCAATCTTTGATATTGTTGTTAACCCTACTCCAACACAGGGGAGAACTGATTATAACAAAGGAACAGTAGAATTGGTTTATAATATGTTTCTTGCTCCTAATGCTGGTTTCAAAAGCCTTTTTACTATCCTTATGGCTTATTGGGATACTGGAAAAGCTTATGATTGGCAACTTGGTGAAATAATAAAAAAAATAATCAATCCTACAGACATGATTACAAGCACTAATTATGCTATTGTTATTGATGTTAATGCCGATTTGATTGATGAAAATGGGAAAATTATAGCACAAGGAAAAGCTGGTAGCAGCGGTTATGCAGCAGACTCAATTTATTATCGTAGCAATACTTACTATCCAGCCTTCATTGTAAATGGAGGTTATAGCCAAGGAGGTTATCCTAATAGCCGCACACCTAATTGGCCAATGCCATGGGCAGCATTTGATAGTCTAGGCCCGTTGAAAACTAGGGAACTTGTTTTTAATGTTGATGTCAATTTACTGAGCGATAATATGACACTAAAGTGTAATGGCTTATATCTTTGGTATAGTCAATTTGTAAATGATACTGGATCGCTTCACAGTGCCAATTTTATCACGTCGGAAAAAACATTAGAGCGATACTTTGTGAGCGATCGTAATTTTAGAAATGGGTGGTATTGCTTTAAATGAATAGCTATAATTTTCATTTATTGTTTATATATATAAAACAACGGCACTTAACAAACGGTTTACGCTTAGGCGGCTCGGGGTTCGGTTTTGCTATTATATATCGCTTCGCTTGCTCCAACGTAAAACCGCCATTTTTGAAATTTTATGAAAATATAGACAAAAATTTGATTTTTTTTAAGATAAGTATTGATTTTTTTTTCTCATGGGATATACTTAATATATCCTATGAATTGGAAGGTTTTTTATGCAAACAACAATTGTTAGATGGGGCAATAGTCAAGGAATAAGATTGCCAAAAGCATTTCTTAAAAATATACAAATTGCTGAAAATGATCTTGTTGATATAACATTGGAAAATGAAAAAATTATCATAAAAAAGTTAAGTGTGAAGGAACATAAAACAACCAAACAGCGTCTTGAAGATTTTTATGGGGAAAATTTTGAACAATATGTATTACCGCAAAAAGAGATTGACTGGGGTAAGACCGTTGGAAAGGAAATATGGTAAAACAAGGCTATATAATATGGTTGGATTTTGATCCACAAACGGGTCATGAGCAAAAAGGCAGACGACCTGCATTAGTGATAAGTAACGAAACTTTCAATAACTTTTCAAAAATGGCTATTGTTTGTCCAATAACAAATACGGATAAAAATCATCCTTTTCATGTAAAGTTAAATAATAAGACAAAGACAAGAGGAGTCATTTTATGCGATCAGGCAAGGACATTAGACATTAAAGCACGTAACTATGATTTTATTGAAAATATCCCGGAAGATATTTTGTTAGATGTTTTAGATATTATTATTGGCTTTATTGAAAAAGAAAAGACTGTAGAAAAAATAAGTTGAAAAAGGCGTTTCGCAAACACATTAGTTTATGCTTCGCGCCTTTATTTCGATATCCACTTTCCTTTCTTAAAATTTTTACCTAACCCAAGAGCGCGATAAAAATACCTGCTACTAGGGCGGAACCAAGGGTGCTGGCGACGATCGGTCCCATGGCGTGCATGATAAGGTGGTTCTGCGGATTGTATTCCTGCCCGAGTTTTTGGGAAACACGCGCTGCCATTGGCATGGCGGACACGCCTGCGTTGCCGATTAGTGGGTTTACTTTACCGCCCGTAAGCTTGCACATTATTTTCGCTACCAGTACGCCACCCATAGTTCCAACGGCAAAGGCAATCAAGCCTAAGCAGATAACCATGAGCGTTTTGGGATTCAACATGCGCTCGGCGGTTGCGGTCGCCCCAATGGAAATGCCGATCAGTATGGTCAGTATGTTCAACAGGGCGGTTTGCAGTGTCGGTATATAGCGTTCAACAACGCAGCTTTCTTTTATGAGGTTGCCGAGCATTAACATGGCGATGAGAGAGCCTGCCGCAGGAACGAGCAGTATGCTGATGATGGTTACGGCGATGGGAAAGATGATCTTCTGCCGTTGTGTAACTTTTCTGGGCTCAGGCATGATGATGACTCGTTCTTTCGCGGTGGTCATCAGCCGCATAATCGGCGGTTGAATAATTGGGACTAACGCCATGTACGAATAGGCGGCGATTGCAACGGTTGGCAGTATTTCATGCGCAAGACGGTTGGCGGTAAAAATTGTTGTCGGTCCGTCGGAACTTCCGATTATGCCGATAACGGCGGCTTCCTGTATGGTGAAACCTTCAAAGCCAGGAATGATGTCTTTAAAGATGGGTCCCAACAGCAGAGCAAGCCCAAATGAAGCGAAAATTCCAAACTGTCCACCCAGCCCGATAAGCGCACTGCTGGGTCTCGCTATCAACGGGGCGAAATCGGTCATTGCGCCGAGGCAGAGAAAAATCATCGGCGGATACAAGCCAATTTTTATCCCGGAGTACAAATAATACAACAAACCGCCTTCGTCATGCGCCGAAAAACCGGGAAGCCCAAGAATCTCAGGCATCGGCAGATTTGCAAGTAACATTCCAAAACCAAGAGGTAAAAGCAGAAACGGTTCATATTTTTTCTTGATGGCAAGATAGAGCAATAACAGCGAAAGCAGAATCATAATTATATTGGGCAAATGCTCATTCATTTGAAAAAGCGGTATTCCTGCTAAAAAATTTTGAAATTCCTTTGACATTTATTCAACCTCCGTGATTTATCAATTATATTCTTGTGTAGCCGTCACTGCTGATAAGCGCGTCGAGTTTTTGTCCTTCTTTGCACATTTCACATTCAACAGTTTCAAACAGACGGTATCCCTGTATGTCGTCGGACGTAAACAGCGTGTTGATGTTCTCTTTTTGTTTTTCAGGCGATGCCACAAACAGCGCCGATATGCCGGCAAGCCTGCCGCCGTAATAGGCAATGCAGTCCATGCCGATATGAACCGCACGCGCGCTGGATACGGACGCGACCAGTAGCAAAACATTTTTGTTGGTTATCCAATCGACCACGCTGTCCTGAAAGATCATGTTGCCGTGAACATTGTTTACCGGCGTTACTACATGAATCTCGCCGCCCGAATTCATTACCGCTGTTCCGGGCTGCAGTAATTCCTGAGCAAGAAACGCGGCGATAATCTCGGTTCTTTCCATACACACAATGGTATCTACCGGAGCGCTCGTCAAATAGGGAATTGCCAGTTGTTGCGCGACATCACGCGCAATCAGCGCGTTGGTTTTTAATTCGCTGACATCAAGATAATGATTAACATGACGGGTACTTGTCGTGAAGTGTCCCGGTATTACTTTAATCTTTATTATCGGGTTTTTTGCCAGCGGTATGTTATAAGCCTTGTCTTCCATTTATACCTTCTCTATGTAAGATAGTGACATAAATTCCGATATTTGTCAACATGCGGATATCTCCCTTCCCCAAACTTCCTTTTCCTGTTAAAATTCCCTAAATGACTGAATTTGTTCATCTCCACGTTCATTCCGACTACTCACTGCAGGACGCCGCCGTTTCGCTGTTGGCTCTTGCGGACAGGGCGGAAGCGCTGGGAATGACTCATCTTGCCATTACTGATCACGGCAATATGTTCGGCGCGATGGAGTTTATCGGCGTTTGTAAAGAAACTGTGGTTTTAGACGATGAGGGAAAAGAAAAACACGCCGACCGTAAAAATCCTGTAAAGCCAATTATCGGCTGCGAGGTTTATGTTTCTCCGGGTTCGCGTTTTGAAAAAAAAGGGACGGAAGGCGAAAATCGATTCTACCATTTGATTCTTTTGGCATCCAACCGCGAAGGATATTTTAATCTTGTTAAACTCTGTTCCCTTGCATACACTGAGGGTTTTTATTACCGTCCGCGAATAGACGAGGAACTCCTCTCGAAATACCATTCAGGACTTATCGCGCTTTCCGCCTGCGCTTCGGGTGAAATTCCGCGCCTTATTCAAGCAGGAAAAAATGACGAAGCTGAAAAAAAAGCTCTTTATTACCGCGATCTTTTTGGCAAAGATACTGAGGGGAATCCAAACTTTTATCTTGAAATAATGGATCATGGAATTCCTGCGGGCAAATTGAGGGGGAACGATTTATCGCAGAAAGAGATAAATGACGCTGTTGTAAAAATTTCGCAAAAGACGGGCATTCCGCTTGTTGCGACAAATGACGTGCATTACCTAGAAAAAGAAGATTACAAAGCGCATGATATTTTGCTTTGTATCGGAACAGGAAAGGTGCGGACAGAAGAAAAGCGTAAAAAATATTACGGCGATCAGTTTTATTTTAAAACAGGCGATGAAATGGCACAGCTTTTCAGCGAATACCCTGAAGCGATAGAAAATACCGTGCGAATCGCAAAACGCTGTAATACCGATGTTCCGAATAGGGAAAAAGAACTGATACAATTCCTGCCTGATTTTGAAATTCCTGACGGTTTTGATACTGCCGATTCTTATTTGCGCCACCTTGCGAAAGAGGGGCTTGAAAATCGTTACGCGAAAGAAAAAACCGCAGGCGGAAATAAATGGGAAGAAATAAAAAAAAGGTGCGAATACGAGCTTGATACGATTATCAATATGGGCTATATCGGCTACTTCCTTATTGTTGCCGATTTTATCAACTACGCCAAAAAAAATGATATTCCTGTGGGTCCCGGCAGAGGATCGGGGGCAGGTTCCATTGTCGCCTATTCTTTGCGCATAACGGACATTGACCCACTGAAGTACAATTTGCTTTTTGAACGTTTCCTCAACCCTGAACGTATTTCAATGCCGGACTTTGATATTGATTTTGCAAACGAAGGCCGCGACGATGTGATAAATTATGTTACCGAAAAATACGGAAAGGAAAGGGTAGGGCAGAT
>JGI24698J34947_10002434_pt1 | contig 10028 bp, 11 predicted proteins | sample TergutMp193P3_FD_34947 | JGI IMG/M metagenome (IMG submission 34947) | reverse complement strand
GCCCATATTGCCGGCTGCCCCGCCTGCGGGCGGCGGCTGGAGGAATACCGGCGCGCTTCACTTGGTAAGGTTGCCGGAGAAGGCGACGCGGAGATGGAAGCGGCGCGGGAACGGGTCTGGCAAAAACTCGAACCGATTGAAAACGACCGGCATACCGGTTCGGACGCTTACCCCCCGGCAAGGACGCGGACTGTCCGGTGGGGCGGGGGAGTGTGGCGGCGGAGCGTTTCCATTCCGCTTCCCGCGGCGGCGGCTATTCTCCTGCTGATTGCCCTGGCCTTTTTGCTGCTCCTGAGGGGAATGGGAACAGAAGGAATGTCCGGCATGACCTTCGCGTCTGAGGCTGAACTTGACGCGCCGGACGTTATCCCCGTTTCTGATATGGAAGATGTCTTACAGTATCTGGGCAGCCGCGACAGCGGCGATATCATCATCCTGCGCCTGCCGGAAAGCCGAAACTTTGTCAATTATGGCGAACCTGCCATTATCAAAGCCGCCGATTATTCCCGCGCTATGCCGGGACGGAGAAGACCGTAAATGCGCCGTTTACTTGCGGGTTTTTGTGTTTTCGCCGCTGTTCATGCCGCGAACCTGACGGCGGAAGAACCGGATTCACAGGCCGCCCGGCAGGGAGATCCGGTTTCGGTACCACGGAATCCCCCTCAGCAGGATTTTATTCCCCGTTTTAAGGGAAGGGCCCTGGTGCTGGATATAGAAGCCCGCGTTATTGAGCAGAATCAAACGGTCATCTGGAACGAGTCGATTAAAAAAAATACCATCCCCGGGCGTCCGGTCGAAATCAAGCTTGTCGGGGCAAATATAGTGGTTGTGGCGCAGTTTACCCCCTATGTCCGCCGGGGCGTTCAGAAGATACTGGTCGCGCAGGGGCAGGTATGGATGGAGGTTCCCAATCAGGGGATACGCTACTACACCTCAATGCAGGCGATACCTTTGGAATTCGGCGAGCCTATCTACTTTTTCCCATTGGGTCCCCAAAGCGCTGAGGACACCGCCTGTATCGAAGTCATGCTGACCCTCTACCCCTATGAAGAATGAAAAATTAAAAAAGAAAAAAGAAAAAATGAGGAGTCTCTCTCTTTATTTATTAATTTTTAATTTTTATCTTTTCTTTTTTCTGCTGGCGGGGTGCCGGGCCGAGGCGCCGGTGATACATTCCATTTACCCGCAGATAGGGACGATGGGGGAGCCGGTAATCATCCGGGGGGCCTTTTTCGGAAAGGACAGGGATGAGTCCTACGTTACCATAGCGGGAGTACAGCCGACCAGCGTGTCCTACCTTCAATGGGGGGACGAGGAAATTATCTTTCGAGTCCCCGAGTTTGGAGAAGCCGGACTGATCTATATCCATGTCAAAGGCAAAAAAAGCAACGGGGCGCTCTTTGCGAATCAGGCGACGCTGCCCAGCCAGACGTACGGCGAAACGGGAACAGGGCCGCGCATTATCTCAATAACGCCCCAGGCAGGGGCAATAGGCGCCCTGGTGAGCATAAGCGGTACCGGATTCGGCGGTTCGCGCGGGAACGGCGGCGTCTTTTTCTCATGGAACGCGCAAACGCCCGCTTCCGCTCCGGCTGAGGCGCGCCTTCAGGAATTCATCGAAGTCTCTGAAACTGAATTTGGTTATGAGTTATGGACCGACCGGGAAATCCGGGTCCGTATTCCCGACGGCGCCGCCGGTGGAAACATGGAAATACGAACCGCGAGGGGTAATTCCCCTCCCATGACATTTGATCTGGCCGGAAGGCCGGGAATAAAAACGCTGGGCGGCAAGCGGAGTTATACGATCACTTATTCGGTAAATGTGAAAGTCGGCGAAGCGGAAGCGCCCAACACCATGTACCTGTGGATTCCCCATCCGGCGGCATCGGCGGCGCAGCGGGATATGGAATTGTTGTTAAGCAGCGTGGATCCCTTTATAGAAAGGTACCGGGGAATCAGCCTGTACAAGATGGATAATCTGGAGGCGCACAGCGATGTACAGATCCGGGTTTCCTGGAAAGTCGATGTGTACAGCGTGGAGACCGCGGTGCAGCCCCAGTCCATCAGGCAGGAACCCAATTCTCCCATAGGCGAAACCTATGTGCAAAGTACCGCCCAGCTTCCCGCGGATGATCCCCGGATAAAAGACCAGGTGACGGCGCTGCTGGGCAGGGAACGCAATCCCTATGTCAGGGCGCAGCGGATATACGAATGGCTCACCGGCGGGAATTTTGTGTGGGAGGACCACGCAAGGGGGGATATCTTTAGCGTACTGGAAACCAAACGGACGGATCCCTACCTCTCCGCGCTGTTGTACTGCACGCTGCTCCGCGCGGCGGGGATTCCCTGCCAGCCGGTAGCCGGCGTACTGGTAAGCCGCAACCGGCAGACCNTNAACCATTACTGGGCGGAATTTTGGGTGAACGGCTTCGGCTGGATTCCCGTTGATCCGGCCATGGGCGCCGGGGCGATTCCGGCCCCTTTCATTATACATGAAGACAGCGCGAACTATTACTTTGGCAATGTCGACAGCCAGCGGATAGCCTTTTCGCGGGGTATTACCAACCTTTCACCCATGGATCCCCGCGGACGTACCGTATCGCACAGCCGCTCTTATTCCCTGCACAATCTCTGGGAAGAAGTCATCGGCGGCATTGAGTCCTATTCAAGCCTGTGGGGGGATATAACAATTACCGGAATATATGTACAATAACGGTATGGTAACGGTTATATCACTGGGCGGCTCCATTGTAGCGCCCGATGGTGTTGACGGGGAATTTTTAAGGCGATTTTGGGAGACTATCCGCGGTCTTATTGAGGCGGACGACGAGCGGCGTTTTATCTTTGTGGTCGGCGGCGGAGGCCCTGCCCGCGCGTGGCAAAACGCCTACCGGGGGGTCTGCGGCGGCGCGGCGCGTGACGAAGAAGCGGACTGGATCGGCGTTATGGCGACGCGGCTGAACGCCCAGCTGATAAAAGCGGTCATGGCCGAATGGTGCTGCCAGGAGGTGGTAACCGATCCCACCCAGGCGGAGCCGCTCAAGGGCAAAGTGTTGGTAGCCGCGGGCTGGAAACCGGGCTTTTCTTCCGATAACGACGCGGTGCTGCTTGCCGAGCGCTTTAACGCAGGTCTGGTTATTAACCTCTCCAATATTGAAAAAGTCTACACCGCCGATCCCAAAATTGACCCCGCCGCCCGGCCTCTGGATACCATTTCATGGGAAGATTTTCGCGCGATGGTGGGGGAGGAGTGGGTTCCCGGCAAAAACGTCCCCTTTGATCCGGTCGCCAGCCGCCGCGCGCACCAACTCGGGCTCAAGGTAATTTGCGCCGCGGGGAGGGACCTTGAAAACCTCAAAAAAATTATCCTCGGCGGGGATTTTACAGGTACAACCATTGGATAAATTGACCATTCCCTATCTGGAAAGCCTCAGCACCGGCGAACTGATTGAGCTTGCCGACAGGCGCGGTTTGGATATTCCGCCCGGCCTGGAACGGGTTTTTATCATTGAGGAACTGCTCTACCTTGATCATAATGAGGGAAACGCGGATCAAGGCGATATATTTCGCGGCGATATGGAACACCACGATACGCATCACCATGAATTCAGGGAATATGTCACTCTTCCCCGGCAGTACCATGTTTCATTTATTGAAGTTCTTATCCGCGACCCGCTGTGGGCGTTTGTTTTTTGGGAGATAAAAACGTATGATAGGGATCAATTTGAAAAAGCTGAAAGTTTTGAGGGGTTCTGCCTGCGGGTAACGCCCCTCAGGGAAGGCCCCGCCAGGGAGGGGGCCCCCAGGGAAGACGCCCTCAAGGAGGGGCGCCTTCAGCCGAATGAGGCGGCTTCTTTTATTGTGGCCGTTGACAAGGACGATAACGGCCGGTATCTGGGGTTCCCGCCGGACAACGGGCGGTGTTTTAAGGTTGAGTTATGTATGCTGAACTACGGCAATTTGACGACGCTTGCGGAGTCCCGCCCCTTTACGCTGCCGTGCTTGATCGAGCCGAAACTTAACGCGCCGGTCGCGGCAGTGTACAGCAATCCCCTTGCGAAGCTGTCCGGCGTTGACCGCTTCTTGCTTGTCCGCAGCGAAGATCGTCTGCTTCGCCCGCGGGACATAAAAAGATAATCGTTATGAGTATCCGGTACGCGGTTTCCCTGGTGTTGAATGTTCACCTCCCCTATGTGAAGGAATTTTCCGCCTTCCCGCACCGGGATCCGTCGCTGATAGGCGCCGCGGAGTCATTGTCTGATGAACATCCGGCGGAAGCCTCCCCCTTAGGGGAAATAAGCCTTACCCCCGAAACGGTTGAGGAAAGCTGGTTTTTTGAAGCTCTCTCGGAAACGTACCTTCCCCTGCTGATGTTGTTCGACCGGCTGGAAGCGGATCATGTTCCCTTCCGCCTGGGTATTTCCCTTTCGCCCATTCTTGCCCATATGCTCGGCGACGAACTTCTGCAAAAAAAATACGCCGCCTACCTGGATCATCAAATTGAATTGGGCAAAAAGGAAATTGAACGTCTCAGCGAAAAAGACGACCCGTCGTCCGATGGCCTGATCCGGCTTGCGCAGCGGTACTATGACCAGGCCATCGACCGGCGCGCCGTTTTTACCACCCGTTATGAGGCAATATTTTCAAGGCGTTTGATTATTACCAGCGGAAACGAAAAATAGAATTTCTCGCGGCTCCGGCTACCCACGCCTTTCTTCCGTTTTTGTGCTCGTTTCCCGAAGCGGTACAGGCGCAGATAGAAACGGCCCTTTCATTTTACCGTTATTCGCTCGGCATTAACCCCCAGGGTTTTTGGCTTCCCGAACTGGGCTGGTCAAAAGAACTGGACCCGTTCCTCCGCTCCTACGGCTTCAATTACACCATTACCGACAGTCATGGCTTTGTGCTGGGGAATCCGCCGCCGGCGCGGGGCGTTTTTTTCCCCCTCAGGACGCCGCAGGGGATATTTGTGCTGGCCCGTGATTTTTACGCCTGTTCCGACATAACCAGAATGCGCACAGAAGGGCCGTACCGGGACAACAGCCGCGATATTGGCTATGAGCTTCCCAGCGAAATGCTTAGTCCCTTTCTCGCGCAGAATGGGGCGCGATGCCAGACCGGGTACAAGTACTGGCAGGCGGACGGATCGCCGTATGATCCGGCCGCGGCGCAGGCCGCCGTACAGGAACACGCCCGCTCTTTTCTTGAAAATTGCTGCAGCAGGCTGGAATCTGTTATGCGGCATATGCGGGAACTTCCCCTCTCCCTGTGCGCTTTTAACGCGGACAATTTTGGCCGCCAATGGCATGAGGGGCCGCAGTTCCTGGAAAGCATGTTCCGGCTTGCGGCTAACTACCGCGAACTCCAGTTTATAACCCCTTCGGAGTACCTCTACCAGCAGCAGATTTCTTCCCTTGAAATATCGCTCCCCGAATTTTCCTCCTGGGGCGATAACGGTTATGCCGAAACCTGGCTGGATTCCTCCAACGACTGGATATATCGCCATTTGAACCGTTCCATCGACCGCATGATTGAACTTGCCGACCGCTTTTCCCGGAACTCAAGCCTTAAAGAGCGGGCGTTGAATCAGGGGGCCCGCGAGATACTCCTTGCCATGGCGTCGGACTGGCCTTCCTTTCTGTCCCGCCAGGAATGTACATCCTACGCCCGCCGTCAGATTGAAGATCCCCTGCGGAATTTTTCAACGATATATGAGGCCCTGGGCAGCAACTACATAAGCGCCGAATGGCTCACCAATCTTGAGTGCCGCCATGAAATTTTCCCCAATATCAATTACCGCGTGTTCAAGAGGAAACACTGATGCGCATCGGTCTGGCGGTAAACCCGACATTGGTTTTGGTGATACTCCTTGCGGCCTTTTTTCTTTTGGCCCTGTATGCCGCCATACGGGGGATTGCCGCCATACTGCGGGAGAAGAAACGCGCTGCTTTCCGGCAGGGCCGCCTGAGCGAGATGACCCGGGGGCTGGCCGGGGCAGCCGAATCCGATCTTTCCATCGGCAGGGAAATACAGAAAAAATTCCTCCCCCTGGATACGGACAGGGACGGCAGCAAGCTCAGCTTCGGCCGCAAGGAAACGGAGACAGCCGTTTTCTTCGGCTACTACGCGGGGGCCGGTGAAATATCCGGCGACTACTTCGACTATCAGGAACTGGGCGGCTCCTCACATGCCATAATCAAGTGCGATGTCGCGGGCAAGGGAATCCCCGCCGCGCTGATCGTGATTGAGGTGGCGACAATGTTCCTCAATTACTTCAAACAGTGGAAGCCGTCGCCTGAGGGAATGTGCATAGAGAAACTTGTATATCAGATCAATGATTTTATTGAAACGCTTGGTTACACGGGACGTTTCGCGGCGTTTACCCTGTGCATATTCAATGCGGAAACGGGAGACCTGCATTTTTGCAATGCCGGCGACAATATCATCCATATATTTGATTCATCCGAGCGGCGTATCAAAAACATCACCCTGCCCCAGACGCCCGCCGCCGGCGTACTGCCCAACAGCGTGGTGGAATCAAAGGGCGGCTACCGGGTACAAACGCTTACCCTTGACCACGGCGATATACTGCTGTTGTACACTGACGGCATAGAAGAATCAAAACGAAAATTCCGCGATTCTTCNTTCAATGAAATCGCCTGTACCGGCAATGCCGACGGAACGCCCCACGGCGATCATCTGGTGGGGGAGCGGAGCGAGGAGATGGGGCAGCAGCGGGTCTGCGAGATCATCAACGCGGTAATGAACCGGGGCGCCTGCTGCCTGCACAAGTGGCACAGCGGCGAAGGGGAAGGGGATATGCATTTCGATTTTTCCGGCTGCGAGGGCGGACCCGATGATCTGGTCATGGCGCTTGTCGCGGCGGAAAAAATATTCCGCTGCTACTATGACAGCGGGGCCGCCAGGGACGAATGGGTGCTGGTTGAAAAAAAGGTCGACGCCTTTCTGAAAAACCACTTTCTTCAGTATGATAAATACTGCGCTGAAACTTGCGAATGTTCGGACAATGATTTATATATATATTATACTCATCTCAGGGAAGATCAACAGTACGATGATCTGACGATACTTGGAGTAAAAAGGAAGTGAGGAGGAGAATATGACATTCAGCGAAAGGATGAAGGGACTGCTGGATCAGGGAATGGCGGCGTCAAAGGAACTTGCCCTTAAAGCCGGGGCCAAGGCCCAGGAACTGGGCGAAAAGGGCATTCTGCTGCTGGAGATAAAACAGCTTGAAGGCCAGGCGCAAAAAACCATAGGCCGGCTGGGGAATGAGGCTTATAAGGCCTTTGTCGAGCGCGGCCAGGACAGCGTTGAAAAAAGCGCGCCGGAAATTGAGGCGCTGCTGGCGGAGATTGCCAAAGTACGCGAGGCCCTTGAAAAAAAGGAAGCGGAACTGAAGGAAAAGCGAACCTAGGAACGCTTCTATGAAACTCGATCCCACCCTTACCAAAGCGACCAGATTTGCCCGTTCCAGAAAATACGAGGCGGCAATACGGACTCTGGAGCCGGAGGTGAACCGTTATCACGGTTCATTTTATTATTACTATCTCCTGGGCTCATCCTGTCTGCGGGCCGGAGACTTTGGCGGCGCGCTGACCTACTTCCGCCTTGCCCACGAAACCAAAAGGCGCGATCCTCTGGCAATTTTGGGATTGGCGGCCCTCTTCCTCCGCCGGGGCGAAACGGAACGCGCGGTGGACTATTACCTTGACGTTCTTGAACTGGATGAAAAAAACCGCATTGCCAGACGAGCGATGAAGGTGATCCGCAGACAGGCGGGAACCGATACCTTCCTAAACTGGATTGAGGCGGGAAAGCTCCCCGCACTGTATCCCCCTATTCCTTTTCCGGGTTTTTCCGCCAGGGAAATACTCGGAGTAATCGCCGTTTTGTTTGCCATTTGTATCATTACCTTTGGCTTCCTGGTCCGTTTTAAGTTTATTCCCAATCCCTTTTACCCCCGGGGCCCCCGGCAGGGTGTCGCCGCGTTGATTCTCAGCCGCGAGGACAGAATGGCCCCGCTCCAGACCGGCGGATCGTACCGTTATATTTTGACCAGAGTTCAGGCGCTTGATATCTACGAAAGGGCCCTTTCCCAGTTTACCGCCTACCATGACGAAGCCGCGCGGGTCAACCTGAACCGTATCCTTGAATCCAATGCCGCCGAAGGGCTTAAAAACCGGGCGCGGATCATCATATCGTATATGGAAGTCCCCGGCTTTGACACCTTCAAGCGCGGCGATAATGCCGCGTATAACGATGTCGCCAAAGACCCCCTGTTGTACAACGGGGCGTATGTTATCTGGCGGGGAATGGCCACCAATGTCGTTACTGCCGATACCGGCACCACGTTTGATTTTCTGGTCGGCTACGACACCCGCAAAGTCCTGGAAGGCATAGTCCCCGTTGTTTTCAGCCAGGCGATTCCCCTGAATCCCGAGCGCCCCCTTGAAGTCCTGGGCCGCATTATCCCCGCCGGTCCCGAAGGCCCCATTCAGTTGGAAGGCATCGCCATACACCAATCCGGGCGGCTGGATAACCCCGACCCCCAACAATAATGAAAGCGGTAGTCCAGCGGGTTCTTGACGCGTCCGTAACCGTTAACGGCGTGTTAAAAGGCGGAATCAATTACGGTTTGCTGGTATACCTGGGCGTCGCCCGCGACGATACCCCCCGCGACGCCGACTGGCTCGTTGAAAAAATCCCCAATTTACGCATTTTTGACGACAGTGAAGGCAAAATGAACTTATCATTGATAGATATTGTTAACCAACAAAATGGAGGTGTTAACAATGTTTCCGTTAACCTTGAAAATATAGAGGTTAACAATACAAGACCTCACACGGAGCACACGGGCTGTCCTACGGACAGCTTCACAAAGGACACGGAGAATTCAAATTTGAATTCCCTCCGTGGTCTCCGTGCCTCCGTGAGAGTCTCTCCTCTCATCATCCCTATTGGCGTATTGGCGGTATCGCAGTTCACCCTGCTGGGCGACGCCCGCAAAGGCCGCCGCCCCACATGGGAAAAGGCCGCCCCGCCGGAAAAAGCCCGTGAATTGTACCTGTACTTCATCGAAAAAATGCGCGAAAAACTCCCCTGCGCCAGCGGCGAGTTTCAGGCCCACATGAAGGTCAGCTATACCAACGACGGCCCGGTAACGATTTTATTGGACAGCGCGCTGCCGGGCAGCGCCGCACCCGGCGCCTGACGTTCCGTGCCTTCGAAAAAAAGGTGACTGTCACCTTTTTTCTTGGGCTTGACACCTTCGCTTTTTGTATGCTATGTATATATAGGAAAATAGATAAACAAAAAAGGGGGGTTCTATGAAAAAATTAGCAAAATTGGTTGGGATTATCGCCCTTGTGGCGGTAATCGGGTTTGTCTTCATCACTTGCGATGACGGCGGAGGCGGCAGAGGCCGCGACGATGACTGGGTTGCCAGCAATGGACCCTGGCCAGAACAATGGTTAACTTCCAGCTTTTGGTATATTGATAATATTTTATCCGATCATTATCTGCAAGTTAGCGATTATAAAGGCTGGGTATTTTTCGATGGAGCCAGTAGCGGTACACATTATCAAATTACAAGCATGACTTTAGACAACCAGGGAATTAAGGTCAAGAAACTGACAACCGACTTCAAAGTCACCGGCAATGAAATTACTCTCTGTACCAGTTGGACTCTCAAAAATAATAGGCTAACTTTGAAAGGAACCAAAGGCGATTTTACAGTCTTTGAAGGGAAAGCATTGCTTCCAGACTGGTGACCCAGGCTGTCTTTGTAGTCAGCTTGAGTTCGCTTTTTGATGATGTTTCAAACACCCTTTCTACATAATATATAAAAAACGTTGCCTGCCCCTCTTTTTCGGCGATTGTAGTCTGGGGCGTGCTGCCCCTTTTTTTCGGGAAATGCCCGGCGGGGCGGCTAGCGGGGGTGGCAAATATTTCTGGAGTTCTCTGCCGTAACAGACCAGCGGTCATAATCAAAATTTGTGCTAGAG
>JGI24698J34947_10002433_pt1 | contig 10029 bp, 9 predicted proteins | sample TergutMp193P3_FD_34947 | JGI IMG/M metagenome (IMG submission 34947) | reverse complement strand
AGAGCCTTGTACTTGGTCCTGATTCAGGATAAATTTATTTTCACGCTCAATAAGGGCAAGCCTGTCAAAGTCTTTCATGCCTTCAAAATCGTTTAGCTGGAGTCCCGTGACGCGATCGAGGATCAGAATGTTCTCATCCTTCAGTCCTTCAATGGCGTATTTAAGGAGTCTTTGAATGCCTTCAACCTGTTTGCGGTTTTCGGCAAGTTTGCTTCCAGGTTTGGGAGTGATAACTGCGCTGGCGCTCGCAGGATTCTGATCGGCAAGGAAAAGTACTTCCTTTGGCCATACAATGGTTAAACTGACATCATCAACATCGTCAATCGCTTTTATATGCTCAATGATCATCTTCTGCTGAGCGCGCTGCCAGTTGATATTACGCTCCATGTCGGTAATTGTCCATCTTTCCCTGTCGAAGATCTGCCAGGGATCTACTCCGCCGGGAATAAGGTCTTCGCTTATGAGAATTGCTCTCATGCGCTTCGCAGTAACCTCATCCGGAACCTGTACCATGCCTGTCGGAGTAACTGTGACTCTAACGTTCTCCTGATTGAGGCGCAGTACAATTCTGTCCAGCGCGGCTTCATCCCTGATTGGAGCGTCAATTACAGGCACTAAAACCTGGGTTGACGAAACCTTCAAGAGCGTGATTACCCCGCCGATTATGACGATGGCAACAACGGCAACAATAACCCGCTGCTGCATTGACCAGCCAGCCCACAGAGCAGCCGCCTTGGTGAATAATTTTTTGAAAAACTCGTTCATGTCCCCCTCCCCTAAAATATTTTTATCTTGTATTAATCAAATCTCTCCAGCCTTGTACCAGCCTGCTCAAGACATTTCGCGTAATGCCAAGCGCCATGCTGGCTTCGGCCTGAGCTATTGTAATATCGTGAATATCAACCGAATCGGGATTGATAATCGCTTCTTTCTGAAGTTCGCTGGCGCGAAGCTGAGAGCCCGAAACCTTGTCCAGCGCCTGCAGCATCGCGTGTTCAAAAGTACCGGCCCTTGTAATGCCTTCCGCGCCGATTTTTTTCTCCAGNGCGATAATATTGTTTCCGCTGCCGGAATAAGGACTGTCAGGCGGCAGCATGTGATCCTGATGTGTGCGGAGCATTGTTGTCGCGTAATTCCTCGCGGCCGACGCGCTTATAAAAGAAGTATTGTTGGTAAAAATTTGCATCATTCCCTCCCAATCGCCTTTTTATTATCTTGCGCCAATGTCCAGAGCGCGCTGGAACATTGACTTTGATCCTTCTATGATAGCGGCATTCGCTTCATAAGATCTTGTCGCTAAGATCATATCCACCATTTCCGTAACGACGTCAACATTTGGCATTTCAACATAACCTTCATGCGGACCTGTAAGAAACGCGTCGGGGTGAGTGGGATCGTATACATAACGAGGCTCGGTTGAATTATCTTTCTGTACCTCTACAACCCTCACTCCGCGTCCAATTCCGTTATCCATGGATTCAGGCAGAAAGGGAGATCTCCAGTACGGGCCTTCTGTCATTGGCCGTACGATAACCCGGCTGCGTTTGAACGGGCCGCCTTCAGTGGTACGCGTTGTATTGACATTGGCCATGTTATTTGAAATAACATCCAGCCTGACTCTGTTGGCGCTTAATCCCGTCGCCGCAATATTAATCGAATTGAAAATTCCCATGTTGACTTACCTCACTAACCTCTTAATACCTGATTTATCTGACTGAACTCAAACGCCGCCGCCTGCGCAAAAAGACTGTAGCTCATCTGATTTTCGGTGGCGAGCATGAATTCCTGTTCCGGATCTACGTTGCTTCCGCTGTTGTTATACGTTGTCGTATAGTCCAGGACTCTNCGAATCTGCACATCCCTGTAGTCNCTTTCCTTCCAGTTGGGTATGTGGCCGGGGTTGGACAATGTCAATTCCAGAGCCGGTTTTTGTTTTTCACTTTCCAGNGCCCGCTTAAGTTCGCTTTCAAAATTGACAAACGAACGCTTGAAACCCGGGGTTTCAGCATTTGTAATATTGTTTGCTATTACATTACGGCGGACCGTACTTACATCCATTGCCCGGTGAAGCAAATCAACAGTTCTCGCAAAAGTATTCATAAAAACCTTCCTCCTCTTCTAACATCGGCCATAAAAAAACGCTTCTTAAGCCATTTTTTAAAGGATATATCTGCCAAGATCCTGATCCTTTACGATTTCCGACAGCTTTTGATTTACATAATCGACCGTAATGTCGATATTTGCCGGCGCAATATCTGACGCTTCAAACGAAAGCTCCTCCAGCAGGGTTTCCATTATTGTATGAAGCCTGCGCGCTCCGATATTTTCAAGTTTCGAGTTTACCTCCGCGGCAAGGGCGGCCAGATGTTCGACAGCCTCGCCTGAAAAATTGAGTTTTATATCCTCGGTCGCAAGAAGCTCCGTGTACTGCCTGATAAGCGCGTTCTTGGGCTCTGTAAGGATACGCAGAAAATCGTCCTTTCCAAGTGAATCCAGCTCTACCCGCAGGGGGAAACGGCCCTGCAATTCGGGGATAAGGTCCGAAGGCTTGCTGACATTGAAAGCGCCGGCCGCGATAAAGAGAATATGGTCCGTATTAACGGGGCCCCATTTAGTATTTACCGTGGCTCCTTCTACAATGGGAAGAATGTCCCTCTGAACGCCTTCGCGGGAAACATCGGGGCCTCCTCCCCCCCGCTCGCCCTTTACGGCGATCTTGTCAATTTCGTCAATGAAAATTATGCCCGTCTCTTCCACGCGCTGGCGGGCTTCGTCGCTTACCCTGTCGCGGTCTACAAGTTTCTCCGCTTCTTCGGCCTTCAGTATCACTTTCGCGCGTGCTACGGTAACAACTTTCTTCTTCTTGCCGCCGCCGAAAAAGCCCGCAATCCCCGAAAGGCTGGACTCAAGGTCTTCCATGCTTGTACCCATCATTTCGATTGCCGGAAATTGCGGATTTTGACTTACCATAAGTTCAACCGGCCGCTCATCAAGTTTTCCTTCACGAAGCATGATGCGTAATTTTTCTCTTGTCGTTCTGAAGTTATCTCCGGCCTCTTCATTTATATCTTCCGCCAGAGTTTCGCCCGTTATGGCCGCATCCTGAACTTCATCTTCCGGCGGTTTTTTCTGCGCGTTTTCACCTTGTTTTTTCATGATTGGAATTCCAAGATGTAACGTAGTCGCAATAATGCTGCCATTGGAATTTTCAGGGTTAATTGTAAAAGCGCCCATCGGCCTTACAACCTGATCCTGTTTTGTTTTTTTGTCTTTTTGCTTCTTCGCGTTGCTCGGAAGCAATAAATCAAGAAGCTCTTCTTCGGCCCTTTTTTCCGCTTCCTGGGTAACAGATTCCTGCATTTCCTGTTTTACCATCTGAAAACCTGCGGACATAAGATCGCGAACCATGGATTCAACATCGCGGCCGACATAGCCAACTTCTGTATACTTTGTCGCTTCCACCTTTATAAAGGGAGAACCCGTGAGTTTTGCGAGCCTTCTGGCGATTTCTGTTTTTCCTACGCCCGTAGGCCCTATCATAAGGATATTTTTAGGGGCGATATCCTCGCGTAACTCAGGATCAAGTTTCAGCCTTCTTATGCGGTTTCGCAGAGCCACGGCTACCGCGCGTTTTGCCTTTCCCTGACCGACGATATATTTATCCAGCTCGGCGACTATTTCCTTTGGAGTCAGTCTGTCAAGCTGTTCATGTATTTGTTTTTTATCACTCACCATAACCTCACCTCATAGCTCTTCTAATGTTATTTGCATATTTGTATATATGCAGATGTTACCGGCAATTTTAAGGCTTTTTTCCGCAATTTGCGCGGCGGAAAAATCGCTGCCCTCAAGATAGGCAAGCGCCGCCGCATAAGCGTAATTGCCGCCGGAACCTATTGCAAGCGCGTTTTCGGCAGGTTCGATTACGTCTCCCGTACCGGATATCAACAAAGTCTTTACCGTATCCGCGACAAGGAGAAGGGCTTCAAGCCGCCTTAAAGTGCGATCCATGCGCCANTCTTTCGCAAGTTCAACAGCAGATCTCGCAAGATCGCCTGAATATTCTTTCAGTTTTGCCTCAAATCGATCAAAGAGGGTGAACGCATCGGCAGTCGCGCCGGCAAAACCGCAAAGCACCTTCCCGTCCATAAGACGGCGCACTTTGCGGGCATTATTTTTCATTACGGTATCCCCCATTGTTACCTGTCCGTCTCCTGCCATCGCTACNTTGCCGTCTTTACGCACGGCAATTACGGTAGTGCTTCTGATCTTATTTTTCTCTTCCATTCACAGCCCTCTTTTATTTTTTAACGCGGCCTTTCCGTGCGGATGACTCGCGGCGTATACCTTTTTCAGGTTTTCAATGTTAACATGCGTGTAACGCTGCGTTGTAGAAAGGCTTGAATGTCCCAGCATTTCCTGTACCACGCGCACATCGCAGCCTGAGTTTACCAAATGCGTCGCAAAACTATGGCGCAGCGAGTGGGGATGAATATTTTTTCCCAACCCGGAGTACTGCGCATAACGGGATATTATCCAGCGCACCCCTGGAACAGAGATCGGCAGTCCCTTTCTGCTGATAAATAAAGCGCCATTATTTTCGTCAACGCCCGCCATTCTCAGGCGCGCTTTTCGCTGGGGGAGGTATTCGGTAATAGCGGTTTTTGCCTCTTCGGAAAAGAATACATAACGCATCTTGCCTCCCTTCCCCGTTATTCTGGCCTCGTCAAACGAGTCTGAAATTTTTTCCATGGAAAGCGAAACAACTTCGGAAACCCTTAATCCCGCCGAATACATTGTCAAAATCAGGGCTTTGTCCCTTACGGGCCAGAGAATTCCAGCCGTTTCCGGCAGCGCGGCAAAATCGGCCATTTCATTTTCCCATAACACAGAGGGCAGTTTCACAGGCGCTTTTACATTCTTGAGCGCCGAACAGGGATTGTCCTCCCTTTTGTTAAAACGCACCATCCAGCGGTAAAAGCCCCTGACTGATGAAAGGCTGCGGTTTACGCTTGACGCCGCCATACGCTGGGCGCTTAATTCGGCGATAAAGCTCTGTACTTCGTAAGCGGCCGCCTTATCCGGCGCGATACCGTGATTGCAGCAATAATTTGAAAACCTGAAAAGATCGTTTCCGTATGCTTCCACTGTACGCGCTGAACATCCCTTTACCGACTCAAGGTAAGAGAGATACTCANGNACGANTTCATGAGGATCAAATTCTTTTTTTTCGTCAAATGCTTTCTCTTCCTTCATCTTTTCCTACTCTTCCTCTCCTGCGCTGTGCAAATAATCGCAATCGGGATTTATGCAAACTTTATGGGCGCCGTTTTTCTTGTCATATTTTTCAACCATGAAAAATCCGCACTTTGGGCAATTCTGTTTTATCGGCTTGAAATGGCTGATAAAATCACACTCGGGGTAATTTGCGCAGCCGTAGAATTCCTTGCCCCTGCCCTTTGTCTTTCGCGCAACTACATCGCCTGAACATTTAGGACACTTGGCAAGCGGGATTGATTTGGTATAACGGCACTCTGGAAACCCGGAACAGGCAAGAAAATATCCGAAGCGGCCAAGTTTCTTTAAAAGAGGCTTTCCGCATTTTTCGCAGGTAAACTCCGTTATTTCATCCAGAGTTCCTTTAAATGATTCTATTGTCTTGCTTACCTCATCTACCGCAGTTTTAAACGGATCCCAGAATTCTCTTATCATGTCTGGCCAGCTGACTCTGTTTTCTTCCACTTCATCAAGTTTTGTTTCCATTGAGGCGGTAAAATCCGCGTCCATATACAGCGGAAAATGTTCTACCAAAACGTCGTTTATCAATTTGCCCAGAACTGTTGGCACAAGCTGTTTATTTGAGCGCGTAACGTAGTAACGATCCAGTAAAAGAGAGATGATTGAAGCGTAAGTAGAAGGACGCCCGATGCCTTTTTCTTCCAGTGTGCGTACGATAGAAGCGTCCGAATAACGCGCCGGTCCCTGAGTAAAGTGCTGTTCGCTTCTGAATTTTTCAACTTTTACCTTATTGCCTGTTTTAAACGACGGACATGAGTTGGTATTTTCTTCTTTGGAAGAAAGAAGCTTGATTACCTTGTAAAAACCTTTTTCAATAAGCTTCGTCCCGCTGAGGCGAAAAATCCCCTCATCAGCGTCTGAAACAACCTTGATGTCAACGCTGACGGTCCTGCTTTTCGCGTTAATCATCTGACTTGACACAAAACGTTCCCAAATTATCGTATAAAGGCGTATTTGATCCTTTGTCAGATATTCCTTAATTGACTCGGGCGTGTATTCGGTATATGTGGGCCTTATGGCTTCATGCGCGTCCTGCGCTTTCTTGCCTACCGTGTACTCAATAGCCTTTTCCGGCATTTCATTTGGATAGTTCTTGCCAATCCACGCGCGCACGTCTTCAAGCGCCGTCTGCGAAATGCGGACGCTGTCGGTGCGCATATAGGTGATAAGGCCTACCCTTGAGGGGCCGATATTTACGCCTTCATAAAGCTGCTGGGCAACCTGCATTGTCTTGCGTGAGGTGAAGCCAAGGCGGTTTGCCGCCGTCTGCTGAAGCTGAGATGTCGTAAACGGCGCCTTGGGTCTTATAGTCTTGTCGATTTCGCGGATATCGCATACTACACATTCTTTGTCTTTTATTTTTTCGATAATAGCTTTTACTTCGGATTCGTTTTTTAGTTCTGGCTTATTGTTATTCCAAAGTACAAGCTGCGCGGTGTAAACGGTTTTTCCAGCCTTTAAATCGGCTTCAAGCGTCCAGTATTCTTCCGGGATAAAACTGTCTACTTCTTTTTCCCGTTCGCAGATAAGACGAAGCGCCACAGACTGAACGCGTCCTGCGGAAAGGCCGTTTTTTACCTTTTTCCACAGAAGAGGCGAAAGATTATAGCCCACAAGCCTGTCCAATACACGGCGGGCTTTTTGAGCGGATACTTTTGCTTCGTCAATGCCGCGCGGATTTACGACGGCATCCTTTACAGCCTGCGGCGTTATTTCGTTAAAACTAATTCGTTCTATCGGCACTTTCTCTGTTTTCGCTATAATTGCGTTTCGTAAATGCCAGGCAATCGCCTCTCCTTCACGGTCATTATCGCAGGCAAGCAATACTTTATCTGATTTTTTCGCATCCGTTTGCAGTTCTCTTAAAATTTTTGCCCTTCCGCGCACGGTAATATACTCAGGCTCAAAATTGTGCTCCACATCTATCGCCGTTCTGGACTTTGGAAGATCTATCAGATGTCCCATAGACGCTTTTACATTGTAGGAAGGGCCAAGGTATTTTTCTATTGTCTTAACTTTCCCGGGAGATTCCACAATCACAAGGATCTGCTTTTTCGTTTTTTTCGTTTTTTCCGCACTTTGCTTCATAGTCCCTGCTTCCGCTGCCATACCATACCCTTAAATTTCAATTTTTAGAAAATCCGCCATGGAAGAAATTAAATTCTTCCTGCCCATTCCTTCCGAAACATCTTCTTTCCAGTTATCTGCAATTTCCATTCCCCATTTTTCTAAAATATCCTTCTCCGTATATATTACATCCGCTCCGTCCTGCGCCAGACGGCAGGTCCCCCGGTTGTCAAACGCGCCTTGCTTTACGCCGCAGGAAGCGACCCACAGTTCCTTCCCATGTTCCAGCGCAAAGGCCGCCGTAATCAGAGCTCCCGACTTTTTCGGCGCCTGTACAATCAAGACGCTCCGCGACAGGGCGGAAATTATCCTGTTCCTCGCGGGAAAAGTCCACTTGTCGGGGCGGACGCCGGGAGGATACTCTGAAATCAGCGCGCCGCCCGAATCAAGTATCTTTTTCGCAAGAAACCTGTTTACGGAAGGATAAATTTGGTCCGCTCCGGAACCCAGCACAGCGTATCCCGGAACGCCCCCTGAGAGATTCCCCCGATGTGACATTGCGTCAATTCCAAGAGCAAGACCGGAAACCACCGACACTCCGGCCTGTCCCATACCCCGCCCTATTTTATAGGCCTGATCGGCCGCATCCGGACTTGGTTTTCTGGTTCCTATCATGCCAAGCAGGGATTTTTCCGGGTCCGGAAGATTTCCTCTAAAAAAAACAACAGGCGGCGGATCGTATATTTCNCTCAACAGAGGCGGATATTCTCTTTCGANCCATGATACCCATTTTATTGACCGCATTTCNCATATNGTGTCAATACGACCCGCTTTATCACGAATTTCGTTTATGTCCCAAAATGCCTTAAGCTCATGTTTTAATATTTCTTCAATATCTCTTCTTGACTGCGTGTATAATTCTTCTTCACTGTTATAAAAATCAAGCAGGGATAATCTGTCATGTATTTTCAAGCNGGGTAAGAGAGAAATGATTAAATCCAAAAGGCCGCGTTTATTCATACATCCTCTCCCGGCTCTCCCGGACTATATCCATGTTTTTAAACGCTTCCTCTTTTATTTTTTGATCCTTTGTGCGCGATACGATCCTTTCGTATACTTCTATCGCGGAAGAAAAGCTGCGCATCATGTAATATGATCTTGCAAGAATAAACATAGCGTTGATATCTGATTTCTGTATTTGCAGATAACGATCAAGCTGAACAACCGCGTCCTGCGGGCGGTCGAGTTCAAAAGCGTACAATACCGCAAGGCCGTACATTGCCTTTGTATATGTAGCATCCAGTTCCAGAGCCCGCAAGTAAGCGTTCTCGGAAAGCTGATAATACCGCTCTTTTTCTTCCCTGTCATTAGCTGTAAATCCTATTTTTTTCTGCGCTACTTTTGCCGCCGAAACTCCGGTTAAGTAAAAAAGTATCGGTTCTTCAGAATTATAATAAATCGCCCTTTCAAGAGCGTCGAGCGCGTCACTATCAAGTCCCTTGTCGGCAAGGCGTATCGCCAGAATTTTCCAGTAAATTCCTGTCTGCGCGCCCTCCCTTACATTCCGTTCAATCTGATTTTCGTATATCGCGATTGCCTGCCTAAGGCCGTCAATAGTTTCAGGCGGGCCTCCGCGGGGACTCAATTCGGCAATGCGTTTAGCCAATTCCTTGTTTTTACTGCTGGTTTCATAACGGTAAACATAGGTAACCAGCCATCCAAAAACGAGAATAACAACAAGACCTATTAAAATTTCTTTAAACTGTTTCATATAAACACTCTCACGATTCAGCCATATTCAGTCTGGGCAGAAAACGCCTGTGATTCTCACGGAGAACGCCGACATCTACATGCGTATAGATCTGGGTCGTGGAAAGATCGGCGTGTCCCAAAAGCTCCTGAACAGTCCTTAAATCCGCTCCGCCTTTTAATAACGCGGTGGCGAAACTGTGCCGCAGTGTGTGAAGATGCGAGGACGTGCCGGCAAGAGCTGCCGATTTCGCGTAATTTTTCCAGATGCCCTTTCTGGAAAGCCGTTTGCCGTTTCTTCCGATAAACAAGGCCTGGCTTTTATTCACCTTGCCAGCAAGGTGCGGTCTTGCCTCCTGCAGATACTGTTTCAGCCGCATGGCAGCCGGCTGCCCAAACAGAGCAAGCCGTTCCTTGTTACCCTTCCCTCTGATTTTTGCGACGCCCCCTTCAATATCAATGTCCCTGATATTCAGCCATACGGCCTCCGAAACGCGCAGGCCGGCGGAAAAGATCAGCTCAAAAAGACATCTGTCGCGGCAGCCTCTGGGACTGCTTGTATCCACAGTGTCCAATAACGCTTCTATTGTTTCTTTATCCATTACTTCCGGAAGGCTCGCACGCCGCTTGGGACTTTCAATAACAACGGCTGGATTGTCATCTACAAGTCCCTCATCAATCAAAAATCTGAAAAACGAACGAAGAGCGGATACTGTCTTTGCCGCAGTACGGGAATCTATTTTATCAACAGTGCGGCGCATCACAAGATACGCTGAAAGAAAGGCGCCGTCCACATCGGCAAAAGAAGTTTTTCTCGCTTCAAGAAAATCCAGAAAGCGGCGAATTTCGAGGCTGTAAGATTCCCTTGTCAATACGGCGCGTCGTTCTATAGCGACAAGCCGGGAACAGTATCTG
>JGI24698J34947_10002432_pt1 | contig 10031 bp, 11 predicted proteins | sample TergutMp193P3_FD_34947 | JGI IMG/M metagenome (IMG submission 34947) | reverse complement strand
GGCAATGGTAAACGGCAATATCACCGACGAGGCGATTTTTAACACCGCCCCGGCAAAAAGGCAGCAGATAAAAACCATCAAAAAAAAGACGGCGCGCCCCGAATTAAAAGTCCTGAATATATCCTTCATGTTACTCATCCGCTTATTTTACCGGTTTTGCAGGTTTATGACATCCCCCGGTTTCACCCCCGCGCGGACAAACCAGCCCTGGGGCGTTTCCAGCGCGTAACGGACCCACCTTGAGGATTGTACGGCGCTCAGGTCCAGCGGCTGCATATCCCTGATTTCGATAATCGTGCCGTCCGCGGCGATAAAGGCTATGGAAAGGGGGATAACGGTATTTTTCATCCAGAATGACATCTGCTGATCGCGCTCGTACATAAAGATCATCCCCTGACCGTCGGGCAATTTTTTGCGGTACATCAGCCCCTGCGCCTTTTCCTCATCGGTGCGGGCAATTTCCACGGTTATTTCGACGGCGCTTGAATCGGCGCGCGTGATCGTTAACACGGCGGTTTCAAGTTTGTGCGAAGCGCAGGCCGCGGCGGCGGCAGCGGCAAGGCCGGCATTGAGGAGAACTAAGGCAAGAAAGAGGGACTTTTTTAGGCGGGAACTAAAATTCATTCAGGAATTCCTGGCGCTGCTGTACCCGCCGGGATTCAACAAGCGCGGACTCGTTGATAATATCATTAAAAACTTTTTTATCAATATATTTTACCGTCAGGGGGCGTTCAATGGAAACGCGCAGTTCCTCGGTTTCCCACACCGCCTCTTTGGGGTCAAGGTAGGTGGGCGGGCCGTATTTTGCCACCAGATCGGTAAAGACCGAATAATGGTCCATCATGTTGGTATTGAGGGTAAACGCCATGATAAACAGCGCCCCGTCCCGCAGTTGAAAAAACGCCCTTCGCACAAACGACGACCCGCTGATTTCAACCAGGCTTTCTTCCCGCGCGGGCAGGAACGAAACGTCGCGGTCGCCCCGGAAATTAAACAGTTGGTCTTCTTCCAGAGCCGCCTTGAGCTCGTCCAGCGACATGCCCAGCGTAATCTCCCTGAACTTGCTGGGCAGCGCTTTTGCTTCCCCGGAAGCCGCCCCGGCGGCATCCTGCGCCAAAACCATGGGCAAACTGAGGGCAAAAAGGGCAAAAAAGCACCAAAAAACCGTTTTCCGGCGAAAATACTGGTTCATTAACCTCATTATCGGCAAAAATGGGGCGAAAGTATAGGCCTTCATTTAGTATACCCTGATGGTCAATGCGCTGGTCCAGACGCTGCCCCATACGTCGGTGAAGGTGACGGTAAAGGGGATTTGCTCTCCTGCCGGACACGCGCCGTCAACGGTGAATTGAAAGGCTTTTGACACGTCATTGTCATAAAAATAAGCGGGTGAAATTTTACCGGCGCCGGCGGTATCGGTCAGCGTTTTGTAGCGGGAACCCGCCGTCGCGCTCAAATCCCCGATATCCGCCGTACCCTTATCTATCGTCACATACGGGTTGGTGGTCGCCAGAACCGCCTGTAAACCAGAAGCCTGATGTACGCCATTATTATAGAAACGAATATCAAGATAGACGGTTTCACCGGAATTGGCCTTGTTGTCGTTGTTCCCATTGTCTTTGAGATCATAAGCGTATTCGATGAGCATCTTGATATCCGCTTCCGGCGCGGCTACCGGTATAGTCAGCGCATCGGTCCAGATATTCCCCGATGAATCGGTAAAGGTAACGGTAAAAGGTATCTGCGTCCCCGGCGGGCAGTCCGCGACGGCGAATCTCAAAACGCCGACGGTGGACGAAAACAGAATGGCGGACGCTGCCGCAGTATCGCCGTCACCGTATAAGGAACTCGCCAGCGTTTTATAGCATCCCGAGCCTAAAATGCCGATCTTTCTGGTACTGGTACTGTCGCTTATCGTCACATAACCGCTCGTTGTTGCAAAAACCATCGACTCAATCGTAATGGTAGCGCCGGTGTTATTCCGTACCCGTGTATCCAAATAATGGGTTTCTCCGGGGTATATCTGCGCGTTATTTTTGCCGTTGAAAGCCCTAATCTTATAATCCGTTACGGTAACCGGCTTGTATTCCGGCGCGGTATCCCCCAGATTTATGTTGAAATACTGTATGGCATTTTTGTACAAATAGGACATGATCTTGTCCTGCAGGACAATCTTTGCCGCATTGTCTTCCGTGTTATTGCCCGCATACTTCGCCACATCCAGAAAGTCCGCAAAATTGGTATCGGGAACGGTGTTGATGCCCAGCGAATAGACCGCTTCCGTATCGGCGGTCGCGCCGGAAAAAACCACCAGATAGTCCTGTACGGACCACGGTACGGCCAGCGACGCTGCAAACACTTTGGCAAATGTGTCGGCGCTGGCGGTCTTAAACGCATAGGCCCGCGCGTTAGGCGCAATAATCACGCCGGACACCGGTTTATTTGATCGCACCACAAATTCCACCGGCGCTTTGTTGAATTTTATGGAAACCGAATCGTCCCAGCTTTTCCCGCTGATGGGATCGTCAATGGTTATGCCGATTTTTTTAATTTCGTATTCGTTTTGAATTTCCTTGCAGGCAAGGGTCAGGTCTATCACCCTCCTCCTGCCCGGTTCGATGGTTCCCAATATGCCCGCCGGTGAACCGGAATTGAGAACCAGATCATCGTCCAATTTCAGTTTATAAACCGCCGCGGTACAATCGACGGTTCCGGTGTTTTCAATTTCGATGCTTAACGCATAGGAAAATAAATTGGCATACAGCCGCGTCATGTCCGCCTCGGCGGCAAGCGTGTACGCTTTGGGTTTTATGGATGTTTTGAAATTGACGCCCGTGGTTACCGTAATGGTTCCTACGTCGTCTCCGTTGACGTTGGGCAGCACGACGGTTGTTTGATCTCCGGCCTTAACCGCGTATTCATCGCCGGCAATTACGCCGTTAGCCGTAAACTTTCCTTCGTTATCGGTAGTCGTTGTGGTTGTTTTGGTTCTATCGTTAATATTTGATATGGTGACGTTAATGCCGCCCAGGCCGGAACCAACCGCGCGGCCCGCGGTTCCGGCGGGGAACACATCGCCCCAGATGGATCCGCTGAAGTTCGATGTCGCGGGACGGGAGGCGTACAGGTAATACGTGCGGGAACCGTCGCTGACCTCAATGACCCGCGCGGATTGTTTGACCAGCGCCGCGTCGGTGGAAAAGGTCAGATTATTCACCTTTATCGCATTGCTGGTGATATACCACGCCTCCCCGGTATCCATCCGTATCCATTCGCCCCAAAATTCCCGCGAGAAGTTACGGGGCGGCCCGGACGGCGTTACAGCGGGGTCATCCTCCGGTTCATCCGGGTCATTCGGCAGGACATCACAGCTGTTAATGAACAAAAACGCCCCAACCGCCAGAAAAACGAGGCATTGACGATGGAAACGAAACGGGATCATTACCATATAATATAGCATATTTTCGATAAAAAATCACTATTCCTGTTCTTTACAAAATGCGAGTTATTCGTTAAAGTTAAACGAGGGGAGTAGAAGTGGAATTTGTACGACAAATTGTTAATAGCAATGCTTTAGAGCCGGTCTTGACCTTACCGCCGTCTTTCCATGATGTCCAGGTGGAGGTTATTGTGCTGCCTGTTGATAACATGAGAGTCGGTTTTTCAGCCCCCCTTGGCGACTCGCCGAAACCGGTAAAACATTCGGCTTTTGGGCGCTTAAAAGCCTACGCCAATCCTGCTCTTATACCGGAAGAAAAAGGCGCGTGGGAAAAAGCGGCGGCGGAAAAATATGCCCTTCATTGACGCTAACGTTATTCTGCGTTATGTACTGGACGATCATGCCGAACTTTCCCCAAAAGCGAAAAGTATTATTGATGAAAATATTGTAGAAACACCGATAGAGGCCCTCTGTGAAGTCGTTTTTGTTCTGTCTCGAATTTATGGTATAACCCGAAAAGACATAGCGGATACTCTTTTGGATTTTTACGGAAATACGAATTGCATCCTGCCGCATAGAGAAGCGGTAATCAGGGGAATAGCGTATTTTGGCGATAAAAACCTTGATTTTGTCGATTGTATTCTGGCTGGATATTATGAAACGGAAAATATCACCATTCATACATTTGACGCTCAACTTGAGAAATTATTAGCGGCTATTGCACAAACAAAAGGCTGATTTTTCCTCTTCCCCCCCAAACTCGTGCGTTGGACGCACGAGTTTTCGTAAATTTTGCTATCTTTTTTGAGAATCGTGCGTTAATTACTCATGACAAACCTTTCCGCGTGTGGTAAAATTTACCTAATGCATGGTTAATAAGGAGCAAACATGAAAACGAAACAGACTTTTCTGTACGGTATGTTAGCGGTAATTTTCGCGCTGACGTTTAACGCCCTGTCGTTGACAGGCTGCGAAAGCCCGACCAATGGCGGCGGCGGTGGTGGCACCGGCGCTGGCACTGGTGGAGGCGGAGGCGGCGGTGATGGCGGCGGAACCGGCAACAAGCCTAGAGCCGTAACCGACGTCATACTGGATAGAACTGAGCTTATACTGGCGGTTGGTAAGACAGAAACCCTTACCGCCACGGTTGCGCCCGAAGACGCAGCCAACAAAGCCGTGTCGTGGAAATCAAGCGATACCGGTGTTGCTACGGTCGCAGACGGGCTGGTTACCGCCAAAGCGGAAGGAACGGCGACCATAACCGTTACCACCGCGGACGGCGGAAAAACAGCGACTTGCGCCCTAACCGTAGACAATCGTCCGTTGGGCAAATGGTACAGCAACAACGGCCAATATCGACCCTATACCCTCACCATTACCGCCGGCACTATCAGATGGGAGGATGAGAACGGCACCTTTGTACAATATGCCAATGTGGTTTGGACGAAAGCGGATAACACCAATACCGCCAACAAAACCAACTACCCCAACGGTTATACCGTTACCGGCGATCGATCTTCAAGTCCTAGCGGTGGTTATTATAACACTAATTTTGGTTTTGTCGCCATGTCAGCAGACGGTAAGTCGGTGTATCTGGGGACAGACGCTGCAACCGCATTTAATTCAAACAGTTCCGGATCAATTTATGCTAAAGCACTCACCTACACCGCCGTTTCCAACAGCGCCACCGGCACCACCGCTATCAACTTTACCTTTAGCGCTGCGGTTACCGGTTTAACCGCCGATGATATTACGATTACCGACGGCTCAGGCTCGGCAACCAAAGGGGCATTGTCTGGAACTGGAAACGGTACAAGATGGACGCTGACCGTTACCTGGGTAACTGCCGGAAATATAACGGTGTCGATCGACCGATACAACATTGAAAACGCGCCCAAAACGGTGACGGTTTACCAAGAGTCAAACATCACCTATACCGCCGTTTCCAACCGTACCACCGGCACCTCCGCTATCAACTTTACCTTTAGCGCTGCGGTATCGGGTTTAACCGCCGACGCTATTGCCATAACCGGCGGCTCAGGCACGGCAACCAAGGGGGCGTTGACCGGAAGCGGTACAACGTGGTCGCTGGGAGTTACCAATGTCACTACCGGAGATGTAACGGTGGCGATCGGCCACGGCGAGATTGAAAGCGCGCCCAAAACGGTGGCTGTTTACGAGATCACCATGATCCCGCTTACCGAAAATGTATGGGCTGACGGCAGCATACCAACGGACGGCGAGCAGTGGTTCGTTTTTACCGCCACCGCGTCCACGCAGTACATACATTTCTCTACTTCCGGCACGCTGAAAAACGTGTACGTGCAGGTGTATACCAGCAGCGTCGCAACGGTAGGAAGCGAAACAAACTTGTTTAGCTCTATCACCAGAATCTCACGACCGCTGTCATCGGGACAGACGTACTATATCAGGGTGAGGGCGTATCAAAGCAACAGCGGCGGCACCTACAAGATAGGGTTCGGGTCAATCGTACCGCTTGACTACCATCCTCTCCGGCTTACCGCAAACCAATGGAGCAAAGACCACCCCATAGCACGGAACAGCGAGCGGTGGTTCGTTTTTACCGCCACCGCGTCCACGCAGTACATACATTGCGTTCCTACCAACACCAACTCTGTGTACGTGCAGGTGTATGACAACAGCGGCGCAACGGTAGGAGACAAAACAATCATGGACAGCTCTAACACATCATACATCTCACGATCGCTGACATCGGGACAGACGTACTATATCAGGGTGGAGCTGTTAAGCATAAGCAACAACGAAACCCACTTCGATATAGTGTTCAATACGTCAAGCACCAAGCCGCAGAAGTAGATGGGAGGGGGGGCAGTTTGCCCCCTGCATTACATTAAGAAGTTAAGGAAGGATCACATGAAAACGAAACAGACCATTCGGTACGGCGCATTAGCCGTAATGTTCGCGCTGGCGTTTAACGCCTGCGATGACGGATCAGGCACGGGCGACGGAGGAGGAGGAGGCGGTGGCGGCGGACACACCCACACCTACAGCACCGAATGGTCTTTCAACGCCACACAGCATTGGTACGAATGTACCGCCGGTGACGGCGCGAAAAAAGGCGCTGTCAAACACGACGGCGACCCCTGCACCGAGTGCCATTATGACAGCAACAAACCCCTGGTTACATTCAGCAAGGTAACAGCGGACGGCGGCGCAAGAGCCACCACCACCACGCTCACCCTCACCTTGAGCGAGGCAATTACCGGGCTTACCGCCACTGACATTACCCTGAGCGGCGTAACGGGCGTACAAAAGGGAACCTTGAGCGGCACGGGGTCAACCTACACCCTGCCGATTAGCGGCTTTACCGCGGGCGGGACTTTGACCGTAGCGGTGGCGGCAAAGACCGGCTATAACATCAGCGGTTCGCCCAAGACCGTAACTATTTACTACTACACGCCCGGCGGAGGCGGCGGCGGCATGAACTGGACAGCCGTAGCGGACAGCACATTCGGCTCCGGCGAGACCATCAGCGGTATCGCCTACGGGGGCAACAAGTTTGTCGCCGTGGGTAGTAACGGCAAAATGGCGTATTCCACCAACGGTACAACCTGGACACCCGTAGAAAACGACGCCGTATCAGACAGCGGATTCGGCGCAACCGCCATCAACGCCATCGCCTATGGAGGCGGCAAGTTTGTCGCCGGGGGTAATAACGGCAAAATGGCGTATTCGTCTAACGGCGAAACATGGACACCCGTAGCGGACAGCAAATTCGGCACAACCGACATCCGCGCCATCGCCTATGGAGGCGGCAAGTTTGTCGCCGTGGGTTTGCAAACAATGGCGTATTCTACGGACGGCGTAATATGGACAGCCGTAAACAACTATGCATTCACGAACTGGAATGACATCCTCGCCATCGCCTATGGAGGCAACAAGTTTGTCGTCGGGGGTGGTGTGAATGATGACAGCAAAATGGGGTATTCCGCAGACGGCGTAAGCTGGACAACCGTAGCGGACAGCACATTCCGCGAGTCTAGGATCTGGGGTATCGCCTATGGAGGCGGCAAGTTTGTCGCCGGGGGTTATAACGGTGAAATGGCGTATTCCGCAGACGGTATAACATGGACAGCCGTAGCGGACAGCACATTCGGCATATTAGCGTACATCCGCGGCATCGCCTATGGCAACAACAGGTTTGTCGCCGTGGGTTATAGTCAGAGTGGTTCTTATCCCAATTATACTTATACTGGCAAAATGGCGTATTCCGCCAACGGTACAACCTGGACAGCCGTAGCAAACGACGCCGTATCAGACAGCGGATTCGGCACAACCGCCATCCGCGCCATCGCCTTTGGAGGCGGCAAGTTTGTCGCCGTGGGTGGTGGCGGCAAAATGGCGTATTCGAACTAAGGGAGCGCAGGGGGCAGTGGGGGCAGTTTGCCCCCTTGCGCCCTTGCGTTACATTAAGCCGCTGCTAACATTTATTGCCGGAACCGGCAGTCACTTCATCAACAATTTCGTATTGGTGCTCTTTGCCGAATGATATTATACATATAATCTTCAGGGTAAAATTTTTTATCAATCAAGAGTTTGACCGTTACTATGTCTTTTTCAGCCATTCCGGTTAATTCTTCGGCAGATTCAGTAACCAGCGATTTATCCATAAAGCAGTTTCCCTTTGGTTAAGATGGTATTTTTAATGCCATTTGGATTTTTTATATCATAAAAATATTTCTCTCTGTATACCAATATATCGGCGGGGATAATGTCATGGTCATATAAACTCAGCGCAATTTTCATATATGTTTTTGATTTGTCCAAATTATTCCCGATAATAACGCACAGGTCAACGTCGCTTTTTTTGGTTGGTCTTCCATAGGCATAGGAACCAAAAAGGTATATTTTCTTTATAACGCCCGGCTCCACGCTGTCAAGAATAAGCGAGCGTATGAACGGTATTTTATCGGCAAAAGGAGGGGCGGCGCGCCCCCGGGCCGTTGGAGGCTTGGGGGCGCTTTTCTTACGGACGGCCGCTGCGGTTTTATTCACGGTTTGTTCCTCATCTACTCTACCTATTCTAATAGGCGACATGTGCGTTGTCAAGGTATACATTGTATCTACTCCACCCCCAGCCCGCGGGCTTCGAGGGCGAGGGCGGTGTCGGCGGCGGCTTCCATCATGCGCTCGGTGACGAGGGGGACGAGGAGCAGCAGGCGGCGCGGGCCGCGCTTGCACACGCGGGCGTCGCAGGCAAGGTTCGCCGTTTCCCACAGTTCAAAAAAGCGGGGAATGAAGCCTAACATCAGGCTGATACCTAAACTGAAAAAGGCCGTGTTCCGCCCCAGCCGTATCTCCAGCGCTGCCAGGGAAAGGCGCAGTTCCCGCATGGTGGTAACGGCAAAGAGCAGGGCGGCGGCGGTAAAGGGGACAAAAATACGCAGCGCGGTAATGACTCCGGTAACGGGCGCGCGCACGTTGATCAGTATGACGCATAACGACATGAGCGCCAGCATCCGCGACCCCCTGAGCAGTTCCCAGGGGGGGATGCGCGCGGCAATGGAAGCGGCGAATATCAGCGCCATGGCGGCGGCAAGGCCGTACACCGAGAAACAGGCAGCCGTTGAGAGTACCATGACGGCGAGAAGTTTGAGGCCCGCCGGCGCGCGGTGGAGTACGGTTTTTCCGGCGCGGTAACGGAAGGGAACTACAGCCACGAACAGTCCTCCACGGCGGCATAATTGCGCCGGGGATCGCGCACCCCCCAGGCGGGGTCAAGCGCGTCCAAAACCGCGGCGGGCGCGCCGTCATTGCGTATAACGCCCCGGTGCAGTATCACCAGCCGGTCGGCCAGCGCAAGCGTTTTTTCCAGTTCGTGGGTCAGTATGATGAGGGTCTTGCCGCTGTTTTTCAAATCGCGGATGATGCTGAGGGTCTGAACCACCCCCGGCCAGTCGAGGTTGGCAAACGGCTCATCCATGATCACCGCGTTACAGCCCATGGCAAGCACGCCGGCGACGGCAAGGCGGCGCTTTTCTCCGCCGGAAAGGCGGCGGGGGGAATTGTCCCGCTTTTCGCTTAAGCCCAAAGCGGCAAGGGCTTTGTCCGCGCGGACGCCGGCCTCGGCGCGGGAAAGGCCCATATTCTCCGGCCCAAAGGCGGCGTCCTCCGCGACCGTCTCCCCCACTATCTGCGCATCGGCGTCCTGAAACACCAGCCCCAGTTCCCCGCGCAGGGCCTTTTCGCTTTCACGCCGCTGGCCGCGCTTGCCGCCGTACAAAGAACGCCCCCGAAACAGCACGTCCCCGCCGCTGGGCTCCAGCAGGCCGGCAATGATCCGCATCAACAATGTTTTCCCCGATCCGTTTGATCCGGCAACCAGCAGGCACTGGCCCTCAATAATGTCAAGGTTGATGCTGTCCAGCGCGGTAAACGGCTGCCCCCCTGATGCGGCGGGNAAAATTTTGTTAATGTTATTAACACAAAAAAGCGGCGCCATCATTACGCCGACAACAACTGCGCGGCGGTCTTGCGCAGGCGGGGGGCGATAAGTCCGGCAATAACGCCTTTAACCGCATCGCCCGGCAGGAAGGGGACAAAGCCCGCC
>JGI24698J34947_10002431_pt1 | contig 10033 bp, 8 predicted proteins | sample TergutMp193P3_FD_34947 | JGI IMG/M metagenome (IMG submission 34947) | reverse complement strand
ACGATCATAAAGCCCAGGATGGAAGAAATTTTCAAGATGGTTAAACAACACCTTGACACATTAAATCTTCCGCGTCCCCTTGGAGGAGGCGTTGTGCTTACAGGTGGCGGAGCGCAGCTTGCGGGCGTTGTAGAACTTGCAAGCGATATTTTAAGGCTGCCGGCAAGGATTGGAAGTCCTATACCTTCTGAGGGATTGGCGGGACTTGTTGAAGAATACCGGACTCCTTCTTACGCATCAGTCATAGGGCTTGCGCTTGAGGGAGAGCGGAGGGCCAGTCTTGATCCTACAGAGCGCACAGGCGAATTGCGGCAAGGCGACAAAAAGAGTTCCGCGCTCATTGACAAATTGAGATCGTGGCTAAGAGAAGAATTTTTTTAATAGACAGTATTAAAAGTCTGTTAATTAAAGATATATTAAACGGAGGGGGAATTAAAGATGAATGTTTTGGCGGTGTGTGAAAAACCACAGGTGACACAGTTAAAGGTGACGCAGTCACCAGTAATCCAGTTTAAACCGCAGGAAGCGTCTGGATCAGCTCTTAAGGTGGTTTTGGCTAACGAGAGCGCTCAAAACCGGGGGCAGGAAGGAGATGTGCCGGCTGTAATAAAAGTAGTCTCCACGGGCGGAGGCGGGGCAAACGCGTTAAACCGCATGATTGACTCAGATATTTGCGGAGTCGAGTTTATTGCGGTTAATACGGATATCCAGGACCTTTACAACAAAAGCAGGGCGGACATTAAGCTGCAAATTGGCTCAAAAGTTACAGGTGGACGAGGAGCGGGCGGTGTTCCCGACAAGGGCGAGAAGGCGGCGCTGGAAGATCTGGAAGCGATTGCCGAAGTTTTAAGGGGAACCGATATGGTTTTTATTACCGCAGGTATGGGCGGCGGAACAGGAACAGGCTCCGCTCCAATAATCGCGAAAATCGCAAGAGAACTGGGAGCTCTTACAGTGGCGGTTGTTACGACACCCTTTGAATTTGAGGGTCGTTACAAGATGAGGCTTGCCGAAGAAGGAATCGCCAAACTGCGGGAACAGGTAGATACACTTATCGTTATTCCAAATCAGTATCTGTTTAAAATTATTGACAGTACAACTTCATTGAACAGTGCCTACCTTATGGCGGATGAAGTATTGTGCCAGGGTGTACAGGGTATATCGGAATTAATAACGAAAACAGGCTTTAAGAACACCGATTTCGCGGATGTGCAAACCATAATGAAGGGCAAGGGAGACGCGCTCATGGGTATCGGTTTTGGTTCAGGTGAAAACCGCGCTCTGGAAGCGGTTAAAAACGCCATAGACAACCCTCTTCTTGAAGATACCAGCATAGACGGCGCTACCGGAGTTCTGATAAATATTGCGGGCTCCGATATCACCCTTGTTGAATTCAATAATATAATGGAATCAATTCATGAAAAGTGCGACCAGGATGTCAATATTATTCACGGCTTTCGCATCGATCCGGAGCTTGGTAATGATATTCAGATAACGGTAATCGCGACAGGCTTCGCCAGAACAAAACCAGCCGAAACAAAACCTCAGGCGGTTTGTAAAAGTTCGGATTGTGATTTTATTGATTACAACGAATATGTGAGAATGGTGGAAAGGACAAAGCGTCCCGAATACCTGTCGTACCTTCCGCCAAGGGAATATCAGGATGATCTTGACGTTCCCTCGGTAATAAGAAATTACAATTTCCAGTCGGAAGAAAAACCGATATTGGAAACAGTGGAGAAAAGTTAATTTGGAAAAAAACGATCTTTTGAACAGATACTGTTCCCGGCTTGTCGCGATAGAGCGACGCGCAGTATTGACAAGGGAATCATACAGCCTTGAAATTCGCCGCTTTCTGGATTTCCTTGAAACGGAAAAAACTTCCCTTGCCGATGTGGACGCAGTCTTTCTTTCCACGTATCTTGCGATGCGCCGAACTGTTGATAAAATAGACTCCCGTACTGCGGCCAAAACAGTATCCGCTCTTCGTTCGTTTTTCAGGTTTTTGATGGATGAGGGGCTTGTAAATGACAATCCCGCCATCGTTATTGAAAGTCCCAAGCGGTGCGCGCGCCTTCCAGAAGTAATGGATAAAGAAACAATTGAAGCATTATTGGACACTGTGGATACAAGCAACCCGCGCGGCTGCCGTGACAGATGTCTTTTTGAGCTGATCTTTTCCGCCGGCCTTCGCGTTTCGGAAGCTGTGGGGCTTAATATCAGGGACATTGATATTGAGGAGGGCATCGCAAAAGTTAGAGGGAAGGGTAACAAGGAGCGACTTGCCCTGTTTGGGCAACCGGCTACCATGCGACTGAAACAGTATCTGCAGGAGGCAAGACCGAGACTTGCGGGCAAGGTGAATAAAAGCCCGGCCCTGTTTATCGGAAGGAACGGCAAACGGCTTTCCAGAAAGGGCATCTGGAAAAATTACGCGAAATCGGCCGCCCTTGCCGGAACGTCCTCGCATCTTCACACGCTGCGGCACAGTTTTGCTACCGCTCTTCTAAAAGGCGGAGCGGATTTGAGGACTGTTCAGGAACTTTTGGGACACGCCGATCTTTCCACGACCCAGATTTATACACATGTAGACGTCGGCGTTCTTCGTGAGAATCACAGACGTTTTCTGCCCAGACTGAATATGGCTGAATCGTGAGAGTGTTTATATGAAACAGTTAAAAGAAATTTTATTGGGTATTTTTGTTATTCTCGTTTTTGGATGGCTTATAACCTACGTCTACCGTTATGAAACCAGCAGTAAAAACAAGGAATTGGCTAAACGTATTGCCGAATTAAGTCCCCGCGGGGGCCCTCCTGAAACTATTGACGGCATGAGACAGGCAATCGCGTTATACGAGAATCAGATTGAACGGAATGTAAGGGAGGGAGCGCAGACCGGAGTTTACTGGAAAATTCTTGCGATACGCCTTGCCGACAAGAAACTTGATAACGACGCGCTTGACGCTCTTGAAAGGGCGATTTTTTATAATTCAGAAGATCCAATTCTTTATTATTTAACCGGAGTCTCAGCCGCAAAAGTAGCAAAATCAAAAGTAGGGTTTTCGGCTGACGCACAGGTAGAAAGAGAACATTATTATAAACTTTCCGAGAACGCTTATTTGCGGGCTCTGGAACTGGATGTTACATATACAAAAGCGATGTACGGCCTTGCGATATTGTACGTATTTGAACTAGACCGCCCACAGGATGCGATTGTCCAACTTGAGCGTTATTTGCAAATACAGGCATCCGATATTAACGCGATGTTTGTTCTTGCAAGGTCATATTACATGATGCGGAATTTTTCTTCCGCGATAGAAGTATACGAAAGGATCGTAGCGCGCACGAAGGATCAAAAAATAAAAGAGGAAGCGTTTAAAAACATGGATATAGTCCGGGAGGCGATGTATGAATAAGCGCGGCCTTTTGGATTTGACCATTTCTCTTTTACCCGGCTTAAAAGTGCATGACAAAATAGCACTGCTTGAATTTTTTAACCGGGAAGAGGAATTGTACGCGCAGTCGAGGAGAGATATTGAGGAAATTCTAAAACATGAGCTTAAATTATTTTGGGACATAAATGAAATTCGCGATAAAGCGGGTCGTATTGATACAATATGCGAAATGCGATCAATAAAATGGGTATCATGGATCGAAAGAGAATATCCACCTCTGTTGAGGGAAATATACGATCCACCGCCGGTTGTCTTTTTTAGAGGAAATCTTCCAGACCCGGAAAAAGCCCTGCTTGGCATGGTAGGCACACGAAAGCCAAGTCCAGATGCGGCCGATCAGGCCTATAAAATAGGGCTGGGTATGGGACAGGCTGGAGTGTCGGTAGTTTCGGGTCTTGCCTATGGCATTGACGCAATGGCACACCGGGGAAATCTATCAGGTGGCGTTCCGGGGTACGCAGTGCTGGGTTCCGGAGTGGATGAAATTTACCCTTCCGCAAACAGGCTTCTTGCGAAAAAAATACTGGATTTAGGCGGCGCACTGATTTCAGAATATCCTCCCGGCGTCCGTCCCGATAAGTGGACTTTTCCCGAGAGGAACAGGATAATTTCTGCCCTGTCGCGGAGCGTCTTGATTGTGCAGGCGCCAAAAAAGTCTGGAGCTCTGATTACGGCGGCCTTTGCGCTGGAGCATGGAAAGGAACTGTGGGTTGCTTCCTGCGGCGTAAAGCAAGGTGCATTTGACAACCGGGGCACCTGCCGTCTGGCGCAGGACGGAGCGGATGTGATATATACGGAGAAGGATATTTTAGAAAGATGGGGAATGGAAATTGCAGATAACGAAAAAGGGGATGTTTCGGTAAGAATGGACAGGAAGAATTTAATTTCTTCCATAGCGGATTTTCTAAAAATTGAAATTTAAGGATATAGTATGGCAGCAGAGGCAAGGGCTAAGAAGCAAAGCTCGGAGAAAAAGAAGAAAACGGAAAAACAGATACTTGTGATTGTAGAATCTCCGGGAAAGGTTAAGACAATAGAAAAATACCTAGGTCCTTCCTACAGTGTAAGAGCGTCTATGGGGCATTTGATTGATCTTCCAAAGTCCAGAACGGCGATAGATGTGGATCATAATTTTGAGCCTGAGTATATTACTATACGCGGAAGGGCAAAAATATTAAGGGAACTGCAAATGGACGCGAAGAAATCAGGCAAAGTATTGCTTGCTTGCGATAATGACCGTGAAGGAGAGGCGATTGCTTGGCATTTACGAAACGCAATTACCGCGAAAACAGAAAAAGTGCCGATAGAGCGAATTAGTTTTAACGAAATAACGCCGCAGGCCGTAAAGGACGCCGTCCTAAATCCGCGCGGCATTGACGAATCGAAAGTATCCGCTCAAAAAGCCCGCCGTGTATTGGACAGGCTTGTGGGCTATAATCTTTCGCCCCTTCTGTGGAAAAAAGTAAAAAACGGCCTTTCCGCAGGACGCGTTCAGTCTGTGGCGCTGCGTCTTATCTGCGAACGGGAAAAAGAAGTAGATAACTTTATTCCCGAAGAATACTGGACGCTTGAAGCCGATTTAAAGAATGGAAAAACAGTTTACACCGCGCAGCTTATACTTTGGAATAACAACAAACCAGAACTAAAAAACGAGTCCGAAGTAAAAGCTATTATTGAAAAAATAAGAAACGAAGAATGTATAGTATGCGATATCCGCGAAATCGACAAGACTATAAGGCCCAAGTCGCCGTTTACAACATCGCAGCTTCAGCAGACGGCGGCAAATCGTCTTGGTTTTACCTCACGCAAGACAATGCAGGTTGCCCAACAGCTTTATGAAGGTGTAAGTATCGGCTCTTCAAGGGTAGGTCTTATCACATATATGCGCACCGACAGCGTCCGCATTTCGCAGACGGCGCTTGAAGACGTACGCGCATGGATTGGCAAGAACTATCCGAATGAAATGCCGCAAAAGGCGGTTGAGTACACGGTAGGGAAGAAAGCGCAGGACGCGCATGAAGCCATAAGGCCCACATATACCGAATACACGCCTGAGTCAATTAAGGAATACCTGACAAAGGATCAAATACGCCTTTATACAATAATTTGGGAACGTTTTGTATCAAGTCAGATGATTAATGCGAAAAGCAGGACTGTCAGCGCGGACATCAAGGTTGTTTCAGGCGCTGATGAGGGGATTTTCCGCATCAGCGGATCGAGGCTTCTTGAGAAAGGTTTTTACAATGTAATCAAACTTCTTTCTTCCAAAGAAGAAAATACCAACTCCTGTCCATCGTTTAAAACAGGCAATAAGGTAAAAGTTGAGAAATTCAGAAGTGAACAGCACTTTACCCAGGGGCCGGCTCGTTATTCGGACGCTTCCATTGTACGCACCCTAGAAGAAAAAGGCATCGGTCGCCCTTCGACTTACGCTTCAATAATTTCTCTTTTGCTGGATCGTTACTACGTTACGCGCTCGAATAAACAGCTTGTGCCTACGGTTCTGGGCAAATTGATAAACGATGTATTGGTAGAACATTTTCCGCTGTATATGGATGCGGATTTTACCGCCTCAATGGAAACAAAACTTGATGAAGTGGAAGAAAACAGAGTCAGCTGGCCCGATATGATAAGAGAATTTTGGGATCCGTTTAAAACTGCGGTGGATGGGGTAAGCAAGACAATAGAATCATTTAAAGGAACCCTGGATGAAATAACGGAGTTTACCTGCGAGAAATGTGGAAAGCCTCTATTAAAGAAACTGGGCCGTTTCGGATATTTTCTTGCCTGTTCCGGATTCCCAGAGTGCCGTTATACCAAATCAATCCCGCTTGCCAAGTGTCCTAAATGTTCGGGTGATGTGATTGCGCGAAAAACAAAGGGCAGGGGCAAAGAATTCTACGGCTGCGTAAACTATCCCGAATGTGATTTTATCAGCCACTTTAAACCAATAAAACAGGATTGTCCCAAGTGTGGATTTTTCATGGTTGAAAAATACGACAAGAGAAACGGTACCCATAAGGCTTGTATAAATCCTGATTGTGATTATCTTCACAGCGCGGATGAGGAACAGTGAGTAATGAGTAATGAACAATTGACAATAAACGAATATCTTTCTTACCTTGAGTCGGTAAAGGGGTGTTCAGCGCGCACGGTGGAGGCATACAGGAACGATCTTTTCAGGTTTTCAAATTATTGCTGCAATCACGGGATCGCGCCGGATAAGGCATCCGCCTATGAAGTACAGAGCTTTATCGCCGAATTAAGCGCCCAGCGTATGGCGGCTTCAAGCGTAAACCGCGGCCTTTCATCGGTTAGGGGCTTTTACCGCTGGATGGTGCGTTTTAACAAAAGGGAGGATAATCCCTGTTCGGCGCTCAGAAATGTAAAAGCGCCGGTGAGACTGCCCTCGGTGTTATGGGAAAATGAAATGGCCGATTTTGCCGCGCTGCCGGAAACGGCCGGGATTCTCTGGCCCGTAAGGGACAAAGCCCTGATTTTGACAATGTATTCGGCAGGATTAAGGGTTTCCGAAGTGGTTTCGCTTTCCATGGAAAAAATTTCAGGCTCATTTGATGAGGCCAGAATTACGGGAAAGGGGGGCAAGATGCGTTATGTGTTTTTTTCCGAAGAGGCAAAAACAGCTATTACCGAATACCTTCCCCAGCGAAAAGCGCGTCTGAGAATGGCAGGCGTTAACGGAAAGAATGGCGCTTTATTTATCAGCAGAAAGGGGCTACCGATTTCTGTTCCCGGGGTGCGCTGGATAATATCCCGTTATGCGCAGTATTCAGGATTGGGAAAAAATATTCATCCCCACTCGTTGCGCCATAGTTTTGCGACGCATTTGGTAAATTCAGGCTGCGATGTGCGCATGGTACAGGAAATGCTCGGACATTCGAGTCTTTCTACAACACAGCGCTACACGCATGTTAACATTGAAAACCTGAAAAAGGTATACGCCGCGAGCCACCCGCACGGAAAAGCCGCGTTAATAAATAAAAGAGGGCCGGTAAATGGAAAAGAAAAATAAGATCAGAAGCACTACTGTAATTGCCGTGCGTAAAGACGGCAAGGTAGCGATGGCAGGAGACGGACAGGTAACAATGGGTGATACCGTAATGAAAAATAATGCCCGCAAAGTGCGCCGCCTTATGGACGGAAAGGTGCTTTGCGGCTTTGCAGGTGCGACCGCCGACGCGTTTACCCTTTTTGATCGATTTGAGACAAAACTGAAAGAATATTCAGGTGATCTTGCGAGATCTGCGGTCGAGCTTGCAAAAGACTGGCGTATGGATCGCACTTTAAGGCGGCTGGAAGCCCTTCTCCTTGTCGCGGATGCGGCAAAGACCTTGTTAATATCCGGCACGGGAGACGTGATCGAACCTGCCGAAAACGCGCTTGCGATAGGTTCCGGCGGCAATTACGCTTATGCGGCAGCCCTTGCCTATCTTGAAGGCAGTGGTTTTTCAGCCGCGCAAATCGCGGAAAAAAGTCTTAAAATTGCCGGCAACATCTGCATATATACAAATATGCAAATAACATTAGAAGAATTATGAGGTGAGGCTGTGATGAGTGATAAAAAACAAATGCATGAAAAGCTTAATAAACTGACGCCAAAGGAAATAGTTACCGAACTGGATAAATACATTGTTGGTCAAAGAAAGGCAAAACGTGCGGTAGCCGTGGCTCTGCGGAACCGCATAAGAAGGCTGAAACTTGATCCTGAGCTACGCGAAGATATTGCCCCAAAAAATATCCTTATGATAGGACCTACTGGCGTGGGAAAAACAGAAATCGCCCGAAGACTTGCGAAACTCACTGGTTCTCCCTTTATAAAGGTGGAAGCGACAAAGTATACCGAAGTAGGCTATGTGGGCCGCGACGTTGAATCCATGATTCGCGATCTTATGGCCGCAGGTTTTCAGATGGTAAAACAAGAAATGCAGGAGTCTGTTACCCATGAAGCGGAAAGAAGGGCCGAAGAAGAGCTCCTTGATTTATTGCTTCCGACCAACACTAAGAAACAGAAAGACAAAAAAACAAAACCGGGTCCGATTGTGAGGCCGATGGGCACTTTTTCAATTAATCCTGAAAATTCCAATGGCAGCATTATCGCGACTACGTTACATCTTGGAATTCCAATCATGAAAAAAACGGACGAAAACACGCAGAAAAATGCGTCGGAAGATGAAGCTCAGAATGCGAATATAACGGATGAAACACTGGCGGAAGATACAAATGAAGAGACCGACGACAAGTTCAGAACGACAAGAGAAAAATTACGCGTCATGCTTCGTGAAGGAAAACTTGATGAGCGGTCGGTTGAGCTTATGGTAAATCAAAATCCGCAATTTCCGGCAATCGAAATGATGGGTACAAGCATGGAAGATATTGAGTCCAGCCTTTCGGGAATTGCGGGCTTTTTCAGCGGCGCCAAGAAGAAAAAAGTTGTTACCGTAGCCCGTGCGAAAGAGCTACTGAAGACCGAAGAAGCGGAAAAACTTGTAGACCGCGACAGGGTAAGCGACGAGGCCCGCCAACGCGTGGAAGAGACGGGCATAATTTTCATTGACGAAATTGACAAGATCGCCGTAAAGGGCGATAGGGGAGGAGGAGGTCCCGATGTTTCCCGCGAAGGTGTTCAGAGAGACATTCTTCCCATTGTCGAAGGCGCCACGGTAAATACTAAATGGGGTCCCGTTAATACGGACCATATTCTCTTTATAGCGGCCGGCGCTTTCAATGTTAGCAAGCCTTCGGATCTTATTCCCGAATTGCAGGGTCGTTTCCCCCTGCGGGTAGAGCTGGATTCGCTTGGGAAAGACGACTTTTTGCGTATCCTTACAGAGCCCAAGAACGCGCTTATCAGGCAGTACACGGAGCTTCTTGCGACTGAGGATGTGAAACTCAATTTTGCAGGCGAGGCTATCGAACATCTGGCCGCCCTTGCCGCAGAGGTAAACTCGAAACTTGAAAATATCGGGGCGCGCAGGCTTCACACAATAATGGAAACCCTGCTGGAGGAGCTTTCGTTTGAAGCGTCAGATATTGCACCGGCAAATATTGACGTTACCGTCGATTATGTAAATCAAAAACTGTCTGAAATCGTAAAGGATCAGGATCTTGGCAGATATATCCTTTAAAAATGACTTAAGAAGCGTTTTTTTATANCCGATGTTAAAAAAGGAGGAAGGTTTTTATGAATACTTTTGCGAGAACTGTTGATTTGCTTCACCGGGCAATGGATGTAAGTACGGTCCGCCGTAATGTTATAGCCAATAATATTGCAAATGCTAATAGTCCTGGTTTTAAGCGTTCGTTTGTCAATTTTGAAAGCGAACTTAAACGGGCGCTGGAAAGTGAAAAACAAAAACCGGCTCTGGAATTGACCTTGTCCAACCCCGATCACATACCCAACTGGAAGGAAAGAGACTACAGAGATGTGCAGATTCGCAGGGTCTTGGACTATACGACAACTTATAACAACAGCGGAAGTAACGTAGACCCGGAGCAGGAATTCATGCTCGCCACCGAAAATCAAATGCTCTACAGTCTTTTTGCGCAGGCGGCGGCGT
>JGI24698J34947_10002430_pt1 | contig 10034 bp, 18 predicted proteins | sample TergutMp193P3_FD_34947 | JGI IMG/M metagenome (IMG submission 34947) | reverse complement strand
TTTCCGTTGAAATTTGTTCAAAAATAGGGATGCTGTTTTGAAAAGAAATATTCGGATAAAATGATTCGTCAATGTAATCCACTCTCTTTAATGGGAACCGAGGCTCCACATCAAAAAGAGTCCCCTTCCCTAGCTTAGTCTTTGGAGTCTCGTTATTATACTTTAACTGAGCCGAAGAACCAGCTCGACTATACTTTACAGAAGCACCATTAATCTCAGCAAAAACAGAATAAGAGTCCTTTCCATGCCTAAAATTATCTTCTGAATGTTTATTTGAAAGCAACGAAACTAACGATTTAATTATCGTGCTCTTTCCATTCCCATTCTTACCATAGATTAAAGTTATACCTTCAGGAGACACATCAGCATCTTTTATAATCCTGTAATCTTTGACTTTAAAAGAAAAGTTATTCATTTTCCGTAGGAGTCTCCTTAATTGCTACTTGAAGCTTCCTCAACCGTCTACGATCTTTCTTTGAACATCTAACCTTTGACCCATGTGGAACAGGCTTCGTACCAGCACACAGTTTCTCCCCACACTTCATACACGTATAAATTTTACCTAATGTCTTATGCCATTCAGGAAGTTTAGATTCATCAAACTCGTGTTTACATGGCTCGTGAACCAGACCAGTCCCTGACAATGCTCCTTTCAACATTTAAAAACACCTATCAATGCGGATAAGCATAAGAGGATCAGTTTCCCCAGAATCCTGCCTAATCTTAGGCTCCTCTTGCCGCAAAGTAGCCTCAAAAATGTCTGCATTCTCAACAGGAACCGTATAGGTCTTTATCTCTCTACCAACAGATGACTTTAAAGTAAAAACCACCCTGGGAGAGGAGTCTTTTGAAGTTGTTTTATTATCCGTTGTAAAACCTGGCATCTATCCTCCTGTTAAATCACAAGCTTATTCGCTTTGTCAGTTAATAAAAACTGGTAATAAGCCTCTGCATTTTCGTAAAAAACTGAAAAAAGTGAGTCTTGGTTGTTTTTAACCCAAGTATCTCTGCCAACCTTACCCTGCACTTTTTCTTCCTCTGCTTCATCACTAATACAACAGTTAAACCAAGCCCCGGCATTCGTTATTAAACCTTTCCATAAACAAAAATGAGTGAGAGTATAATTATTACTTACACCTTTCCCAAAAAACACACGGAAAGGAATAGAAGCCCCTGGAGGAGCGCAGCGGTTCTTTGTAGGACAAATTAGATAACCTTGCTTACCTACAATTTTCTTATCCTCCCCAGAAGCTATGTCAGGAACCTTAGCATCCCCTCGAATGGTGGCTTGTAACATACAATAAAACTTATTTGCATAACCGCCCTCAGCCTTCTCCGCCTCTCCGTTCCAACCAGAATCAAAATTAGCCCTTGTTTGATTCAGATACACAATAGTTTTATCTTTCTTAGAAACCATACCATTAATAATTCTTAAATAATCTCCTCGAATTCGTGCATTAATGCCTGGCAAAGAATCCTCAATAGAAACATCTTCCTCCGCCAACTTCGAAGGAAAGCAAGCAGTGATAGAATCTATAACCATAAGAGAATAGTCCGAGTCCAGAAATGCCCACGTAATCTTTTCTAAATCTTTATAAGTCATAATAGGATAAAGATTAAATAAACCTTTGTATTTTTCATCTTTTAATCCCATAGAACGCGCAAGCTCATCATTATTTTCTGAGGCCACGTAAATAGACTTCATATTCCTATTGGCAAGAGAACGACAAACAGACAACATAAAGGTACTCTTTCCAAAGTTAGAAGAACTGTATAACTGATATAAATAACCAAGCCTCATACCACGACCGCCAGTCAACATATCAAAAGGCAAACACCCAGTATTAACATACTTCTCCTCAGGAGGCTTTAAACCAGCTATTAAATCTTCAATAGAAGATGTCTTCTTACTTTTTTCTGACATTAAACTTTCTCCCTTTGTATTTCCTAAACCACTTCTTACCAATAGGATGTCCGTATGGACACTTGTCTGAATACTCACACCAAGAACTACCAAGATAACCTTTAGAACATCTTGAAGGACAACCAGTAAAACAAGGTGTGAATAAGGGAGGCTTCGGCATAACACTCGGCTCCCTTTTCATAATTAACACCCCGTTTTAAGTTTTCTTTATATACTTATAAAACAACTCTTCAAAAGCCCTCCATGAAAAAATAACCACAGGGTCAGTATTTGTTTGCCTAAAGGCTACTGCACCTATACGACCATCCCCTGCATTCTCATCTGCTTGCTTAACAGCGTCAGGAATATCCATAGTTGACATTGCTTTACATTCGAAATCAAATGGAAACGCTTGCCTAGCCTTTCCACGTAAAACAATATCTACACCCTGCTGAGACATCTCCCTGCTATGAATTAAACAGTCATCATCTTGTTGATCATAAGGAATGTTCAAAAGCTCGGAAATTTTCCTGCAGACCCAAAACTGAAATTCTCTACCTTTTCCTTTAGCACTGGCGTGTTTGATTCTGTTCTGAGACTTAGTTAGTTTGCTTTTTATCTTCTTCACAGAGGAGTAATGTTCAGGCAGTCTGTCCAAACCATAGCAAATAAAACCAATATCTTCATCAGTCAGGCTAACCAACCGTGCCATAAGTACCTCCTTTTTAATTTATACGGCGTGCAGGAGTTGAACCTGCATATATTAAAATCATGCAACACACGTGCATAACACTACAATATTTTATATGCCCATCGCCGTACCAAAACCTAATTACTCAACATTGCGTTTAACTCTTCAGAAGTAATTTCCTGCACCCCTGATGGTATGGTGTTTTGTACGGGAGGGGGTGTAGGAACGTTACTCGGAACACCTTGAGACTGACCTTGAGAAACGGGAACATTTGGAGCTGTACCGAGCGGAACCACAGGAACAGAACCTACAATAGAGGTTGAAGGTTGTGCCTTAACAACAGAAGAATTAAACTGAACAAGAGGTGCTGACCCTTGATTCATGACGGAACCAGTAATCCCTGGTAAAGCCGCTCCACCACTAGGAGAAACCATCCTTTGAGGCTGAGAAGGAACAAAACCTGCAGGAGCAGACTGAAGTGGAGCTGGTTGCATGATAACCCCAGTAGCTATGTTAGGAACCTGTGGATGACTTTGAGGCTGAGAAGGAAAATACCCCGCAGGGGGTGGAGGTGGCAAAACTGCACCAACCCCAACGGCCTGTTTCATAGCACCAAAAGACGCACCCGAATTCATAGGAGATTGACCTCCTGGCCAACACTGGTTCTGCACATCATACCCAAGATCGTATAACAACTGTGCCCAGTCATTATAAGACATGGGATTAACCAAAGAAGACTCACCCATCTGATAAAAAGATTGGACGGCGAGATTTAATTGTTCTTTTTGCTCAGCAGACCAATAATCCCTAAACTTTACATCAGGAAGAATTGAGTAATTCCAATCCATACCCTGCCCACGCTTCTGTGCAGAAAATGTCAAATCCCACTGCAATAAGTCAACCTGCAAAGCAAGGTCGCTAAACTTTTTCCATCGAGCAGGAGTCATTTGCCAAACGTAAATATCCCCTTCAGTAGAATCAGCCCTTCTGTAAACATAAATAGGAACATTGTAGGCCTGAGACCTGCGTCCCAAAGCCTGGCAACAAGTACCCTGCAAACACTGATAAACACCCTTTATATTTTTAGAGGGAACATCTACCCAGTGAGACTCTACTGCTATAGCAGAAGTTGACAACACGGAAAAACGATAAACAACATTTTCTGCCGGATCAAACCTCTCTAAATACGTGGCAGGGAGCTTCTCCCCCGGATTAACAATAGCCATAAATACCTCCATGTTTCAATCCACGCACTACCATAAGTGCGACTCTTAGTTATAATACGAAACTTTAAAACCTTCTCTTAAACCTTCTAAGAAAATCCGTTTTTGAAATAGATTTCAAAAAATCTAAATTGGATGAATCAACACGGTTTAAATCTACAAAAAGAAAATCTGAAACATTAACAGAACAAAGACTCCAATTAAATTTAAAAGTTAACTCATCTGAAGACAAAGAAGTAACAACAAAACTGGGAACATAATATTTAATTTCATTCTCTAAAATATCCAAGTCTATTTCAGGAGAAATCTCCCAAGCCATAATTCTTTTCTCACCTAAATCCCCAACAACACCTATCATAATTATATCTCCTCCAATATAGCTATAACATCATAAGAGGAAACCAAAATATGTTCCTCTGCAGCTAACCATGTACGACCTACAGCGTCCTTCCCAACCGCAGGAAGATCAAACCGCCTACCCATACTCTTTTCAAAAAGAACATGATCCCCTATCTTTACTTTAATAACATCGCTATCACCAATAGCCATAACAATACCAGAACTCTTAACCACAGGCTCTGCACTCACAAGAAACAACCCGCCTTTAGATTTCTCTTCCGCAAGATCAACTTTAATAAGAACCTGATCTTTTAACGGCTTAATCTTCATAGTCTGCTTCCTCCACAGATAAGTCTTTACCAACACCAATACGCAATAAACCGTTTAAAATCCCCATGACAGAAGTGTCAGAGTAAAAACCGCTGTCTAAATACTTTGATACTTTGGGGGAAACAGAAACTTTTAATCTTCTCTTACCAGACTTTGTATGAACCAACTTAAAAGAAAATAAACCCTTGACAGTTAAGGGAAGCTCGTTAGCAATAACCAGAGCGGGCGCAAGGAGCATTAAAGATTTGTATAACTGCATACTGTCTTTTACATAAGAATCGTAATCACCTAGTACACTAGATACATAAGTATGGAGATCCTTAGAGGACACATGAGGCTTGTTAGGCTCCTGCCGACCCCTACCCATAACCTTAGACAAAGTTCGACCGTGTTTCTGCACTGGCATATAACCTCAGAACGTTAATCAGATCTTTGAGATAAAAAGAGAAGCTGTCAAATAAATCCATGTAATACTTGGAACCGTAAATCTGAATCTTTATCTTTGCAAGCAAAGATAAATCTCCCCCAATATCAACTGCCATACCCTGTAACAGGGACTGCCTTTGATTTGATATTGTTTCAACAGAAGAACCCGCCAAGTCTCGCAAAGCCTCCAGCTGAGAGTTGTAATAAGAACACTTTTGCTCCATTACCTCTTTAACATTCTCCGCCGTCATGCTATCAAATTGTATTTTATTCATGCACCTTATACGAAATTAACAAAGACCATGCTCTATAATATGATGTCTCTGAGACTCGTTTAAATGAGAACAATTCTGCAAAACAAAGTCTTTCAAAACACCTTTATTTAAAATACTTGCAAACTCCGCAATAGAAAAACCATTAGGAACAGAACACTTATAAGTATGAAAACCAGAAACTATAACCTCCAAAACACCAGAGACAGCACCATACAGAATAATTATTAGTGGAACCTCCTCAGAAATAAGTCTTAGTTCAAATGCGTGCTCCCTCTTACTCCCAAAAGAAGAGTCATTACCTGAGAACCATACTTGAACACCCAAGTTAGGAACAGACAATAAGTTATAAATATCGTCTGGTATTTGTTTCTTACCAACTGGCATACCCCCTTCATAATATGGATGTGCAACGCCCCTGGCTAACTTAAGCAAGTCCCCTAACTTAGCCATAGAAAAAAGAGGATTTTTTTCTAATTCTGCTATTCTAGAAGAGTTAAAAACATGAGAAAAATTAAAAAAACTCTGAACATACTCTTTATCAACCATAATTACCTCACTCAAGATCAGGCGGATCATCCGTTCTGCCGAGAATCCAGTCAAGCGTGTAGATAATGCCGTCTTCATAAGACATCCCCGGATACCTGCTACCCTGAACATCTTGTGCCCAGTCCAAAACCCTGTACAATTCTTCTTCCGTTCTTTTAATTTCCACTTTGACCTTCTATTCTACCCATGAAAGACACTGGGGAGTTTCACATTCTCCATGACAATGCCCGTTATAACCGCTTATTTTATATTTGATATTCTTCCCGCATCGCGGACACTTTACAGTCCCCATAATCCATCTATGGTTAGCGTCTCTTCTGCAAAGATCTATAGCTTCCTGAGTCTGATTAATTATCTCAACATCAATCATAATTAAACCCCCACCCTCCTTATCCTATTCCGCATATCCCTGCTTAACCCTGCATCATCGCTGAGCAAAAAAGCTTCTGTCGCAAAATCATTTGAAAGAGCTTCAAGTAAAGAATCCACTGAAAGCCCAGAAACATCACATTTATAAGTAGCCCTTCCTTCCATTATTAATTTAGAGATACCAGTTGTCAGACCCCAGTTAAAGCTAACAAACATAATAGATGACCAATCACCATAAAAATGACATTTAAAAGCTTGCCCTTGACCCTCCTCAGCTACGTTAAAAATATAAAGAGAATAGTGATGACAAACACTTGCAATCTTTACAAGGTCATAAGGAATATCTACAGACCCCTCAGCACCCTTTTCCCCTAAGTACTCCCAAGTACCCACCCACTTATTGTTTGATACTTCTTTAATAGATGTAACCTTAGCCATTGACAAAATGACTTCCCTCTTATTCATACGAGACAATAAGGATTTCTCCAAAGCCACTCTTGAGATTTCGTTAAAAATCTGCGCGTATTCTTTATCAACCATAGTTGACTCCTTAAAATAAATATAACCCCTTGTAACCAAAATACAAGGGTGTATAACTACCCAAAGAAGGACACCAACACGTAAGCATCTTCCCTCATATCTCCAGACAGACTAAACTCCTTAAAATCCCGTAAATTAAAAGAATTCATTAACCGCGCCATCCTATCAAAACCACTAACTCCCTTTGAATCTCTCTTAGCATTAAATTTAATAGAAGGATCGTAGTAAGAATCCATTAACTGAAGAATCTTCTGAATAGATTTCTCGTAACCAACACGGTCAACTTCAGCCAACCTATTAAACAAGGGAGACTCCAAAACATCTAACAAATACCCTTGCTCAATTTCATCTTCAAGAAAAACTCTGTTTGACACTTTAAGAGAAGAACAAAAAAAATACATATCAGACACATTAGGATTAGAGTGAAAAATACCTTCAGGAGACACCACATGACCATAGGAATCTAAAACAGCAGCCTTACCTGCCGAGATAAACCGCTTTAACTTCCCAACAGGCATATAATCAATCTCTTGCAAAAAACCCTGCAAACCCAAGTGAGTCTCTAAATTATAACCAGAATTAGATTGTTCAAAAACCAACTCAGTCTTATTTGATAAAGGAAACTGAAAATTAGTGTAGACTACCTTACCATAGGCAGGAACGTCATTTAAGGCTAGTTTAATGTTAGGAAACAAAATTTTTAATTGTTGAGGATCAGAGGGTTTGTTTACTTTCACTACTTGCATACAGATTTCTTTACCTGCTCTAACAAGCTCTCCAAATACGAAGGCTTGCTTATTTCCTTCCAAACAATAGGACGCTTACCTCGCATTACCCTTGAAAAACGAGAACGCATTGTAGCGTCCACGTCTACCTCTGAATAAACCAATAAGTTACCTTTAAAATCTTCTACAGCTTTCAAGAGCCGCTCGACAGGAACGCCGTCAGCCCAAAAAATAACTGTGTCCTGCACCCGACCACTTAAGAATAAAATAGTTTCATCCCAAGAATTCACAGAAACAATATGTAAAAAATCTTTAACCTTAGCCGGAACATCTTGAATGCCTGAAACCAAAACCAATGTCTTCATTAAGCCGCTATGCCCATGTAGGAAAGCTCTTTTTTCAGATGCTCTTTTAAATCAGACACGTACTCGTCTAAAAGAGACCTGGGAAACTTAAAAGACCGTAAATAAGAATCTAAAGACTCTCCGTTTACCATTAGATCAAATAAGTCTTTATAAGTAAACCCCGGCAACCCAGTCCCAATCTCGTCCAATCTCGTCACATGCACAGAGAGCTTCTCCAGTAAAATCTTCTGCTCTACCTCAGCACAAACATCCACCCCAGTGGCTTCAACAAGATCAATAAACTCCACGTCTTTCTTATAGGAAGATACTTTTTTATTCAATGAAATAACATTTGCATCAACAAGGAAATACTTCCTACGGAAGTCTCTCAACAGATTAAACACTATGGTCTTTAAATAACCGTTATAAGACCCTGGCCATGAAGGATCGTATTTCTCGTATACATGCCTTCGAACACAAGCCTCCGCACAATAAGAAACAACATCATCAAACTCATCTTGTGAAAATGGCTTCCTACGCATAACTGAGCTAAACAAAACGGAAACAAATTCTTTAATAAGCTCCAACTCAGCAGAAGCATCATAACCAGTTAAATCCCTGCTTAAATTGTAGTTTTTTTGTTTCTTTTCTTTAAGTAAACTCTTATGCCACAAAACCCCGTCCACATCAACGATTTCTGCAGCAGACACTACAGAACCCCAAACCACACTGTCTGGAACCTTAATAGATTGCCCGTTAGACAGCAACGCCGTAGCCTTTCCTCTCTTAGAAGGCTTTACTCTTACAACTGTAAACATTTTATCCCCTTTATCTTTCTTAAACTTTAAACTTGTCTCTTAAAGAAGTTAAAGCACTAACCGTACCTGAATCCATTGTTGACAGCGACACTGTAGGAACATCCTGATACTTAACATCCTCCCGAACCACGGAGATGCTGTCTAGCTTAGAAAGTATTTTTTCTAATTGCAAGCCTGTATAAGAAAAATCCAAATCTTTTAGAAAAGCAGACAAAGAGTCTAACCTTTCAGTTAACACATTTGCAGACAAAACCAGAGGAGACCTAGCATAGTACAAAATAGCACTGCATAAAAAATTCTTAGCCTCCACCCCTGACTTAAAACCACTTATTATATCAAAAACCTCTTTATCCACCCCCTTTGATAAGTCTAAAGGCATTTTTAACAATGGAAACTTATTTGATGTCTGACCCACGCCTTAACTCCGCCTTATAAGAAGTAATCCCTCCAAATAAAGTTTTGCGAAATTCTGAAGTTACCTTTAGTATATCCCAACCTGCATTTACCTTCTCGTTCAGCTTCATTTTAAATTCAGTTTTATCTACCGACTTAATAGTGAAAGTATTATCAGAAACCCCAGTCGGAAACGTTAACAACATTATAAAACCCCAACAGAGAGCATCTTCAACATACCCAAAACGTTAGCACGTAAATAATCCACAGAAAGAAGCTCTGATTTAAAATCCTGTTTAAACCTGTCCAGAATAAGAAAAGCACCCCCACCGCAAATAATGATATAATCTACCCTCTCTTCACCAACAAAGTTATTTATACCAATCTTCACTTCGTTGTAATACTTGTTTAAAGACTCCAGCTTCTGCAAAACCTCCCACGGCTTTATTAATTTCCCTTTCACGTTAGAAAAACTCTTAGAATGATCTGCCAATGCCTGTTCTATTTCCTCCAAACTTAACTTTATACCCCCTGCAGAAAATAGACCCTGCAATTCATGTATTAGATGCCTTGTGCCAAAATCCATAGAATAACCACTAACAAGGGTAAGCTCATCCACCTTTGAAAAGTCCACCGTATATCTACCAATATCAATTATTACACCCTTACCATTCTGAATAATGCTAAACTGAGGAGAGCCTATAAAATTAAACACAGCCGCGTAACCCTGCTGAAAACAGAATAAGTCAACTACAGAGAATGTTACGTCCCTAGAAACAACACGACCGCCGTGAGCAGTCCCTAAACCGATTGTGTGACTTCCTTTTAAAGCCTTTGCGTAAAACTTAACAGCGTCATTATTTGAGTAGGTTAAGTTAATTGCTAAAGAAACCTTGTCGTCTACAAGCTTACCGTCTGGACGTTTTTCCCAAGTTCCTGCATCTCTTAAAATCTTAGCCACAACATAAAGGATAATAGCAATACCAAACTTATGAAACTGACTGCCCTCAGAGAAGGAAGAAGCGGAAGCCCCTTGCTTCCTTGCTTGTTTCCCAAACATGAAAAAGTTAGATAAGTCTTTATTCCAATCCCCTTGAGTATCTTTAATTTCA
>JGI24698J34947_10002429_pt1 | contig 10035 bp, 9 predicted proteins | sample TergutMp193P3_FD_34947 | JGI IMG/M metagenome (IMG submission 34947) | reverse complement strand
AATATCGCGAAAAATATTCTTTTTCGTTTCTCATCTTTTTCTCCTTTCTTTTCGGCTATAAGGCGTTTTCGTCGGTTTAGCAATATGTATCAATTTTTATTAAAATTTTTAAGAAAGGAGTTTCTAAATGAAACTTAATTTTTTGTTTTTGACCAAATTGTTGGTCAGTGTGTTTTTAGTGTGCGGTGTTATGTTTTTTGCGGGTTGCGGCGACGATGACGATGAAAAACAGGTGAAATCGCGGGAGTTTATGAAGGCGAATACGATGACCCTTACGGTGAATTTGGAGTTGTAAAAGTTACGTTTACTTTTAAATCGGACAAGACGGGGAATTATGTGTTTGTAAGAAAAGATAACGGCAATGTGTTAGACGACGATACTTTTACTTGGACAAATGAAGGCAATGCTATTTCTTATACGGAAAGTAATGGCACCACAAGAACTAATATTACTTTTGACGGAAAGGATACTATGATTTACAATAATAATATTTCTCTCAAAAGGAAGTAAATAGTTTTTATAAATTATTCGGTTTGCAAAGGCGTTTCGCGAAAGCGGAGCGTCTTTTTTTATCAACTCAAATATTATCTAAATTTCTCCAAAATTTCCACAAAATCTTTTTCGTGTTTTTTCACTATTTCTATTAAATACGGGTCAAAATGCGAACCCGCGTCTTTATACAAAATATCAAACGCCTCGCGCGCGGGAAACGCTTTTTTATATGGTCGCTCCGTCGTAAGCGCGTCAAAAACGTCCGCAATCGCCGCGACTCGCGCGCTAATCGGAATATCGAAACCCGACAAGCCGCGAGGATAACCCGAACCGTCCCACTTTTCGTGATGCCCGTAAGCAATATCGTAAGCGGTAGACAAAAGCGCGTCCTGTCCGTCCATAATATTTATCGCTTCGTCCAACATTTTCGCGCCGTAATCGGTATGCGTTTTTATAATTTCAAACTCTTCTTTGCTCAAACTTCCCGGTTTAAGCAAAACATTGTCCGTAACGGCAATTTTTCCTATGTCGTGAAGTTTTACCGTATTTACAATGTAATTTCCTTTTTCTTTTGTTATCGCGTAATTTTTATGCGGATTTTTGAGCAAATCGTCAATTATAACCGACGAATAATATGTTGTCCGCAATAAATGATTTCCCGTGTCGTTGTCGCGAAGTTCGCCCGCGCGGGCAAGCAAATCCAATGATATTTTATCGCGCCTTTCCACAAGATAAAAACTTCGGCGCACGACGCATATCAGCAAAAAAGCGATAAAAGTATTCATCGCGTAAAAAAACCAAGATAAAAGAAATGAAGTCGCGCTGTAAGTTATTGCGTTTTGGCTCGGAAAATATAAAAAATGGCTGTAAAAATGATTGAAATAAAGAATCGCCACAAGCGCGTTGCACGTTAAAAAATACAAAAAATAATTTTTTACGTTAAAATAAAACGCGACTATTATACCCGCCGCCGTTATGATATTAAAATATATCGCAAAGTCCTCTACTATAACGCTTCTTGCGGTTTCTGCCAAAAAAAGAACGAGACCTATTATAAACGGCTGCCAATTAACGAATAATTTAAAAAATTGCAATAGTAAAATCAAAGAAACGCTTATCGCGCAAACTATAACGGCGGTTTTTTCAAAAAAGATTTTTATGCCGCCGTCCGCCGCGTTAATTTCAAAACAACGATAAACGCCGTATAACGCTATAATAGCGACGACCATAAAATTAGTGCTTGAATAATTTACGTTTTCTCTTGCGTTTTTCACAATAGCGCTGTATATGTCGCTGACTCTTTCGTCAAATCTATTTTTAGGCATATTTTTCCTCCATAGATTAAATTATTCACGCACTAAAATACAAATTTTTCGCTACAAAAAACAAGTAAAAGCCATTTTCAGACGTGTTTTTTCAATAATTCGTAAAAATTCTGTAAATTTGCTATATTTACAAATTCTTCGGGTTTATGCGCGAGTTTTATATCGCCCGCGCCGAAATTTATAGCGGGAATTTGCGCCGCGTTTAACTGCGCGATATCCGTCCACGCCTGCATAATTTCTTTTTCGCAAAAATTTCGCAAAAAAACGTCGGTTTTGTCGGCAGAAACAAAGCAGGAATTTGCGCAATCGAGAGTTTTTATTAAATTTTTGTCTATTATTGAAAAAAGAAATTCTTTCGCGTTTTCTAACGTTCTTTTCGGAGAAAAACGAAAATTTATCGTCAAATTCGCCTTCGACGGAATAACATTCGAAGCGTTTTCGGTCGTAAGTTGCGTTACGTTTATCGTTTCGTAAAAAGAAAGTCCGTCTATTTTTTGCGGTTTGCGTATTTTTTTGTCCGTTTCTTCTATTTTTTTTATGATTTTCGCCGCTTCGCTCAATGCGTTTTTGCCGAGTATCGGATTTGCGGAATGCGCACTAATTCCGCAAATTTCAAGTTTTGCGGTCAACGCTCCAAGACATCCGATAGAATATTTTGAACAAGTCGGCTCCAAAATATACGCAAAATCTATGTTTTGCAATTTATTTTCCGCCAATAATCGCGTAATTCCGTTGGGAAGCGGACCTTCTTCGCCGTCGTAAAACACAAAAACGATATTTTGCGACGGAAAAATAATTTCTTTCTTAATTTCGTATAAAATTTTTAACGCGCAGGCAATTCCGCATTTCATATCGCAGGTTCCAAGCCCGATTAAATTGCCGTTTTCTATTTTTGCCCGCGTTTGTTCTTCGCGACTTTTGGGAACCGTATCCAAATGCCCGATAAGCGCAATAGTTTTTTCTTTGCCGAAATCCAATCGCGAAACAAGCGAATTTTTTACTCGCTGCGTCGCAATTTCGTATTCGGCAAAAACGCCAAAAAGCGCGTCGGCAATTTCTTTTTCGTTTCCGATAACCGAATTTATCGCGACCAAATCGGATGTCAAATCGACGAGCGTTCGAGAAATATCAAGCATAAAATTCTCCGTATTAAATACTTTGTGTGGGAAAATACTATTTTTATAACAAAAAAACGGCAAAAATCACTTTTTAAGGAAATATTTTGACGCAAAAGGAATTAGAAAAACATTCGTGCGCGATAACGCTTTCGGATATGGAAATTTTTATTTTCCCCGAAATTCTGTACGCTTTGGCGCTTGCAAACTGTATGTCGAGCGTCGTTTGGGAATGGAAAAAAGATAAATGGTTTGAAGATTTATCGTCGATGAACGAACATCGCAAAATCCAGCGCGTAAAGCAGTTTATTATGGACAGATTTATCTTTAATTTGGACTTGGACACGTGGGGATTAACGAAAAAACAAACGGAAATTGCGCGATTTTCGGAATTTATAGACAGAGATGTTTTGTCTCAAAGCAACGCGCTTTTCGGTTATGAAGGCGATAAATATTATTTTGATATGGATATTCGCAAACATTTTGGTCTCGAAAAATACGACGACGAAATTATTCCGTATTGGAAAACCGAAACCGTCGAAGCGATGGAAGCGTTTAAGTTTCGCGAAAATTATTCGACGGGCGCGGGCGAATGCGTTTCGTTATCGACTTTGTATGTGGCGGCGCTTTTTATTATCGCCGAAATTCCGCTTGAAAAAATTCATCTTCTGGCGACTCCTTTACATTCGCAAAATTTTATAGATTCTCGCGACGGACTTATTACGAATAATCGCAGAGTTATCACAAAAACGATGTGGTTTAACGGAACGCAGCAGTCGATAAAAGCGCGGCGAGCGATAGAAAACGAAAAAATTACGATGTTTGTAAATAATTTCGGATACGTGCATACGATGTACGAAAAAGCCACGATGCCGAAAGAAAAATTTGAAGAAGCGGCGGCGGCGCTAAAAAAATTTTTAATAACGGAAATAAATTTTGAAGTTTTTGTTAGTTTTTTGCGCGAAAACGTTGATTATCAAAAACATTTTCAGTTTTGCGCAAAGCATAAAGATAAAATTTTATTTATAGAAAGCGAAAGCGTTTTTTCGCGAGAAGAAGAAAGCAAATCCCGTGCTGGAACGACGTCTCACAAAGCGCTTTTGCACGAAATTATAGACGCGGAGTATCATAAAATTCCGCTTGAAAATCGCTTAATTTTAGAAGATTTTGAAATATTGCTTAAAAAAAACAAATTAAATCCGAAAAACGAAGAAACAAAACTGTTTTTTATTGAAAAATTGAAAAATTTTATTGAAAAGCCCGAAATTTTTGCAGAAAAAATAATTCTATTTTCGTCTATTGAACCGAAATTGCCCGATATTTGCGCAAAAAAATTTGTTGAAACCGAGCCGATTACGCTTTGCGTTAAAAACGGTCGCGAAAATTTGATTTCGCAAATTTATTCGCTGGCAAAAACAAATTCTACGGCAAATTTGGCGATAAGCGCGTTTCGCGACGTAAGGCATTGCGGAATAAGACCTTTTATGAAAGCGGCATTCGAGCGAAATCCCGTTTGTTTTGAAGCGTTAAAAAATTACGATTTCGCCCAAATTTACGAAATACTAAAAAATTTTGAAAACGAATCGATTTACAAAGAAGATTTTCGTCTTGCCCAGCCCGATGAAGTTTATAATTTTAAGCGCGGCGACGGTTTGGAAAAAGCGATTTTGCTTGCGACGTTAATTTTTAGAAAAACAAAAATTTCGCCGAAAATAGAAAATAATGAAAAAATTGTCGAAATCGCTTTTGAGCAAAAAATATATTCTTTTGAAACGAATAAAGACATTCCTTTAATTAAGGATTATTATTAGAAAATCCCGTTTTTTCAGAAAAAAACTGCAAATTTTTGCTTTTTTTATTATATTTGTTAATGTATAAAGATTTTTTTCGGAGGATTTATGTTAAAAAATGTTGTTTTAATTCTTTTTGCTTTTGCTTCATTTGCATTTTCCGCAGGGGTATTAGTCGAGGAATGGAATGCTAATAAAGCGTATAAAATAGAAGATATTGTTGTTTATAAAAGCGAAGCGTATTTTGCCAAACAAAACGTATCGGCTGGCAATGTTCCCGACCAAAGTAACATTTGGAAAAAGATTGTCGATTATTCAAATCCCAAAGATTACAAGCAAGATTTGGTTTATGATATTGGAGACATAACGAAATATAACGGCGAAATATACGTGGCAAGGCATTGGGTAAGTAATACGCATCCTAACAAAAACGACCCGTGGGGAGCGTGGATATTTATAAATAATTATGCGCCAATTACTACGCCAAAAACGGGTCCTATTGCCAAATTACCGCCGCATCCGGGCGCGGCGGGCAAAAAAACAATTTTAGGAATTGACAGCGACGGCGACGGAATAAGAGACGATATTCAAATTGCCGTTACAAAACTTATTCCCGATGACCCGTACGTGCGAGCGGGGGTATTGTTCCCGCTTGTTATGCAACAAGAACTTTGGAAAGTAGTTTTAAATAATCCAAACGAATCTTTTGAATTCTACTATCCGCATTTACTCAGAACTAGCGCGGGAGTTCACTATTCCATAGAAACTGGCGCAGAAGATATATTTCCCTATGAGAAGCGGGCGATATTACTATACAATACGAAAGAAAGGTTTCTTATTAGTGAAAAATTAGACAGTATAGCAAACGGACACGGATTTATGGCTTACGACTATTATCCAGATTTAAAAGAAAAGTATGATAGAGAGTTTAAGGAAATGTACGAACGAGAAATGGAGCGTCAAAAATGAAGAGAAAAATATCATTATTGTCCGTATTTTTGTTAAGCGTTTGTTATTCGCAACTAAAATCGGGACCTATTGCCAAATTACCGCCGCATCCGGGCGCAGCGGGCAAAAAAACAATTTTAGGCATTGACAGCGACGGCGACGGAATAAGAGACGATATTCAAATTGCCATTACAAAACTTATTCCCGATGACCCGTACGTGCGAGCGGGAGCAATGTTCGCTTTTAAAATGCATCAAGAATTGTTCAAAACATTTTTGAGTGATACGACGCAGTCGTTTGAAAAATTATATCCGTATTTTATGGGTATATCGGCAGGCAACAAGTATTGGATTACTTGTAAAACCGAAGATGTTATATCCGATGACGAATATGACGTTTTGTGGTATAACACTAAAGAACGTTTTTTATTAAGTGAAAAGATAGATGACTTAGCAAACGGAAAAGCATTCCAAGTATACGAAGATTATCCGGAATATAAGGAAAAATATGACAAAGAATTTCAAAAGGTTTACGAACGAGAAATGGAGCGTCAAAAATGAAGAGAAAAATATCTTTATTGTCCGTATTTTTGTTGTCAAGTATTGCGTATTCGTGGCAGATACAAGTGCCAATACATTCCGTAAATAGTAGCACAACTATCGAATTATACAACGTTAAAGGGCAAAAAATTTTTTCAAAAGAGTTTTCGAGATATGACGATATTCCGTTTTCACTATCAAACAATTTGTCAAATCAAATTTATATAATGCGGGTAAAAAATGGAAACGGAGATTTTACCCGTAAATTTATGCCAAATTATAAAATAAAATTTACGGGGACTTTTGCCAATACCGACGTAAGACAATTAAGAAGTTTAGAAAGTGTTGAAGACAGCGTTTTATTGCAAAATTTGTATCCGCCTTATGAAAAGCAAAATCAAAACGCTCTTCGTTCGTCGCAAGCAGAAAGTTCCGCACGAGATTCGGTAACTAATATTATTTTTATAAATGGTATTTGGAATAAACGCGAGAAAGCCGAAACCAATTATAAACGTATAAGAGACGCATACGAAAAAGAATTGTCCGATAGAAATTTTCCGGGCAAATATAAATTTACATTAGGATACAACAAAAAGCACGGGAAAGTTGGCGATTTAGCGGAGGTTATATTTCAGTTGTTAAGAAACGCGGGAGCGTCCGATGAATTTATAACGGAAAATTCGCAAGAATGGCTACCTTTAATCGTCTCTGCAGACGACTATGTTGAAGCGTTAAGATTAGCCGATAGTTTATTTATAGACGGAAACGTAGCGGAAAAAATAAGAATTAAAGTGTCCGAAATTATACTTAATCTTCGGGCGGAAACGGTTGTTGATTTCCATAATGAAACTGCTACCGAATTAAAAAAAATTATCGACAATAGTTTTAATAAAAAAGAACGAGTTATAATCATCTCTCATTCGCAGGGGAATATATACGCCAATGCGTTAGTTCAAGAACTTTCTACTGAAAAATTGCTACATACAGCCGTATTAAACGTAGCGCCTCCCACTACACGCGCATCTACAGGATGGTGGTGGACAAATAATAACGACGCTATAATAAATTTGGCAAGAAGTACTTTTAACGGCGGCATATTACTTGGACACGATAATCCTATTGCGTTTGGTAAAAAACCGAGGGATAAAGACAACCATCAGTTTTGGGAATCTTACTTTTATCAGGGTTTGGCAAGTAGAGCGGCAATAGACGCGAGATTTTTTACTCAATGTGATAAATTGCCTTTTTGGGCTAATGAGGAAGATAAAAACGAATATTATTTCATAGTTAAATATTATGACGGCGCGGCAACAACGAAAATTGAATTGTCGTTGAACAACGGAGATTATGTTACTGTCGGAACTTACGTCGGGTATAATCTTACGCCTAACGATACGGTTAAAGTTTCTAATGTGGAATTTCGATATGAAAATCCGGTAGTTAAAATTACTACTTTTCATCACAATGCCGTTTGGGGACCTATTTATTCTACCGATTCTAAAACTGCACAACTGATAAGTATTTCCGAACAAGGTGAACGATTATACAAATTTTCCGATGCGTGGTCGCCCGGAAGTTTGGACGATGGACGATATTCTATTGTTCCCGTAAAGAAGTGATTTAAAATTTACTTTTTTCAAATTTTTACGCAAATAAATTAAACGCGATTTACAAAAAAATTGCGTTTTCTGCGCGGTAATAATATTATTTTCTCTTGAAAACGAATAAAGACATTCCTTTAATTAAGGATTATTATGATTAAAACGGCGATAAATATTTTTCATAAAACGGAAAGCGCGCTGATATTTTTATCGGTTCTCGTTATGTTTATTTTGCCGCTTTGCGACATCGGTTCAAGAATTTTTTCCGTAGCGGGCGTAAAAGGTTCCGCCGATTTGCAATATCACATTATCATTTTGGTTACTATGCTCGGCGCGATGATTGCAAGCCGCCATAAGCAACATATCGCGCTTTCGACTTTATGCTCGATTTTTCCCGAAAAAGTTAGGCGCGTAACCGACTTTTTTTGCGCGGCGGTTTGCGGAAGCATCGCGTTTTCCATTGCGTTTTCGTCTATTTCCTTTGTGCAGAGCGCGTTTTCGCCGTCCGCAAAAATCGCGGGGCTTATTCCAACTCAACTTTTTATGACGATAATTCCCGTCGGATTTTTTATTATAGGATTAAGAAGCGTAATCTGTTCAAAAAAAATATATACTATTTTAGCGTTTTTAATATCGATTTTAATGCCGATTTTGCTTGCGTTTTGTCCTTTTGAATTAGCAAAACCTGTTTCGATTATTTTGATTTTCGTTATAATTGCGGCGACGATTTTGGGATTGCCGATTTTTGCGGCTTTGGGAGGAATTGCCGCGCTTTTGTTCTTCAAAGACGACGTTGGAACTTTTCGACTTTTTGAAAATTTAAACTTGTCGTTCATCGATTTTCCCGTAATCGCAAACGAAGCGTATTCGGTTTTGACTTCGCCTATCTTTCCGTCGATTCCGCTTTTCACAATAGTAGGATTTATACTTTCCGAAAGCAATGCGGGCAAACGTCTCGTCGATTTTTTTCGTTCGTTTCTCGGCTCTATACCGGGCGGAACCGCGATTATGGTCGTCGTGGTCTGCGCGTTTTTCACGTCGTTTACGGGCGCGTCGGGAGTAACTATTCTCGCTCTCGGCGGAATACTGCATTTGGTTTTGACAAAGCACAATTACAGCGAAAAATTCGCGACGGGTTATCTTACGGCAAGCGGTAGCATAGGGCTTTTATTTCCGCCGTCGCTACCAATAATTTTGTTTGGAGTTCAATCGCAAACCAACATAAAGCATCTTTTTGCAGGCGGCATATTTCCGGGAATCGTATTTGTGGCGATATTGTCGGCTTACGCTGTCATCACGCAGAGAAAACAATCGTTAAAAGACGAAAAAGTCCGCTTTAACGCAAAGGAATGCGCGAAAACTTTCGGCGCGGCGAGCGGAGAAATAATGTTGCCCGTTTTGATTTTGCTTTTATTTTTCAACGGGATTGCCGCAATCGTCGAAACGGGTGCTATCTCAATACTTTATCTGCTTATCTTAATCGTGTTTATTCATCGGGATTTTTCGCTGAAAGAATTTCCGAAAGTTATAGTAAAATCCGCTCCCATTGCGGGAAGCGTGCTTATTATTTTGGCAATGGCAAAGGGACTTTCGTATTACATAGTCGACGCGCAAATTCCCGAAATTTTGACCGAATGGTGCAAAAGCAATATCCATTCGAAATGGGTTTTTCTTTTGGCTTTGAACGCGGTTTTGCTTTTTGCGGGATTTTTTATGGACATATTTTCGGCGATTATCGTACTTGTTCCGCTGATTTTGCCGATAAGTCAAGCGTTTGGAATAGACCCGATTCATTTGGGCATAATTTTTCTGGCGAATATGGAATTGGGATATTTGACGCCGCCCGTCGGATTAAATTTGTTTTTGGCGTCGGTGAGGTTCAAAAAGCCGCTGACTGAAATATACAAATCGGTTTTGCCGTTTTTGCTCGTTATGATTGCCGCAGTTTTGCTTATAACATACGTTCCCGCAATAACGCAGTTCGGCGTTAATTTGTTTGCGGGGAAGTGAAAATAAAACTTTTTTTTATTTCCTCTTGTTTTTCTCTCAAACAATATAGTAATTTACCTATGCTTGTACAAAGGTTGTATAAGGTTGAAATAAAAAATTAACACAAAGAAACGACAAAAAAAATGGGAATAAAAACGGCAAAAAACGCCCCTTTTAAAAACGCTCTAAAAACGCCTCAAATCCGCTTGGGAAGCGGAAATTGGGGGGGGGGGGGG
>JGI24698J34947_10002428_pt1 | contig 10037 bp, 12 predicted proteins | sample TergutMp193P3_FD_34947 | JGI IMG/M metagenome (IMG submission 34947) | reverse complement strand
GCGATGGAAGGAATGTTTGGCGAAAAGGACAGAAAACTTGCCGAAAAAGACAAAAAACTCTTTGAAAAAGACAAAGAACTCTCCGAAAGCAAAAAAGAACTCTTTGAAAAAGACAAAGAACTCTCCGAAAGCAAAAAAGAACTCTCCGAAAAAGACAAAGAAATAGAAAACTTAAAAAAACAAATAGAACAAATGAAAAAATAAACCCAAAAAAAAGAGCCGAAGAAACCTCTCCGACTCTCTTTTTTTAATACGCAAAACGCTAAAACTTACTACTATTCCTCTGTTGTGCTTTTCGGTGCCCAATTCGGAACAAGTTTTCCAAGGGGGGTAGAAGCCGTTCTTACATCTGCTTGGTTAATTGTAAGTGAATCTGTTCCACCCTTCGCGTCTCCAAGCGTTGCGGACAATTTGGCAGTCGCAAGAAAAACAGAATCGACTCCAGTAGATGTAACTGCAAACGAAAAATACCTTGAAAATGGCTTTTGGTCAAATCCAAGTTCATACCACCCGTCCTCTGCTACCGACTTTTCTGCTTTAGTAGCGGCTACGGCGGTGATATACTTATCATTTTCCGCTTTGTGAGACGCTTCCATCCTTGATATGGCGCTTAAAATCTGCGGACCTTCCCCGGCTTTCGCCTTATTCGTAGCCGCCATCATTTTTGGAATGGCAACCGCCGCCAACACGCCGATGATTACGATAACAACCATCAGTTCCACCAATGTAAATCCCTTTTTGTTCATAATTCCCTCCTTTGTTTAGGTTTGAACAAAACTGTTAAACTATTTGCAACTCGGACTATTCCGATTATTGCCGAAAAGAAGTTTGCATTGCGCAGAGCAGGAAAAACGGCGGGCGCGCCACTGGTATAACGCTTATCCCTTTATTTTTGTTTTGCAAGACGCAACGCAAACGTCAACTCAAACGCCGTTTTGAACAATAACGGCGCAACGCGCATTCAGCGCGTTTTGGAAAAATCGGAAAAATGTGGATTTTGTTAAAAGAAACTGCAAAATATTGCAATAAAAAAATTAGCACACATCTTTCCCTATTGTTTCTGGCTACCGAGGCGGTCGCAATGCCCTATGCCCAAAAACACAAGAAAGAGTATGTGCCATATTTAACAGGCACACGCCCTTCTGTTATCTTCTGCAAATCGAAAATGCGACCTTTCGGTAGAGAAGAAAACATAACTTTCGTTCGTGTAAAACCTTTCAAAGAACCTCCGAGAACGGGTTTCCCCTATCCCATATATATTATGCGGATTATTTTTTAAATTGTCAAGCGTTTTTTGTAATTTTTTTATTTTTTTTTATTTTTTTTATAATTTATACGAAAATTCGGCGTTTTCAGTGAAAAACATATTATTCGACATAAGCAAAATTTATTTAAAATCTGCCGCGCGAGTATAATATTTGCGCAAACGCGGTGTGAAATAAATTATTTTCCTTTCAAAAACAACCGAAAACTAACTGTGAGGGAAAATGAGTTATCTTGTTTTTGCGCGTAAGTGGCGACCTATGACGTTTGACGACGTCGTCGGGCAGGAACATATTACAAACACGCTCAAAAGAAGCATTGCGACGGGAAAAACGGCGCATTCTTATATATTTACAGGAACGCGCGGAGTCGGAAAAACCACGACCGCGCGAATTTTGGCGCGAGCGCTTAACTGCGAAAAAGGACCCACGCCAAACCCTTGCGGAGAATGCGACAGTTGCAAAGCGGCTATAAACGGCTCAAATTTCAACATCGCGGAATTTGACGCCGCCTCAAACAACGGCGTAAACGACGTAAAAGAACTTATGGAAGCGGTAAATTACGTTCCTATGGGAAACGGCGCGAATTATCGCGTATTTTTGATAGACGAAGCGCATTCGTTAAGCAAACAGGCGTGGAATTCGCTACTAAAAACGCTCGAAGAACCGCCCGAAAACGTACTATTTATTTTTGCGACGACCGAACCTGAAAAGATACTGCCGACGATTCTTTCGCGTTCAATAAGATTTGATTTTCGCCCGATTTCGCAAGAGGCGATATTCAGACAACTTACGCGAATTTGCAATAGTGAAAGTATTAAATTTGAGGACAATGCGTTAAATTTAATCGCCCAAAAGGCGAATGGGAGTATGCGCGATTCTCTATCGCTTTTAGAACAAGTTCGCTCGTTTTGCGAAGGCGAATTGACGGAGTCGGATACGCGCAAAATACTTGGTCTTGTATCTGTTGAAACGTATTGCGAAATTTTAAAACTCGCGAACGAACGAAAAATCGGCGAAATTTTGCAAATTTTCGATAAAACGCTTGAAGACGGCTTTGATATTTCGGAATTTATAGACGGAATGCTATCGTTTCTTCGTATGCTTATGTTCCTGAAAATTAAGGGAAATACTGATAAAAATCCGCTTTACGAAAATATTGTTGAAAACTATTGCGAAGGCGATATTTTGCGAATCAGTGAAATGGTTTCTGCGACGCAAAAAGAATTGCAATATTCGTCGTTTAGAAGGTTTAGCGCCGAGCGACTTTTGGTAAAAATTGCGAATATGGATAAAACCGTGTCAATTCAGCAGATATTAGACATTTTTAAGAAAAGCGAGGACGGCAGTATCCAGTCGGGGGAGTTTGAAATGGCGCAAGAATTTGCGTCAAAAATAAAACCGAAGGAACTTAACGCGGAAATTCCCAATAAAACGGACGAAAAAACAGAAGAAACGTCGCAAGAAATAAAAAAAGAACCGCAAGAAGTCAAATTTGAAGCGCAAAAAAAGCGCGAAGAATACGCGGCAAAAAAAACGACGCCGCAAAAAATTGAAACGGAAAAAACAAAAATTAAAAAAACGAAAGAAAGCGTTGAAGAACTTATGAAAAATCAGCCGATTGTGGCGAAAATCGTAGAAAAATTTGACGCTAAATTTATATAAATAAGGAGGTTACAAAAATGTCGGGCGTAATGCAAAAAATGATGAAACAGGCGCAAAAGATGCAGGCGGAATATCAAAAATCGCAGGCGGAATTGGCGAAAAAAGAAGTTGTGGGAACTTCCGGCGGCTCAATGGTAAAAATCGTTATGGACGGAAACGGCGTTTTGCAGTCGGTAAAAATTGCAAAAGAAGCCGTAGACCCCGACGACGTGGAAATGCTTGAAGATTTGGTTGCGGCGGCTATCCGCAATGCAAGCGACCAAGTGAAAAAATTGTCCGACGATTCTCTCGGCGCAATGACAAGCGGACTCGGATTATCGGGCTTTTGATGATACCGAAGCATTTGCAGGATTTGGTAGACGCATTGCGGATTTTGCCGTCTATCGGCGAAAAAAGCGCGTTTCGTATGGCGCTTTATTTGCTGGAACAGGAAAACGGCGCTCCGCTTAAATTGGCAAACGCGATAATTAACGCGCAAGAAAATATTGTGCGTTGCGAAATTTGCAACGCTTTGAGCGAGAAAAATATTTGCCCGATTTGCAGTAATCCGAGCCGCGACAATTCCGTAATTTGCGTGGTTGAACGTCCGTCGGATATGCTTGCGATAGAAAAAAACAACCGATTTAACGGCGTTTATCACGTTTTAGGCGGACTTATTTCTCCGATTTCGGGAATTACGCCCGACAAATTGTCGCTAAATCTTCTCAAAAAGCGCGTGGAAGAAGGAAACGTAGCCGAAATAATTATCGCTTTGGGCTTTACGGGCGAAGCGGAAACGACGGTTTTTTACATTCAAAAGGTTCTTTCGCAATTTCCGCTTACCATTTCCAAACTTGCGCAAGGGTTATCGTCTGGACTCGAAATAATTCACGCCGACAAAAACACTTTAAATCAGGCGATTGACGATAGAAAAATAATTTCAAAAACTATTCGGGAGGAAATATTATGAAAGAAAAATTGATTTCATTTATTCGCAGAATTTTTTCTACTTGTTTTGGTATCGGCTATATTCCTGGTCCTGCGGGAACTTACGGTTCGCTTTTGGTCGTCGGACTTTTGTATTTTTTTATGGACAAAACGCAGTACTGGTTTATAAATCAAAACGCGCATTTGTTTCTTTTTGTTTTTATAGTGTTTGTTTTTGCGGGTTTTTGGCTTTGTAACGACACTATAAATAACTTTGGCGAAGACGACCCAAACAAAGTAAATATAGACGAATTTGCGGGGCAGACGATTACGTTTTTGTTTGTTCCGCTGTCGGTTCCCGTTTTATTGACGGGATTTATATTGTTTCGCTTTTTCGACATAGTAAAACCGTATCCCGTTCATCTTTTTGAGCAACTTGACGACGGCGTGGGAATTATGATGGACGACGTTATAGCGGGAGTGATGGCTTGTGTTTCACTTAATTTATTATTGGAGGTATATGGAATTATTATCGCAAGAGTACAATGAAAAAATCGCCAAAACAGGCGTATTTTTGACGGCGAAAAACGAGCGCGTATCGACTGCCGAATCGTGTACGGGAGGACTTATCGCTTCGGCGTTTACGCAGTTTCCGGGGGCTTCGGCGTGGTATTTCGGCTCGATTGTCGCTTACGACAACACTATAAAACAGAAAATTTTGGGCGTTCCCTCCGACGTTTTACAAAAATACGGCGCGGCAAGCGAGCAAACGGTAGAAAAAATGCTTGAAGGAGCAAACGAACTTTTCAAAACCGAGTGGGTTTTAGCGGTTTCGGGAATTGCCGGACCCAGCGGCGCGACTTTCGACAAACCCATAGGCACGGTTTATGTAGGAGTTTTATACAAAGGAAAAGTTTTGGAAATTTCGCACAATAAATTTTCGGGAAACAGAAGTCAGGTACGTTTGCAAACCGTTCAAAAAGCGATAGACAGCGTATTTTCACGTTTGTAAATTAAAGAAATTTGCTTTAATTTGTTTTTGATTTGCAGAAATTATAGTTTTTTCTGTTCGTAATTTCCAATTAAATTTCTATTTTTTAAAATTTTTAATTTTACTTCGCATTTTCCATTTAACAAATAGTATTTTTCCCATACCACTAATAACGAAATATCGAAATTTAATTTTCGTATTTCACTTGTGTTTTTTATGTTTAATAATGACGGGTAGTCCGCCTTTATAGGTTGTTCTACCTATCCTGTCATTATTAAATATGAACATATTTCGTTATTAGTGGTATAATCACGATTATTTGGTAGGGCAGCCTTTTTCGGTTTTACCGCATAAAATTCCCCCTATTATAACTCGTAATTATTTGAACTTACAGCCATTGGAATATTTCCAATATTCAGATGTTTTACCAATTTTAAGACATTTGAAGTTAAACAAAATGGAGAAAGGAGGAATTTTATGAATGAAAACGATATGATGCCGGAAGACGCAGAACGAATTATAGCCGCCAACCATAATATGCCAGAAGCAGAAAAAAGACGGCTTAGAGAATTAGCGCAGAAAAATGCAGAAAAGAAGAAGAGAGGTTGGTAAATTTACGTAACATTTAACTATAAGGAGGTTTTTTATGGAAAACTTTAAAAATGGGGCGCCTGCTCCAAAACCTAACGAGAATAAGAATTGGCCGAGTAAAAAGCCGGGAAAGCCATCTGGGGACGATCGTGATAATAACCCGCCTAAACCTAAACCTAAACCTTAAAACAGAAAGGAGGTACTAATGAGTCGTAGTCAAGAAGAATTGGATCATTGGGCTGATTTGCATAATCCAAACAACGATGCGTATCAGGACGATTTGGACAATCACGCAAATCAACTAAATCCAAATAACGACGAGTATTGGCATTCAAGAGAAACGGACGAAGATTAAACAAAAAATCTTAAATACTAGGTAAACCGGGGCGTAGAAATACGTTCCCGCTTTTTTTTGTTGCGGCAGATAGTATTTTTATTAGGAAATAAGGAGAAAATATGCTTGTTTATCTTGATATTTGCTGTTATAACCGTCCATACGACGACCAAAAAGATTTAATTATTCGCTTGGAAACGGAAGTATAATATGAAAACAGACATTGTTTTACGCAGCGAAGGTATGCGTATTTTAGCGCAAAATCTCGGTATTGTAGATTGCGAACGTTTTATTACAATTATTTTGCGCGAGCCGTTTGATTACACAAAGTGGCGGCAAGACCTTTTTGCCGACGAAACGCTTGACGATTTCCTTGATAACGCAATGAAATACAGAAAAAAAAGCCAACGTAAACAAAGAAAAATTTAACTTTTTGGAGGCGTATTGTGAAACTCACAAATAAAGAATATTCCGAAAACCTTTTTGAACGAATAACTTACGGCATAAATCTTTCGTTCAACAAATTGATTGACGAAAAAAGAAAGAACGGCGAAAAATTTGTCTTTATGAAAGACGGCAAGGTCGTTTTGGTTAACGCTAACGACGTTAATTACAGAGAAATAAAAGAACCAACGTTTAACAAATAAAAAATAGCGAGGAAACAACCGAATTTGAAGTAAAATTATGAAAAAAATATTAAAACCGTTAATCTTTTCGTTATCGACAATAATAATTTTTGTCGCGGCGGTTGTCATTTTATTTTTTTATATGCTTACTCCGAAACAATTTACGCCTATAGTCAATAAATATTGCACAAAATACCTCGACGCAAAGGTAAATTTTAATTCCGTCAAGGTTTCTGTTTTTGAAGAATTTCCTAAATTAAACGTAAAACTTGTCGGAGGCGAAATTATTTCTAACGCAATGCAAACGGATACGTCGTATTTGTCTCTTCATCACGAAAATGCCGACACTTTAATGCGTTTTAACGAACTTATTGTGTCGCTTAATCTTAAAGACCTGTTAAAATCTAATATAAACATACACGATATTAGCGTTTCACAGCCGATTATAAACGCTTATGTGTCGCATTCGGGACGCGCAAATTGGGAAATTTACACGCCGAACAAAAGAAACGACACCAATGACGCTAAAAAATTAGCGCTGAATATTAACACTTTTTCTATTGAAGGACCCGCAAAATTAGTTTATAGAGCGTCTCCCGATTCAATTAACTTGCGCGCCTCTATCGGCAACTTGTTTTTTAAAGGAAACATTACGCCCGATACCGCAAAACTTGAAATTAGCAAATTCGTATTATCAGACGTAAAATTGAACGCCGAAATTGAAAAAAACGAAATAACCGCCGAATTATTATTAGATTCGACCGTTATTGAAGCGGGCGAAAATCGTCGGGAATACAATTTGAAAATCGAAGGCGCGGCTTCGGCAAGCGTTAAAAAAGAAAAATATTGCGATTCGCTTCCCTTAAAAATAAACGCGACGCTTAAACTTGCTCCCGAAAATCTTTACTTTTTCGGACTTGAAAACATTGCCTTGACTATCGCGGATTTGCCGCAACTTAAACTTGACGGCGAACTTGCAATTTCAAAAGACGATATAAAATCGGATTTGGAATGTAAAATTTCGGAATTGCCCGTGCAATCGTTATTGTCGCTTGTTCCCGAAAGATTTTCGGTCGAAACGAAAAAATACTTAACGAATATTAAAATCGAACTAAATGCAAAAATTTCAGGCAGTTATGAATTTGCAAAAAACGGTAAACGTCCGAATGTAACCGCCGATTTCAAAATACCGAAAGGATATGTTATTTACAAAGATACGGACGCGAAAATCGATAACATTTTCGTCGACGCCTCTTTGCGCTTCGATAATGATAATCCAAAAAATACGGGAATAAAAATAAAAAATATTGACATAGAAGCATTTGCGGCAAACCTGAAAGGAAGCGTAAACGCGACGAACATACTCAAAGACCCAAACGTTACGATGAAACTAAACGGTTTTGCCGATTTGAAAGAACTTTTGAAATTTGCGCCCGAAGATTTGGGAATAACCGCTCGCGGAAACGTATTGTTCAATATCGACGGTTCAATTCGCGTTAGCCGTCTTAACGAGCGGGACTGGGCTAAAAACAACTTTGTCGCGCAGGTAACCGCCGACAAAATACGAGTTCGCTTTCCAAAGGATTCGATAGGTATTTTGGTAGAAAAAACCAATTTGGAACTGAACACTACAAAAACGAGAATAAGCAGAAATACGGGCGAAGTAAGGCGGCAAATCAGCGTCGATTTCAAATCGGACACTGCGCGTATCAGGATGCCAAGCCGCGAAACGATAGCGATTTCCAAAGTTGACCTGTCTATGCGCTCCTCCGACGCTATTTTAAGCGGCGACACGTCGAGAGTGATACCGATGACGGGAAGCGTAACGGCAAATACGCTGCAATATACGGACGTCGATTCTTCGACCATAAGTTTACGCGAATTAAAAACAAATATAAGAATACGCTCGTCGGCTGAAAATCGGACTTTACCTTTAATACGCTTTGACGTTGAAACCAAACAGTTGGGGATGCGCAGCGAAGAAAACAGATTCGGAGTACGCGACGCAAGCATAGCGATTACGGCTACAAAAAACGACCCGAATCAAAGAAGACGTCAAATGACTCCCGAACAATTAGATTCGCTTCAAACGATATATCCCGATATTCAGCGCGATTCGCTGGCGCAGCACGCTCGCAGGTTGCGGCGGGAAAGTCGGGAAAGCGATGAATTTGCGGAACAGGACATTAACATAAAAAACGCCGAACTCGGAACGCTTCTGCGAAGTTGGACGGTTGACGGAAATATAAAATCGCTCACGGGAAGAATAGTATCGCCTCATTTTCCACTGCGAACCCGTTTGCAAAACATTGACGCGTCTTTCACGACAAACGACGTTACGCTGAAAAACGTAACCGTCAGATGCGGCGAATCGAAATTTGACATAAACGCGAAAGTCGAAGGTATTCGCCGCGCATTGTCAAGCGGACGGGGCTTGAAAATAGAGGCGAACCTAAAAGCCGACACTATAAATTTGGACGAACTGCTTACCGCCGCATACGGCGCGTCCGCATATTCCGAAACGTCTAACGAATACAAAAAAGCGGTGGCAAACGCGCAGGACGACGAACAACTCGAAAAAATAATTCAAAAAGAAACCGAAGACGAAAAAGAAATACAAAAACTTATAGTAATTCCGTCAAACGTGAGTATTGATACGAAAATAGACGTAAGTTACGGAAAATACGGCGGCATAACGTTAGAAAAATTATCGGGAGCGTTAATTTCACGCGATAGATGCCTGCAATTAAAAGATATAGTCGCAAAAACAAGCGTGGGAGAAATCGACTTAACCGCGCTTTATGCAACTCGTGGAAAAGAAGATATTACGCTCGGTATCGACCTCGAATTTAAAGACATACAAGTGGAAGATTTTATAAAAATTATTCCGTCTATCGATTCTTTGGCTCCTATGTTACAGTCGTTTAAGGGAGTTATAAATAGCCAAATCGCCGCGACGGTTTCTATGGATTCCACAATGAAAATAATTTTGCAAACATTAAACGCCGCTTGCAGAATAAGCGGTAAAAATATGATACTTTTAGACGGAGAAACGTTTTCCGAAATATCCAAAACGCTAAAATTCAAAAATCGCGAGGAAAATTTTGTAGAAAGTATTTCTTTGGAAATGCTCGCACACGATAATCAAATAGAAATATTTCCGTTTATAATGCAAATCGACCGCTACAAAACGGCGATAAGCGGCGTTCAGCGGCTCGATATGACGTTTAATTATCACATTTCGGTATTAAAATCGCAACTTCCGTTTATGATGGGAATAAATATTTCGGGAAACATAGAAAATATGGACAAAATGAAAATTCGCCTTTCAAAACCCAAATATAAAGACATAAATTTGCCGACTTACGTAACGTTAATAGACACGACGCGCTTAAATCTTCGCGGACAAATAGACAATTTTTTGCGACAAGGTGTCGATGTTGCGCGGTTTAGTCAGTTTGTCGCGCCGACGCTCGATTCGTCTTTAATAGAAAAAGACGCTAATATTTTAACAAAAGAGGATTCTTTGGCGCTTCTAAAAGAAGGAATTATAGTGATTGCCCCCGAAAAAACGCCCGACGCTTTACCCGCAAATAAAGAAAAATCGCGACAAAAACGCGACGACAAAAAGCGTAAAAACGAAAGACAAAACAATTACGAAG
>JGI24698J34947_10002427_pt1 | contig 10039 bp, 3 predicted proteins | sample TergutMp193P3_FD_34947 | JGI IMG/M metagenome (IMG submission 34947) | reverse complement strand
CCGTCAAAGTCGCTGTGCAGGAACAGCATATTGCGGATTTCTTCGAGCGCGGCGGCGGTTTCAGGCTTCCACGGCTTTTCTTTCAGGCGGTCAAGCGCGGCGTAGGCGGCGGTGTCGTCGTAATCTTCGCAGGCGGTTTTGACGATCTGCAACTGCTCTTTAAGATAGGCGGCGTCTTCCGTTACGTTTGCGTCCGCGCCCGCAGTGGCGGCGGCGGGGCTTAATTCCCCTATCAGGGACTCAAGCGTTTGTATAAAATTCTCCGTATGGGCGGCGATATAGCCCGTGTCGCTGTTAAGGCCGGCTTGTTCCAGCGCCGCCGCCGTTTGGGACATTTCGGTTTCCCCTATATTCGCCAGCGCGGATTTCATGGCGTGGGCGGCGGTCGTCAGCAGTTTTATGTCGCCGGCGCTGGCCGTCTCCCGCAGGGTAACGACCGCTTTTTCGGCATCGCTGCGGAAAATTTGCAGCAGTTTCGCCCTTGTTTCATCCATCCGCGGCACTGCCGCTGTCTGCGGCGCCGCTTCCAGCCGCTTGTATTTTTTCGATTCCTGGGGATACCGGTCGCGGATAAATTTGTTCAACAGCGTGTTCAGGTGGCGGGCGTCAATCGGTTTGGGNATAAACCCGTCAAAGCCGTGCCGCGAGAACATCTCGTCGTTGCCGGTCATCGCGTTAGCGGTCAACGCGACAATTACGCCCTTGTATCCCTGTTGGCGCAGTTTCCCGGCGGTTTCTATGCCGTCCATTTTCGGCATCATGTGATCCATAAAAATAATGTCGTAAATTTTTCCGCTTTCTATTTTTTCTATCGCCTCAAAACCGCTGTTCGCCGTTTCGATATTCAGTTTATACGGGGAGAGCAGNCCCTCGGCGACATAGAGATTGGTTTCAACATCGTCCACGACCAGCACGCTTCCGTATGGCATGGGCTCGCGGGNAATGTGCAGTTGGGCCGTCTGCCTGTCGCCGATAAACGTAAAGTTACGCAGCCTCTGCGCGAGTTCCGCGCCGATAACAACGCCGCCGGCAGGCCCCTCCGCCGTTTTCTGCCTTACCGTCACGGTAAACGTACTGCCCTTGCCGTACTCGCTCTCCGCCTCGATAAAGCCGTCCATCATCTCTACCAGTTTCTTGGTAATGTTCAGCCCAATCCCGGTCCCTTCGGTGGTGCGGTTTGCCTCGGCGTTAAAACGCAGGTATTCGGAAAACAGCCGATCCCTGTCCTCGCTCTTCATGCCCTGCCCCGTGTCCGCAACAACAAAGCACAGCATTATGTCCTTACCCTGCGGGAAATGGCTTACCGAAAGTTTTACCTGCCCTTTTTCGGTGTACTTGATGGCGTTTGAGAGCAGGTTATTCAAAATTTGCTTGAGCCGCAGCTCGTCTCCGTAAAGCCGCGAAGGCAGGTTTTCGTCCAAATCCAGCTTAAACTCAATCGGCCTTGAGCCGATACGGACAACATTTAACATTACCGCGTCATTGATGAGGCTCGGCACGTCGTATTCCGCGGGGTTAAGTTCCATTTTTCCGGTTTCGATTTTTGACATATCGAGTATATCGTTGATAATGCCGAGCAGGCTGTTGCTTGAAGAAAAGATTTTCTCCAGCGCCGCCGTATATTCGTCCGGCAGGTTTTCTTTTTGCAGTTGAATCTGCGTTATCCCGATAATCGCGTTAAGCGGCGTGCGGATTTCGTGCGACATGGTGGCAAGGAAGCCGCTCTTGGTGCGGTTAGCGGCTTCGGCTTTTTCCTTTTCGAGCCGCGCCTTAATGGCTTCCAGTTTTAAGAATTGGGCCTGATTCAACTGCTGGAGAGTCTCGTCCAGCCTTTGCGACAGGTGCGCGATCTCGTCATTGCTCTGCGATACTTCAAACTGAATGTCGCGTTCCCCGTCGGCGACTTTCCCGGCCGCAGTCTCCAATTCCGAAAGCGGGACGGCGATGGACTTGGTAACTGCCAGCGCCAGCACAACGGATACTATCAGCGACAGCACAACAACGAACAGTATTATTTTTGCGCTGATTGAGGCGCTTTCATTGTTTTTTGCCGTCGCTGTTATCGAATAGTCCAGATTTTCCATAAACACCGAGTTAATATAGTAAATGAACGTGTCAAACAGGGGGGTAAAACGGTTCGTGTAAACGGCAAGCGCTTCATCCCGCCGCCCCTGCTCCACCAAATCGAATATCTCGTTGACTACGGGAACATAGTTCCCCTCGTACATCTCCAGCAAATTTGCCATGTCCTGCATTTCTCCGGGCGTAAAAACATCGCTGAATTGATCCTGCAATTTGAGGTATTCGTTAAGGTATGTCAGGAATCCTTCGGTGTATTCCTTGGTGGTCTGCAAAACATAGTAGGTAAGCGTAATATCGCTGACATACAACATTCCAAAAATACCGGCTTCAATGGCTATATTGTAATCATACGCGTCGTTCAAAACGCTGACGTTGTTTATGGTCCTGACCGCCGAATCTCCCAGCGAAGTAAGCCTGGCATAGCCGGTCAATCCTACAATCAGCGTGAAAAGAACCAAAACGAAAAACGATATTAACAGCCTTGTTTTTATTCTGAATTTTCTTAACATCATCGTCCTCGCTATAAACTCATTTTTTCGTAGGTGGCGTATATCCCGCCCTTTATATGCAGGATATATACGTTTTGGCGCGGGTTGTTGTTCTCGTCAAATTTTATGCGGCCCGTTATCATATCCAGCTCGTTTGACTTGATGGCCTCAACAATATCGCCGCTTGCGGTGTTTCCCGCCTTTTTAATCGCCTCCGCCAGAATGTATACGCAGGTGTAAGCGGCTGCGGAACCGGTCAGGGGCATTTGCGAAAAGGAGGTGAAATAATTTCTGACAAACCGCGCCACAATCTCGTCCTTGTCATCGAAACAAAAAGGCGCCGAATAATAGGCGTTTTCCATCGCTTCAGGCTGGTATACATACGTCAAAAGCCCGTCCCACGCGTCCGTCCCCAGCAGGTATGTATTATGCAGGCCCATCGCATGAGCGGCATTAACCAGATGCGCCGCCGGAAGATAATTTTCGGGACAATAGAAAATATCGGGAGGGCTGGCGGCATATTTGCCCAAAATACCGGCGAAATCGTCTGCGGGCGCGTAATGCTCAACGGCAATAATGCGCCCGCCGTTTGCGGTAAAAGAGCGGGCAAAAGGTTCGGTAATATGCCCGTAACTGTTCTCATCCGTATTTTTCAAAATAACCGCTGTCCGCGCGCCTAACGAACGATACGCAAAATACGCCATCGCTTCCGCCTGGTAATCGTCGATAAAAATTGCCCGAAAAACATTGGGGCGGCCTTTGGTTACATCGGGGTTGGTTGCGGTAGGCGAAATAACCGGCATACCGTCTTTTTCCGCCTCATGGGCGAGCGCCATCGTCACGTTTGAGTAGCTTGACCCGATAATCGCGGCAACGCCCCTTTCTTTCAAAGCGTTATACTGCCGCACGATATATTCTTCGTCCCCCCGGTCGTTTAATACAATAATATCCAGCGTCTTTCCCAAAACGCCGCCTGATTCATTGATCTCTTTTTTGGCAAGCTGTAAACCGTTAAGCGCGCGAAGGCCCTCGTCCGAACTGTCGCCGGTGAGCGGGAGAAGCGCGCCGATGGTTATGTATCCCTGCTGTCCCGCTTTTGGGGTACAGCCGGCCATGAGAACGGCCAAAAGCATTAAACAAAAGGTTTTGTTCATTTTTCCCTCCTTGCCGCGATTTTGCCCGCCTGTTCCGCCGCGCCGTCAAAGTCGCTGTGCAGGAACAGCATATCGCGGAGTTCTTCGAGCGCGGCGGCGGTCTCAGGCTTCCACGGCTTTACTTTCAGGCGGTCAAGCGCGGCGTAGGCGGCGGTATCGTCGTAATCTTCGCAGGCGGCCTTTACGATTTGCAGTTGTTCTTGCAGGCAGGCGGCGTCTTCTATCACGTCCGCGCCCTCGGCCTGGGCGGGGCTTAATTCCTTTATCAGGGACTCAAGGGCCTGTATAAAACTTTCGGTATGGGCGGCGATAAAGCCCGTGTCGCCGTTAAGGCCCGCTTGTTCCAGCGCCGCCGCCATTTGGGACTTTTCGGCCTCGCCGACATTCGCCAATGCGGATTTCATGGCGTGGGCGGTAGTCGTCAGCAGCTTTATGTTGCCGCCCGCGTTGCTTGCGCGGGGCGCTGCCTCCCGCAGGGCGGCGGCCGCTTTTTCCGCGTCGCGGCGGAAAATTTGCAGCATTTTCGCTTTTACTTCATCCGGCTTCGCGTCAGCCGCCGTCTGCGCCGTCCCTTGCGACTGGTATTTTATAGCTTCCTCGGGATGCCGGTCGCGGATAAATTTGTTCAACACCGCGTTCATTTGGCGGGCGTCAACCGGTTTGGGAATAAACCCGTCAAAACCGTGCCGCGAAAATAACTCGTCGTTGCCGACCAGCGCGTTAGCGGTCAACGCCACAATTACGCCTTTGTATCCCATTGCGCGCAGTTTTTCAGTGGTTTCTATGCCGTCCATTTGCGGCATCATGTGATCCATAAAAATAATGTCGTAAGTTTTGCCGCTTTGTACGTTTTCTATCGCCGCGAAACCGCTGTCCGCCAGTTCTACGTTCATTTTATACGGCGAGAGCATTCCCTCGGCAACATACAGGTTTATTTCCACATCGTCCACTATAAGCACGCTTCCGTATGGCATAGGCTCATGGGTAATATGCAGTTTATCAGACTGCCAGCCGCCCGTAAACGTAAAGCTGCGCAGCCTCAGCGCAAGTTCCGCGCCGATTGCGGCGCATTCCACCGCTTTTTGCCTCACCGTCACGGTAAATGCGCTGCCCTTGCCGTACTCGCTCTCCGCCTCGATAGAGCCGCCCATCATCTCGACCAGTTTTTTGGTAATGTTCAGCCCCAATCCCGTTCCTTCGGTGGCGCGGTTTGCCTCGGCGTTAAAACGCAGGTATTCGGAAAACAGCCGCTCCCTGTCCTCGCTCTTCATGCCCTGCCCCGTGTCCTCGACAACGAAGCGCAGCATGATGTCGCCTCCCTGCGGGAAATGCGCCACCGACAATTTTACGCGCCCCTTTTCGGTGTACTTGATGGCGTTTGAGAGCAGGTTGTTCAAAATTTGCTTGAGCCGCAGCTCGTCGCCGTAAAGCCGCGAAGGCAGGTTTTTATCTATATCCAGCGTGAACTCAATCGGTTTTGACCCGATACGGACAATGTTCACCTGCACCGCGTCGTTGATCAGGCTCGGCACATCGTATTCCGCGGGGTTGATCTCCAGTTTGCCGGTTTCTATCTTTGACATATCCAGAATGTCGTTGATGATCCCCAGCAATGTATTGCCGGAGTTGTATATTTTTTCCAGAGAGGCCGCGTATTCCCTGGGCAGGTCGGTTTTTTGCAGTTGTATCTGCGCTATGCCGATGATTGCGTTCATCGGAGTGCGTATTTCGTGCGACATGGTAGCGAGGAAACTGCTTTTGCTCCTGTTCGCGTCCTCCGCTTCATTTTTCGCGTGCTTGAGGGATTCCATCGTTCCCTGCAAAGATTGCAGGAAGCCGGAAATAAACATATTGAACACGATAAATATCAGCAATATTACTACCAGCACTACCATAAACAGCACCGTCAGGGTGGTTTTATAGTCTTCTATACTGTCGGGCATAAACGCCGCGGAATACCACTCCAGTACCGGAAGCGAGCCTACGGCCATTTTCCCCGACGGGACATTAAAGGTTTGGACCGCGCCGCCTTCCAGTTTTCTTGCCTTGTCAAAAATACCGGAGTCTATATCGGCCATTTGAATTTCAATATGCCTTTTTTCCTCCACCATGCTGATATCCCTTGCGCCGTAGATCTCCCCGTAAATGTTAAAAAAGTAAAGCTCTACCCTGTCCGGGAGGTCCTGAAAAATTGTTTGAATAAACCGCGACAACTCTATACCGGTTCCCACTATCCCGATAGGCTTGCCATTATCATCAAAAACCGGCGCGTTGAGCCAGAGCCTGATTTGCTGTATTTCAGGGTTATAATTGATATTAAAATTGTACACTTCCGTTTCATAAAGGGTCATATTATACCAGTAATTAACCGGGTCCTCGGGATCAACCCAGTAAGGCTCGTTGTCATCGGAGTAAAATATCTGGTCTATATCATTTACCCANAAAAATGAAAAATTCGAATGAGTCCGCAAAAAAGCCCGGCGGTAAGAGTCTATNTCCTCAAAGGCGTCTTTTTCCAGCCCGCTTTCTTTGGGATTGGCAAAATACCGTTTGATTAACGGGGAGTCCGCCATTTTCAGGACAATCGCGATTTCGCTGTTTACAAAAATTTCCAGGTTTATCCGTTTGATCTCCAGCAGNCGGGATAATTCATTGCCTTTATTCNCCCGTATGATCTGCCGCATGGAAAAGTAATAGGTAATGCCCCCCGCTATAACAATGAGCAAAAACAGTGAAACAGAAAAAATAATGAATCTACGCATTCTCAAGCGCCTCCTCTTTATACAGCGCCCCGGCCTGTTCCGCCGCGCCGTCAAAGTCGCTGTGCAGGAACAGCATATCGCGGAGCNTTTCAAGCGCGGCGGCTGTCCCGGGCTTCCACGGTTTTTCTTTCAGGCGGTCAAGCGCGGCGTAGGCGGCCGTATCGTCGTAATCTTCACAGGCGGCCCTGATGGCTTGCAACTGTTCATGCAGATAGGCGGTGTCTTCAGCGACATTCGCGCCGGCAGCGGCCGCAGGCGCGGCATGGGCAGGGCTTAGTTTCTTTATCAGAGACTCAAGCGTTTGTATAAAACTTTCAGTATTGGCGGCGATAAAATCCCCGTCGCCGCTCAGGCCGGCTTTTTCCAGCGCCGCCGCCATTTGGGACTTTTCGGTTTCCCCGATATTCGCCAGCGCGGATTTCATGGCGTGGGCGGTGGTGGTGAATAGTTTTATATCGCCGGCGGCGATTGTCCGGCGCAGGGTAACGACCGCTTTTTCCGCGTCGCCCCGGAAAACTTTCAATAATTTAACTTTTGTTTCGTCCAGCAGTAATACCGACTGCGGGGCCGTTTGCGGCTTGTATTTTTTCGCTTCCTCAGGATGCCCGTCGCGGATAAATTTATTCAATACCTCATTCAGTTGGCGGATGTCAATCGGTTTGGGAATAAACCCGTCAAAACCGCGCTGCAAGAACATCTCGTCGTTGCCAACCAGCGCGTTAGCGGTCAGCGCTACGATGATGCCCTTATATCCCAGCCCGCGCAGTTTTTCAGCGGTTTCTATGCCGTCCATTTTCGGCATCATGTGATCCATGAAGATTATGTCGTAAGTTTTTCCGCCGCCGCCCATGGTGGCCTGCGCCTTTTCTATCGCCTCGAAGCCGCTGTTCGCCGTCTCGATCTTCAGCCTATAGGGAGAAAGCATTCCTTCGGCAACATACAGATTCGTATCCACATCGTCCACCACCAGCACGCTTCCGTAGGGCATGGGTTCGCGGGCAATGTCCAGTTGGGCCGCTTGCCTGCCGCCGGTAAACGAAAAATTACGCAGCCTCTGCGCAATCTCCGCGCCGATTACGGGGCATTGCGGCGCTTTTTGTTTTACCGTAACGGTAAACGTACTGCCCTTGCCGTACTCGCTTTCCACCGCGATAGCGCCGTCCATCATCTCTATCAGTTTTCTGGTAATGTTAAGCCCCAGCCCCGTTCCCTCGATAGTGCGGTTTGCCTCGGAATTAAAACGCATATACTGCGAAAACAGCCGCTCCCGGTCTTCGCTCTTCATGCCCTGCCCCGTGTCTTCGACCGTAAAACGCAGCATTATGTCTTCGCCGTTCAGGAAATGATCCGCCGACAATTTCACGATCCCTTTTTCGGTGTACTTNATGGCGTTTGAGAGCAGGTTATTCAGGATTTGTTTGAGCCGCAGTTCGTCGCCGTACAGTTTTGACGGCAGGTTTTCNTCCAAATCCAGCTTAAACTCAATCGGCCTTGATCCGATACGGATGATATTAAGCTGCACCGCGTCGTTGATCAGGCTCGGCACATCGTATTCCGCNGGGTTAAGTTCCATTTTTCCGGTTTCGATTTTTGACATATCGAGTATGTCGTTGATAATGCCGAGCAGGCTGTTGCCCGAAGAAAAAATTTTCTCCAGCGCCGTTTTATAATCGCCCGGCAAGCCTCCCTTTTGCAGATGGATTTGCGTAATGCCGATAATCGCGTTAAGCGGCGTACGGATTTCATGCGACATGGTAGCCAAAAACTCGCTCTTTGCGCGGCTTGCCGCCTGCGTGTCCTCAAGGGCGGTCTTAAGCTCCATAGCCGTAGAGCGCAGGTTCAGGGTCAGCTCATTGCGGAGCATGGCATGGGCGATCAACAAACTGCCGGAACGCAGAATCGATTCTTCATTCTCGGTAAAAATCCGTTCACGGTGGCAATCGTCAAACCCGACAAACCCCCAAAATTGTTCTCTTATAAAAATCGGAACAACCAGTATGGACAATATATCCTGCGGGGTTAATTGCGCCTGCGCTTTGGCGTCCATATCGCGCACCAGACCGTTGACGCACTGCCCGTTTGCAAGTTTCTCTTCCCATCCGGGAATATCTTCATTGTAGGAAATATCTATGGTGTACTTGCTGTCCTGCTGCGGCTCNGAACCCTCCGACCATTCGTACAGTTGCGTGCAGTACAATTTACCGTCTTTAGCGCGGTTTTTCCAGATATATACCCGATCGGCGTTTACGGCTTCGCCCATCATGCCCATACAGTTTAGCAGGGCGTTTTCAAATTCATCAACTTCCGCCTGGAGCAGGCCGGCGGCGACATTGTTCACCGTATACAGCAGGTTGTTGCGCCGCCGGTGGGTCTCACGGTTTTTGATCTCCTGCTCGTTATGGTTAATCGCGTTTGCCAGCATTAAACTGACGGAACGAAGTATGTTTAACTCATCTCGCGTAAGGCTTCGTTCCCGGCGGCAGTCGTCAAAACTGACCCATCCCCAAAATAAATTTTGCAAATATACCGGTATAGCGAAAACGGATTTCATGCCGTGACTCAGCAGGCGGTCCCTCTCTTCCTGGGACAGATCATTCAGCGGGCCGTTTACACATTCATTTTTCAGGAATTTCGCTTCCCAGTCGGGAATGTCGGTGTAGGGGAAAACCATTTTATTCTCAACAGGGTTAGTCTGCCGTCCGGTATCATTCTGCCATTCAAAAATCATCGCGTAATGGAGGGTGCCGCCCCGCATTTCATTCTGCCAGATATAACCGCGGTCTACATCCAGACAATGGGCTATGATTTCCATGCCCTTCAGAACCGAAGCCGCAAACTTGTCTTCGTCCATCGCCGCCAGCAGTATTTGCGCCGTATCATTGACAGCGCGCAGAAGCATCTGCTGATGTTTCAGTTTTTTTTCAGCGTTATCTACCACGATTTTGCCCGAAAATCTTCCGTGACGGAAAGAAACGCCTCGACAATTTTCGGGTCAAAGTGCGTGCCGCTACCCTCTTTAATTATTTCTACCGCCTCATCGTGGGTAAACGGCTTTTTGTACGGGCGCGCCGACACCAGCGCGTCGTATACGTCCGCGATTGCCATAATCCGCCCTTCAAGCGGGATATCCTCTTCTTTGATCCCCCTCGGGTAGCCCGTCCCGTTCCATTTTTCGTGATGATAACCGGCGAATTTTTTCGCGTGGCCCAAAAACCCGTCGTCCTTTGTTTTGCTGATGATCTCCTCGATAATCTTCTCGCCAATGGCGCTGTGCTGTTTGATTAAATCAAATTCTTCGTCGGTAAGTTTTGCGGGCTTGTTCAGTATCAAATCGCTGACGCTGATTTTCCCCACATCGTGCAACTGCGCGGACGGCAGGAGAAAGTTTTTGTCCCAGTTGGATATTTCGCTTTCGTAAATCCCGAGGCGGATAAGCGCGTTGAGCAGAATCTCCAGATAGGCCTGAGTCCGCTCAATATGCCCGCCCGTTACCTTGTCGCGGCTTTCAACCATGTCCGCGATAACGCTGATGGTCGCGTTGTGAACGTCGCGC
>JGI24698J34947_10002426_pt1 | contig 10039 bp, 7 predicted proteins | sample TergutMp193P3_FD_34947 | JGI IMG/M metagenome (IMG submission 34947) | reverse complement strand
TATAAATTATATTCAGATCAATATGTGTATGTGTGGAGTCTGAAAAAAAAGAAAATGCTTCCTGCTGATTATAAAACCATTCAAGTATGTGGTTACTTTACATTAAAATACATATATGTGATGATGACGGCAAAATATATTATCACTAATCATGCAGTAGAGCCATGTTTCCCTTTCCGTAAAAATCAAAGAGTAATTTATACTTGGCATGGTGGTGGAGCATATAAAAAAGTAGGCGATATAGAGATTCATAGCAGACAAAAATGGAGTAAACTGGTAATGCGGGACATACGTTCGAAAATGGTTTCGTATGTAATTTCGTCATGTGAAAAATTCACAGAGGTACATAGTGGTATTTGGAATATCGCTCAAGACATTTTTCTACCGATTGGAATGCCCAGAAACGATATATTATTCTTCAGTGATAACAGAATAAAAAACAAAGTATATAAATACTACAATCTAAATGCTGAAAAAAGAATAGTTTTATATGCTCCGACATATCGAGGTAATAATTATTTACAGCCAACACTGGTAAGGCCTTTTGATGATTTAGATATAGAAGAAATTTTGGAATCATTAAAAATTAAATACGGGAATGATTTTTTATTTCTATATAGAACGTATTATACTATAAATATTAAAGAATATAATACGCCAAATATTATCTTGGCTTCAGATTATCCTGATATGCAAGAATTACTATATGTGGCTGATATATTGATCACTGATTATTCATCGTCAATATGGGATTTTTCATTTACTTTTAAGCCATGTTTTATTTACGCACCTGATATGGAAAAGTATCAGGGCGAACGTGGCTTTTTTACACCCATTGAAGAATGGCCCTTTCCGTTAGCCAAAACTAGTCAAGAACTTATAGCGAATATTATTGCTTTTGACGAAGAAAAATACAAACAAGCAGTAAGAATGCATCATGCTGATTTAGGTTCCTATGAGACAGGAACAGCTTGCAACCAATTCTGTGATTCAGTGTTTTCTGCTGCTCATTGATTAATTAGTGCCAAGTCTTTATTTGAAACTGAGATTTGCGTATGATATAAATATGGAATATAATGACGATCTTGTTTCTATAATTACACCCAATTACAACTGCACCCGTTTCATCGGGCAAACAATAGAAAGCGTGTTGTCGCAAACATACCGAAATTGGGAAATGCTGATTATTGATGATTGTTCAACAGATAATAGTGTTGAAATTATTGAAAAATATGTAAACCAGGATGAAAGAATAAGAATGTTCAAAACTGAATGTAATTCGGGTTCTCCTGTGAAACCGAGAAATATTGGTATCCAAAACGCGGGAGGAAGGTTTATCGCGTTTTTGGATAGTGATGATCTCTGGCTCCCTGATAAGCTTGAAAATCAACTCTCATTATTTGATGAAAATGAAGTTGTAGTTGTATACTCAAATTATGAAAAAATAACGGAGGCAGGACAACGGAATAATCGAATTGTCAATGCGCCGAAGAAACTCAATTATAAACAGTTGCTAAAGAGCAATTACATTGGATGCTTAACCGCAATGTACGATATTTCAAAGTCCGGTAAGATATATTTTTCTGATCTTCGCCATGAAGATTATGTTTTATGGCTTACAATACTAAAAACCGGATATATCGCAGTGAATACAGATACAGTCGGTGCGTTGTATCGTATACGGGAAAATTCTATGACATCAAGGAAAATGATAGTTTTTAAATGGCAATGGGCTATTTATCGTAATTTTCTGGGATTATCTTTTTTTCCTTGTATATATTATTTTTGTTTTTATGCTGTAAACTCGTTCATGAAACATATAAGGTAGTTAGTTAGAAAATATAAATGACCATTTCTCGTAAAAAACGTCAATTATTTATCGCTTGTATTGATATAATCTTAATAGTCGCCGCTGTTTATTTAAGTCTTTGGATTCGGGATTCGCGAATGCCCTCGAATGTCAGGTTCTCTCGCCATTTATCATATTTTATACCGATTATAATTGTCTGGATTGTTTGTTTGTACACATCGGGATTTTATTCATTGGAAATTCCTCAGACCGGATATCGGATGCTTTCAAAACTTTCCATCATAACCGTAATATGTACCCTTTTGGGATTTGCTTTCTTCTATCTCAATTTAAAGGCTCGTGTAGTACCTAAAACCATTCTTGTAATTCATTCTTGTGTTGCCGCGGCAATGATCGCCCTTTGGCGCTGGGGTTATAGCAGAACCACTTTAAAACATTTTGCAAATACAAATATTGCCTTTGTTGGCGTCAATGAAACCGTTATTGAACTATTAAAAAACATGAATAACTTTTCTTACATGAGTTACAGAGTAGTTTTTCTGTATACAGATAAATCATGTGATTATGAATTAGATGGTATTCCCATCATAAATGATTTAATGTCTTTTATAAATGAAATAAAGAAGAATAAGACTCAGATGATTGTTGTTGCCAACAGAGAGAATATGCCCAAAACAACTCAAAATGTTTTGTTTGAACTTTTGCGAAGCCATGTATATTTTATTAGTCTTCCTGATTTTTATGAGATTTATATGCGCCGGATACCCTTAGATGCTGTAAATGAACAGTGGTTTCTGACTAGTATCCATCTCCAATCTAAAAAAATGTACCGTCTGTTTAAGCAAACTATTGATGTAGTTATGGCCGTGGTGTTTCTAGTCATTACTTTGCCTTTCTGGCCCTTCATCATACTATTAATCAAAATTGAAAGTCCTGGCTCTGCTTTTTTTAGACAGGAACGTACCGGCTATTTAGGTCAAGTTTTTACCATTATCAAATTCCGCACCATGAAGATGGCTGGTAACGCTCAGGAACCAGCCGGGCGCGATGATTTACGCGTTACCAAAATAGGGAAATTGTTGCGTAGAACAAGGATAGACGAAATTCCCCAGTTCTTGAATGTCATAAAAATGGAGATGAGTTTTATCGGTCCCCGTCCCGAGCGGCCCGAACTGATACAGAAACTTGAGCAAGAGGTTCCGTTTTATCGCCAGCGTCTTTTGGTAAAGCCGGGTCTTTCCGGCTGGGATCAAGTCTCTGGCGAATACCATTCCCCCTCACGGGATGATACCTATAAAAAATTGCAATACGATTTGTATTACATCAAGAATATGTCGTTCTTTCTGGATATATCTATCTTTTTTAAAACTTTGGTTACCATAGTTAAGAGGAGCGGGGTGTAATGTACACTATAGCATTAATAGGCTGCGGACGGATCAGTTTTAAACATATTGAAGGCTTTGTTGACAATGCCGATCTATTATCGCTAACAGCGATATGCGATCCTATAAAATCCCGTGCGGAAGAAAAAGAAAGGGAGTACAAAAAAGAAATACCTGATGCTGATATAACTATTTATACTGATTATCGGGAAATGTTGGCTAAACAAAGACCGAATATTGTTACCATTGCAACCGAATCGGGGAAACATTTTCAGATTGCGAAAACGTGTCTCGAAGCGGGGTGCCATGTTATCTGTGAAAAACCAATGGCTCTGTCCACCAAAGATGCGGATGAAATGATTGGTTTGGCGAAGAAAAATAACCGTAAACTTGCCGTATGTTTTCAAAACAGATTTAATGCGCCAATACAGAGACTGCGGGCTGCTCTCGAAGCGGGACGTTTCGGCAGGGTATTGCACGGTACAATTCAAATTCGATGGAACCGAAACGAGGCATATTATGCGGAAGCTCCCTGGCGGGGAACATGGGAACAGGACGGTGGAACTTTAATGAATCAATGTACTCACGGAATAGATCTTCTTCAATGGATGATGGGCGAGGACGCGATTCGTGTACAAGCCCAGACGCGAAGGTTTTTGCGTCCCATAGAAGCGGAAGATTTTGGCGCAGCAATAGTCGAATTCAAAAACGGAGCGGTGGGAATCATCGAAGGAAGCGCGGACGTTTATCCTACAAACATAAACGAGACTCTCTCCATATTTGGAGAAAAAGGTTCAGCGGTAGTCGGCGGGCTTGCGGTTAACAGAATAGAAATCTGGCGTTTTGCCGATGCCAATGTGATTGGGGATCCGGAAGTGAAGGTGTTAAATCCCAACGAAAAAGATCCGCCCACAGTGTACGGTTTTGGACACACGGCACTGTTTAAGGATTTTATCGAAGCCATTGAAGCAAACCGGGAGCCGATAATTTCCGGGGAACGCGGTAAAAAGGCGCTGGAAATAATACTTGCTATTTATAAATCCCAGAAAACGGGTCGACCCGTCGAGCTCCCCTGTGATTTTTCCACTCTTGAGATGAAGGGATATTTTAATTGATGAAAGTACCGTTTTATGACGCTACACGGGAATACAAACTCTACAAAACGGAATTTGACAATGCTATTGCGGATGTTATTGCATCCGGAGCGTTTATACTTGGGAAACAGGTGCAGGACTTTGAAGAAGCAGTCTGTAAATATACCGGCGCGAAATATGCCGCTGGCGTGGCTAACGGAAGCGACGCTCTTTTAATCGCCTCGGATATATTGGGCTACAAACACGGCGCGGAAATTCTCACACCTGTTTTTACCTTCTTTGCTTCAGCCTCCTGTATAGCCCGCCTGGACGGGAGACCGGTATTCTGTGATGTGGATGAAGGCACCTTTTGCATGGACATGAACGACGCGGAGAATCGGATCACCAATAAGACCAAAGGAATACTGCCGGTGCATCTTTTTCTGCAAACCGCCGATATGACCGCCTGCATGGAACTTGCGCAAAAACATCGCCTAACGGTACTGGAGGACGCGGCAGAAGCATTTGGCATGAGAACGCTATATAATGGTGAATACAAACACGCGGGGCTTATCGGCGATTTTGGCGTTTTTTCATTTTTCCCGACCAAAACCCTCGGCGGATATGGTGATAGCGGCATGATTGTTACTGATAATGAAGAACTGTATCAAAAAGCGAAAAGTTACCGGACGCACGGTTCGACCAGAAAATATCATCATGACTATATCGGCTACAATTCCCGGCTCGATACATTGCAGGCCGCCATACTAAATGTCAAATTGTCTCACATCGACAATGCAATTCAACAGCGGGCAAATCACGCCGCTCAGTACCGGGAGATGCTGAAAGATATTGCTGAAATTAAACTACCGGTTATCAAAGACGGCAACAAAGAAGTAAACTATGTGTTCTGTATTCAAGCTGAAAAACGAGATGCGCTTGATGGTTACCTCAAATCAAAAGAAATCGGTACATCAATCTATTATCCTGTTCCGCTTCATTTACAGAAATGTTTTGAATATCTGGGATACAAAAAAGGAGATTTTCCGGAAGCTGAAAAATTATGCGAAACAGTGCTGGCGCTTCCCATGTTCCCTGAATTGACCAAAGATGAAGTTAGTTTTGTGTGTGAGAGTATAAAAGAGTTTTATCGAAAATGAGTGATAGTAAGTATTTTATCCATGAATCCAGCTATGTAGATGAAGGCGCCGAAATTGGAGAAGGTACAAAGATATGGCATTTTTGCCATATCATGCCAGGCGCAAAAATAGGGAAGAATTGTTCTCTGGGACAAAATGTAAATGTAGGTTCCCGCGCCGTTATCGGTAATGGAGTAAAGATACAGAACAATGTTTCCGTGTATGACGATGTGATTATTGAGGACGATGTATTTTGCGGACCCTCCTGCGTGTTTACCAATGTGATAAACCCGCGGGCCTTTGTTGAGCGGAAACATGAATATAAAAAAACCGTGGTGAAGCAAGGCGCTTCCATCGGGGCAAACGCGACCATTGTATGCGGTGTTACCATCGGGGAGTATGCGCTGATTGGAGCGGGCAGTGTAGTAACAAAGGACGTGCCGGCTTACGCGTTGGCGTATGGTAATCCGGCGCGGGTGCAAGGGAAAGTGGATAAGAATGGGTGTAACGGATGAATAGTTTAATAATAGCTATTTTTATTCTTGCAAGTATTTTTGGTTTTATTCAATGTCCCGTTGAAGGAAAGGCTTCGCTAAGCAGCGAAAAGGAGTTATTGTCTTTTACCATACCCAATAGAGAAAGCAGTACAATGACGGATACCGACGGTAATGTGACGGTAAAGATATATGAGTTTGTGGACGTTACGAAACTGATTCCCGTGGTAAAAGTTTCCCCGAATGCCATGGTCTCTCCGGCATCAAGTACCATTATCGACTTTACCGATCCGGTACTATACACCATAACCGCACAGGATAAAAGCAACGCAGAATTTACGGTAACGGTTGAAATTGTGTTAAGCGATGATAAAGACATACTCTCCTTTATACTACCCAACAAAGAAAGCATCGCAATGACCGACACCGAGGGTAATATAACGGTAAGGATATATGAGTTTGCAGACATTACGAAACTTGTTCCCGTGGTGAAGGTTTCCCCGTATGCCAGTGTCTACCCGGCATCAGGTACCACGATTGACTTTACCGATCCGGTACTATACACCATAACCGCACAGGATGGCAGCGACAAAGAATTTACGGTGACGGTTGAAATTGTGCTGGATGATGATAAGGATATGTTTTCTTTTGTTATACCTAACATACAGAGTAGTACAATGGCTGATACTGATGGCAATGTGACGGTAAGGGTATATGAGTCTGTGGACATTACAAAACTGGTTCCCGTGGTGAGGGTTTCCCCGAATGCCAGTGTTTCTCCGGCATCGGGTAGCACCATTGACTTCACAAATCCCGTGCAGTATACGATTACGGCGCAGGACGGTAGCAGTAAGGAGTTTACCGTAACGGTTGAAATTGTGCTGAGCAGAGAAAAAGAGTTATTGTCCTTTGTTATACCCAATAATGAAGGTGATGTAATAATCAGTGATGAAGGTAATGTTACAATCCGGGTATATGAATTTACAGATATAACTAAACTTATTCCCATAATAACTGTTTCACCGAACGCGACAGTTTCCCCGGTATCAGGCGCTACTGTTGACTTCACCGATCCGGTACTGTACACGATAACCGCGCAGAACGGCAGCGAAATAACGTTTACCGTAACGGTGAGTAAGGAATTGAGCAGACATAACGAAATAGTGAGCCTGACACTTGATGGCACAGAACAGATTTTTGAACGGGAAGGAGACATTTTGTATGTTTATGTTCCCTATGAAACCGATGTTTCCAATATAAAAGCAAATATTACTGTTTCCGATAAAGCGACGGTCAGCCCCGGCAGCGACGCGTTCATTAATTTTACCACTCCGCAGATATATACGGTGACCGCGAGCGATGGGACTTTTAAGAATTATTTGGTAACAGTGAAGAAGAGCCCATGGAGGAAGGTTGGGAATGGGCCGTTTAGACCAAGGGATGGGGCAGGGTTAGTTGAGTTTAAAGGTAAGATGTGGTTGATTGGAGGATGGTTTGGTACTTTACCAGGTAGGCCTTATTTTGAATCGGAAACTAATGAAGTATGGAATTCGTCAGATGGTATCAATTGGGAATTAGTTAGTGACGATTATGCGGCTCCATGGACAGGTCGGCATGCCGGCGGTGTTGTTGTATATAATGATTATATTTGGGTAATAAGTGGGGATGGATATTCTGACGTTTGGAAGACGAACGATGGTGAAATTTGGGAGTTAGTGACGGATAACCCCCCTTGGGGAAAACGTTATGGTCCGTATGTTGCTGTTTTTAATAATAAATTATGGCTGATTGGTGGTGTTGATTGGTGGAATAATAACGGAGATTGGGTAAGAGAGGAAGGAACCAAAGCGTTCAATGATGTTTGGAGTTCAACAGATGGAGAAAATTGGGTTAAGGAATTAGAATTCGCCTCTTTTGCGCAAAGAGGAATGATACAAGGATATACCGTTTTGAATAATGAATTATACATTTGTGGCGGCGGTTCCAGAGCTATTTGGCCGCCGTACTCTGTGTACAATGATATTTGGAAGACAGCAGATGGTAAAAACTGGGAAAGAGTAACCCACAATGCAGCATGGTCACCTCGTTTACATCATAGCGTGGTTACATTTGATAACAAATTGTGGGTTATCGCCGGAACCTCGAATACAAGAAATCTATTGAATGATGTATGGTATAGCGAAAATGGCGGAATAAGTTGGCGGCAATTAAAACATTCATTTTTCCAAAGAACCCATGCCGCAAGTTTTTGTGTTTTTCAAGGTAAGTTATGGATGGTTACAGGGTATTATCATAATGAAATTTGGGTATTGGAAAATGATATTTAAATGTTCAAAAATTTGATTTCAAGACTGTGACCTGAAAAAGAAAAATTTATGAGGAGGATAAAATGAAAAAATTTTTCTGTCTTGCAATGGCGTTGTTCCTTGTTGGAATTGCGATCTCTTGCAAAAAAGAATCCGATGAGGTGCAGATTTTTACCTCGTCCGAGGATTTTCGTATTGAGCATCTTCAAAAACGGCTCAATGAACAATTTCCCAAGTATAATGTCATTATCAATTATACAACAACGGGTAATCTCGCGGCTAAATTAAAGGCCGAGGGGACGGCAACAGATTGCGACATTATCGGCGAAATGGACTCCGCGTACCTTGAAGGCATTCTTGACAACCTTGCCGATCTTTCATCTTACGACACTTCCGCTTTTTTAGATGAACTGGTTCCTGCGCATAAAAAGTATCTGCCTTTTATTAAGAGTGCTGGTTGCATCGCCATTAATGAAAGATTTCTGGAGAACCGGAATATCCCCATACCAACAGCGTATCAGGATTTGATTAGGCCCGAATACAAAGGGGTTATTTCCATGCCGAATCCCAAATCTTCCGGCACGGGTTTCTTCTTTTTGAGGAATCTGGTGAACGTATGGGGAGAGGACGCCGCGTTTGATTTCTTTGACCAGTTTGCCGAAAATGTGCTGCAATTTACCTCATCCGGCTCCGGGCCGGTAAACGCCCTTATTCAGGGTGAAGTTGGTATTGGCCTTGGAATGACCATGCAGGTAGTAACCGCCATCAATTCAAGAAATGTACCGCTAAAAATAATCTATTTTGAAGAAGGTTCCCCTTATACGGTGTACGGAATGGGTATGATAAAAGGGAAGGATTCCAGAGAAGCGGTGAAAGAGGTATTTGCCTTTTATATAAATGTATTAACCAGGGAGGACAAAGAACTTTTTGCACCTGAACAAATATTCAAGTCACAAGTGAATAATATTCCCAATTATCCCCAGAATATAAAAGTAGCTGATATGCGGGGAATTGAAAGTTTGCCTGAAAAAGAACGGCTTCTGGCAAAGTGGAAATATTAAAACCGGAGGAACGGCGGTGGCAGCCAAACTGGAAATACAAAATCTGACAAGGGTTTTTAACAGGCAGAAGGTTCTGTGGGGACTCAACTTTACCGTAAACAACGGGGAATTCCTTTCCATACTGGGACCTTCCGGCTGCGGCAAGACAACGATCCTGCGTATCCTCATAGGATTGCTGTCGCCTACATCAGGGCGGATTATTAAAGACGGAAACGACATCACCGCCCTGCCCGCGTCGAAACGTAATATGGGTATTGTTTTTCAGAACTATGCACTGTTCCAAAATATGAGCGTTTTAGGTAATGTTGAATACGCGTTGAAATTCAACAAAGAGTTTAAAACTCGATCCAGGAAAATTGCCGAAAATATTATCGAACAGGTAGGGCTTACTGAACACATTCACAAAAAGCCCTACAAACTTTCAGGCGGCCAGCAGCAGCGGGTGGCAATTGCACGGACTTTGGCCTGCAATCCGGAAATTATTCTCTTTGACGAACCGATGTCCGCGCTGGACGCGGCGACACGGCTTTCGTTACGCGATGAAATAAAACGCATACAAAAACAGTTTCACTCCACCATGATCTACATCACCCATGATCAGGAAGAGGCGTTTGCTCTTTCGGATCGTATCATGGTGATGGATAACGGGACTATTCAACAGATGGACACGCCGGAAACCCTTGTCGCCAGCCCTGCCAATACTTATATCAAGGAATTTGTACTCGACAACCTCAGCCTTAAAATTGATTCCCTTGTAAAATATGTAAGACCGTG
>JGI24698J34947_10002425_pt1 | contig 10039 bp, 7 predicted proteins | sample TergutMp193P3_FD_34947 | JGI IMG/M metagenome (IMG submission 34947) | reverse complement strand
CGCCAATCAGGTGGAGCTGTGCGCCCGCCTTTCCTTCCCTGAAACCGGCGAATTTGGCGGCGGCTTCCTGTACCCGGCTTTCCCCGAAACAGCGTAAACCCGCTTCCCACGCTTCATTAACCGCTTCCATGGGCTGAAACTTGGTCACGCCCATGAGGGTTATCTCTTCCCGCTTTCTGCCGGAACGCAGGCAGGCCTTAACGATGCGCTCCTCTATTTCCGCGATATTGCCGGCAACTGACATTCACTATCATATTCCCATATCTTCTATTGTTTTTGCAAGTGCCTCAAAGTCCTCAAGGCTTAGCTCCTCCGCCCGCCGGCCGCCGTCAAGGGCGCTTTGTTCGAGCGCCTGCGCCGCTATTGCCGACGGGTTTTCCGGTGAGGCGAAGAAAGCGGTCAGGTTGTTTTTGATTGTTTTGCGCCGCGATGAAAAAAGCCGGCGCACCAGCGGATACAAACAGGCGGGGCGTACGCGGGCGGCATCGTCCCGGCGTTCCAGCAGGACGGCCTGAGAATCCACGTTGGGTTTTGGATAGAAGGAAGCGCCCTTGATAATCATCAACGGCTTTACGTGATACGCCGAAGCGCAGAGAACCGAGAAAGACGAATAGTCGGCGCTGCCGGGAACAGCGGCCATACGCCGCGCGACCTCGCGCTGAACGGTGACCACGATACGGTCAAAATAACGCCCCCGTTCAATAAGATCGGACAGCAATGCCGCGGCGATATTGTAGGGCAGATTTCCCAAAAGGTAGGGCGCGGCGGGTTCATCCGGCCAGGTCTTCAACACATCGCCCTCGACCAGCGTAAAGCCCGCGTGAGCGGCAAAGAGTTCCCTGAGAGAGAGCGCAAAGCCCGCGTCAATTTCAAAGGCCCGCACACACAGCCCCTCTTCAAGCAGCAGGGAGGTCATCGCCCCCAGGCCGGGACCGATTTCCCACACGCTTTCCCCCGCCTGCGCGTTCAGGGCGCGGACAAGGGCCTGGCGTACGCCGGGATTAAGCAAAAAATTTTGCCCGAATTTTTTTCTCATGCCCAGGCCGTTTTGATCGAGAAAAGCCCGCAAGGCCGCCGCTGAATTGTAGTTAGGCGTCATCATGCAAACGGTTCCACGCGGTTTGCATTTAAACGGCGGCGGCGCTCAAACCACAGTATCAGCGCGATGCACAGAAGGGACAGCGTTAAAACCAGCCAGGGGGGCGCGTTGATACCGGGCATTCTTGCCGCCACGAACGCGGTACGCTCCATGATCTGGTACAGCAGGGAGAGGGGATAGCTTAACAGGGGCGACAGCGACGGCGCCAGCAGATTCAGGGCGAGCCATGCCATTGAGCCGACCATGAATACCGTGGTTAAAGGGGTCAGCACCAGACTCGCCACTATACCCACCGGCCGCAGTATGCCGAAAAACCAGGCGGTAACCCCGGCGGTGGCAAGGAAGGCCCCCACCGAAGCGGAAAGGGACAGCAGGAGAAAAGCGGGTATCTTTCCCTTAAAGATACTGTTAAGCGATTCACCAATAACCAGAATCCCCGCCAGCGCCAGATACGAAAGAATAAACGAGAGGGAAAGGCCCGCGCGGGGCGTTATGGCGATTTGTATCAAAAACGCCATGCACAATAACAAGAGCGGATCCCGCTTGAGCATTCCGATTACGGCCATAACACCTAACAGGTACATCAGCGCCGCGCGGTTCAGACTGGGCAGGGGGCCGACAATGTAACAGTACGCGAGAATGAACAACGCGCCGCATATCGCCGCAAGCCGCAGCCCCAACGGCTTTTTGAGCAGGAAAGAAATTAGCGCAACCAGCACCGCCAGATGCATACCGGAAAGGGCCAGAATATGCGAACAGCCTGAGTCGCGGTACAGGGCGGCGATACCCATATCAAGATTATCGCGTATGCCCAACAGCAGGGCAAGGGCAAGGCCGCCCCAGGAGGAGTCGCCGGACGGGGATTCGGTAAACCGGTATACCATATCCAGCCTGAGGTTGGTACGAAAACGTTCAAGCGGCGGCGCCGGTGTGGTAACGTGCAGAGATTCGGCAAAAAATGTAGGTGAACCGTCATAGCCGCTTTCACGAAGCGTCCCTTCGACAAAGACTTCCGCCCCCCTGCCAAATTCCTTTAGGCGGATAGAACTTTCCGCCGGAAAAAAAACGGTTATCTCCCCCCGCGCCCCAACCCTTACCTTGCCGCGGCCGTGAATCATCTTTATCGAAAGCGTTGTCATTGCCCTGCCGCCTGAGACGAGCCGGGGGTCATCCAGTAAAACGCCGGACATCCCCTGCACCGTATCTTCGGGGATGCCAAAACTGACGCTTTGCACCGCGCCGGCCCCAACGCCAATTCCCATTGCCACCCCTGCCGCAAAAGCGGTAAGGCGCACAGGCATTAGGTGTAACTTTACATCTCCCATGAACGGCCAGGAAACCAGCACCCACAGCAGCGACAGAAACCCCACCGGAACAAAGACCAGCACCAGCATCGCGTCAAGCGTAATTACCCCGCCGCGGTACAGGGGGAACAAGCAGTAATAAGCCAGCGCCACGCCGCAGGCCGCGCACAGCACCGGGCTGAATTTTGCGGTTATGGTCATAGTAAACAGGCGCGGCTAATTGCCATCGGTTTCCCGCTTCGTAGCGACACTCACATCAACGGCTACACGTCCGTCCGAATCCAGAAGAGTACTCCTCGGCTGATCGCTATCCATTTGATCGCTGCCCGCGACTTCGCCGCCACTGGTGAGAGTCGTTATCTCGTCATCCATAACACGGAACGGCAATTCATCTTCGTCATCATCCGGCAGCATACCAAACACTTCGCTCAGAATATGATTTTTTAACTCCTTGGGCAGGGGTTCAGCCTCAATGCGCAGCACCGTGCGGTTGGAATCTTCCCGGTAGTTGGTCGAGCGGACAGTTCCGGTTATACAAACAGGAATATTGTTCAGCGCGAACTGAACCTTAACCCTTATACCCTCACCCGCCTTGCCGCCGACGGTAACCGCGCAGCCGGTGTCAGAAAGATCCTCCAGTAAGCATTTTAAACCCGGAACGGGTTCCAATTTATGCGATGGCTCATCAGATGGAACAAGGTACAGAAAAGCCGCCTTGTTCGTTTTTGCCCTGACCGATTTACGTTTTTGAGTACGGAACAGCGATTCGCCGTGGGCTATTTTGAGCGAAGAAATCCCCAACGAGTAAACCTCATCCAGCACTTCTGAATCAAACACGTAACCCGCGTCTTCCGCTCTCCAGAAGTAAACCGCGATTTTTACGCCCGTCCATGCGGTTGTAACAGGGCCTTTGCTGCTTACCGGGCGGGAAATGGTCATATATTGGCTGGTATTCTTTACCACATGGGAATCAAAGACCCCCGTTCCGACAACCAGTATCCGAAGCGCCTGGCCTTCGCTTATCTGGCGGGAATCGGCAATTTTGTTTTGCGCACGATTTTTGTTTACCTCGATTTTCTGCCGGTAGTCGTACAGTTTTGAGAGGAAATCACGGGTTCCCCGGTCCTCGCCTGCGCCGGACATCTTAACGCTGCGAACCAGAGAATGGATACATTTATCAAACTCGGTTTGGGACTCAAAAATAGAATCGGGGGGCTCAATGCCGCATTGGATAGTAAGCTGGCGAAGCATCTCTATTTCCTTGAGAGAAAACCCCGCTTCCTTGCCCCTGGAAAAAAATTGCATCCAGTCCGCCCCTCCTTCCTTTTTGGGGCGGGAAACAACGAGATAAAGCACCCCAAGGCCAATTACCGCTATAATGAGTATAGGCAAAATCTTACCTCACCTGTACAATTATAACTTATATGAGCACATTTGTCGAACCATTGATACTGTACGCGGTGCTTTTTTTCCGTATCTCCGCCGGAAGTCCGCCATCGGGGGAAGCGGTAGAATTTTCAGCCACGGTTGAAATAGCCCGTATCCTTTTGTATAACCTCCCCTCGCTGGCCCTGATTTGGTACCTCCTGCTCAGGGTAAAAAGCCTTAAAAAATGGGGCATATCCCTTCCGGGAAAAAACGACCTTATTCCGGCGGGTATCGCCCTCCCCGCCCTGGTGCTTATCGGGCTGACTATATCCATAGCTTCCCGCTACTTTAATGAAATACCTTCCGGCTCCCGTTTTCTGCCCCCGCCAGACTATCCCTCATGGGGGCTGCTGTTTGTTTCCTGCCTGAGTACCGCCTACCTTGAGGAAAGTTTTTTCCGGTTTTACCTGCTGTCAAAACGGGAGGAAATGGGGATAGGCCCCCACCGCGCGGTGCTGATTTCAACGTTGTCGTTCTCGATTTGCCATATCTACGAGGGCCCCTGGGGGTTTCTGAACGCGGCGCTTTCAGGCGTTCTGCTTGCCTATGTTTTTCTGCGCTACCGTTCCCTGCACGGCATAGCCTTTGCCCATGCCTTCTACAATGTGCTGGTATACGCCCTGGGCACGGTCTGACCCGATATAATCGGCACTACCCCAGGGTGGCGAGCATAATCGCCTTTATCGTGTGTTTGCGGTTCTCCGCCTGATCCCATGCGCGGCTTTGCGGGCCGTCTATCACATCGCGGGTAACTTCTTCGCCCTTGACCGCCGGCAGGCAGTGGAGAAAGATGCTGTCCGGCCGCCCGGTTTTATCCATCAGCGCCTGATTCACCTGATAGGGGGAGAGGAGCCGCACGCGCTCCGCTTTTTTGTCCTCCTCGCCCATGGATACCCACACATCGGTGTAGAGGGCGTCCGCGCCCGCTACGGCGGCGATGTCGGCGGTAACGGTTATCTGCGCGCCGGAAGCGGCGGCAATCGGGGCGCACGTTGTACGCAGGGCGTCGTCGGGGTTGAGCTGCGGCGGCGTGATAATGGTAAAATGCACTCCCAGTTTGGAGCAGATCACCATAAGGGAGCGGGCGACATTGTTCCGCCCGTCGCCCACATAACAGAGCGTCCTGCCTTTTACGGGGGAAAAATTCTCCTCAAGGGTCATAATATCCGCGAGGGCCTGGGTGGGGTGAAATTCGTCGGTCAGGCCGTTGTACACGGGAACGCCGGAATACTGCGCCAGCGTCCGGGCGGTTTCCTGTTTGTAGCCCCGGAACTGAATCGCGCTGAACATCCGCCCCAGCACCCGCGCCGTATCCTCAAGGGCTTCTTTTTCCCCCAGATGAATATCCGCCGTGGAGAGAAAGACCGGATGCCCCCCTTCTTCGCCAAAGGCCGTCTCAAAGGAGCAGCGGGTCCGTGTGGAACGTTTTTCAAACAGCAGGGCAATCGTTTTGCCGGCAAACCGCTGAAACAGCGCGTCGGTCTTTCTTTCGGCCTTGACCTGATGCGCAAGGCCCAGCAGATAGCGTATCTCCTCCGCCGAATAATCCAGCCAGGTAAGCAGGGACCGCCCTTTGAGTGTCACGGACATAAGCACCTCCGAAGTAGGTATTATATGATAATTTGGGGGGAATGGGGAAGAGCAGTTTGAACAGGATATGCCCCTTGACATAGGGAACGTAATCCATTATATTATGGTATTATGATACCATAAAATATAGGAGGGCAAAATGGCTTATTTTGGCAGGCTGCTGGAAGATACCATGAAAAGCACCGTAAAAACGAGGCCCATGGTGTATTTAAACGGCATGAGACAATGCGGAAAATCCACCCTGGCCCAGAATATATCCATGGGGAAAAAGCTGCATTATGTCACCCTTGATAATCCGGCTCATTTGTTTTTTGCCCGAAGCGATCCGGCGGGGTTTTTGCAGCAGCAGCCCAAAAATATGCTCAATGTAATTGACGAAATCCAGCTTGCCCCCGAATTATTTAAATACTTAAAAATAGCCATCGATGAAAACCGCCTTGCCCGTAAAAACCGCGCGTTGTATGTGCTGACCGGTTCGGCGAATATATTTGCCCTGCCCAAACTTGCCGACGCGCTGGTTGGGAGAATGTCGGTTTTAACTTTGTACCCGTTCTCGGTATCTGAAATAAAAAAGACGGGCGTCAATTTTTTGGAAAAGCTGTGGAAGGATAACTTACTGCCCCGGAAATATACCCGCGCGAACATGGTGGGCATAATCTCGAACGCGACTTTTCCCGAAATTGCCCTGGACCGGAAAAAAGATCGCTACCAATGGTTCAACGACTATCTGACCACCCTGCTGCAAAGAGATGTCCGCACCCTTACCGATATCAGGAACCCCGACAACGTGTATCAATTACTGGTCTCGCTTGCGCAACGGGCGGGCGGTTTGTTGAACAACGCCAATGTTATGAAGGAAACCGGGCTTGACGCGAAAACATACGAAAAATACAAGTCCCTGTGCCATAACACGTTTCTTACGTTTGAAATTCCTTCATGGTCAAAGCCCAACAAGCTGAATAAACGATTTGTAAAACAAAAAAAACTGTATTTTACCGATACCAGCCTGTTATGCCACATCATGCAAAGAACCATGGAAGACATTTACCAAAACGACAAAACGGCAATGGGGCATATATTCGAAAATTTTGTCGCCACTGAAATTATGAAGGCGGCAAAATCGCGCGGCTCATTCAGCGTATCTCATTTTAATCCGGTACAAAATCAGGGGAAGGAAGTGGATTTTGTTATCGAAAACAAAGATGGAAAAATGATCGGGATAGAAGCTAAACTTGACGGCACCATCAATGAGAAAGACTGGTCAAACATGAACGCCTTGCGGGAAACGATAGGGAGCCGTTTTGTAAAAGGCGTCATTGTTTATACCGGAACTGAACTTATTCAGGTAAGCCGGAATATTTGGGCCGTGCCGGTGAATTATCTGTGGGAGCCGTAGGGCTGCCTTTTTCCCCTTCTATATCGCTTCCAGCCTGCTTTCCAATTCTTCAACCGCCTCGTCAGAACGGTAATAATCCATGATTTTTTTCGAATCGTGGTTATATTTCTTATACACTTTTTCAGTTTGTATAAATAATCCTTTTTCCGTAAATATCCATGATTCTTGCCGCCTCGCGGTTATGTTATACGCTCTTCTGAGTTTTAGTAAATATTCAGGTGAATATTCCGCTATTTGTACCCCATCTAACGTTTCAACCTTAATAGAAATTACATTTCTATATTGCGGCCGTCTTGTATCAAAAGCAAAAACCGTTCCCGCTCGTAATATATCATTGCTTGCAATAATGTTTCCTTTGTGATCGCATTGGGTTATAACAACTATTGTACCCCTATATCCATTGGTAAAAAATACATCGCCGCCTAAATCACAAGAGGCAAATAATAACCATATAAAAAGAAAACCGTATATTCTCCGGCGTATCCGTGGGTAATTATCTGCCTCTAAAACCATAAAATCCTCAATATATGCCTATATTGTACCCATTTTGGGGGCAGGCGGCAAGCAAAATATGCCGATAATGCAGTATGGTGCAAATGGCTTTTTTTCTCCGGTTTAAGCATCAGTTGCAGCGCATTAGGCCCAAACTGGTCCCCCGTTTGGAAGATGCGGCTGCCCGTGCGGTTGAACAGGCCGGGGGGAAAGTTACCGGGGAACACGGTTTGATACGGGCCGTTTTTAACGAAAATTCTCTGGGATTCTGGATCGATATTCTACTGCTTATCGAGACGATGACGAAAACGATAGAAAAAGCCTCGGCCGATCTGCACGGGTACTCGCTGGTGGTGGGAACGGGTTTGCCTGACACGCCCCACTTGTGCCGCTTCCTGGCAGGCGGAAAAGGCGGGGTCTTTTTTGATAAAACCGTAACCGAGGCAATGCGCCCCTACATCACCATGGAAGAACAGGGAAAATGGACGGCGACGGTAGAAAAATACGGCATTGGGCCCTATTCCCGCCTCAGCGAAATAAAGGTTTTTGTCCCTACGGTAAAGCTCGAATTCCCTCCAAATAAAAATACCGAGGCAGCAGAGCCGGGGCAGCAGCCCGCTGTCCTGATCGCCAGCCAGTCGTTTGAAGGGAAACGCGATAAACTCTACCTGCGGGTTGCCGGTTTTTCCAGTCCCAGCGAGAATGGGGATTTCTCCCCCCTGTTTGTCCGCTTTGGCTATGGGGGAATCATCCCGCTCACCGATTCATGGGCAGGCTGGATGCAGCCCCCATCGCCGGAAAAAACAATGTACACCGCGTGGGAATTTCTGTTCCGGCAGCGGCTCCGCGACAAGCCTTCGGCCTTTGCCGTCCGTATCGCCTGCCGTTTCTTCACGTCGCTGCTTGATATGTACCGCGGCCTTGCAAAGACCAAAGATAAAATTCCGGTGATTATTCTCGAAAACATCCAGGATGCGGGGCCGACGATAGCGCATATCGTCGTAGAATACCTGCGCGGACAGGGCGATGTGCTGCTGTTGGGAACCTGCACCGGAGAGCTTACCGACGAGGTAATGGCGAAATGGAATCCGCTGTTCCCCCAACTGACCAGAGTCAACCCTGAAGAAGAATCCGACCAAAGGCTGCCTGACCTGCCCATCGATCTGTGGGAGATTGGTTACGCCTGTTTATTGCTGGGGCGGTATTTCCCGCCCGATCTGATTCCGCGGCTGCTCGAAGAAGCGGGTAAAAGTTCCCTGTCGATTTCCCGCGCGCGCTCGCTGCTGTACACCCTCAGGGCAACCGACACGCCGCTTGACCCGCGCCCCTGGCACCGGCAGTTTCAATACCGGGCGGAAACCGTTTTGGAGGGCCGCACCGGCCGCATCCGGCAAATGGTTCGCGGCCGCCTGCTTGCATGGGTAGCGCAGCGGAAGATAGACCCCTGCCTGCACCTGCTGGAAATACTGAAAGAACTGAACAGCGCGGAAAATATCGATGACAGCCTGATTTTGGAGTCCATTCACGGTGAAATCGCCGGCGCCGACAAGGCGACACTTGAGAGTATCCGCTGTAACGGGATACAGAACGCCATAGCCGGCCCCGCCCGCACCCCCACACTGCGCTATATACTGGAAACCCTGCTTGCCCTCCATTCCGGCAACGTGCAGAATATCCACGCCGCCTTTGCCGCTGTGCCTCCCGATTGTTCCGCATTCCCGCTGCTTAAAGCCCAGGTGTTGATTAACCAATCCCTGTACCGCCTCGGCCTGCGCGACATTGAGCCTGCCACGGAAGCGGTAAAAGAAGCCTCCATGCTCTGCCAGGGACGCGGCATCCACCTTGCCCAGGTTTACCGCCTGTTCGCGCTGACCAGCCTGCTGCGCCAGCGGATTAGCGAAACCATCGACTACCTTGGATTTGCCCTGGAAAACGCCGCGAAATCCGGCAGTTTTCAGGATATAGGCATGGCGGCGTATTATGCCGCTTCGGTACAACTGCTGTACGGCAATTTGTCGCGGGCAAAAAACCTGGCGGAAAAAGCGTGGCGGCACTTTCTCAAAGCCGGAAACCCCGAATGGGCCGACCGCTCCCGTTTCCTGATGGGAAGGATCATCTTTGAAATCGGCTTCTACCAGCAAGCCGCCGATCTTTTTGAAGGTATCCGGCAGAATCCCGAAGGCGCCTATTCCCCGGAGAAAGACGGTTTGCTTGAAGCGTGGGCTTACCGCGCGAAAGCCTGCTGCGGTTCGTTCCAGAACCCCAGACCGCAAGGCGGACGCGACGCCGATCTGTTTGAGATTGAAGCCCTGTGCCTTGCCGGTAACTATTCCCGCGCGGCGGAACTTTCCGGCGCTGCCTCCTCCCTCTGGGGCGATGACTTCTTCAGCGTTGAACGTCCCGATTGGCGCAGCGGCTTTGCCCAATGCGAGTTACTGTGCTTTTCATGGGACGATCTGCGCAGCCGTATGCTCAACGCGCATCATTCCATCGCCCAGGCTGAAGCTTCCCCTGCCAACGGCGAAGACGCCCTGCGCACCATGCAGCGCGTACTGCGCAGCGGGCAATTCCCCGAAATTGACCCCTGCGACGTTTTCTACCATTACGCATGGTACCGCGTTCTGCAGCAGACCGGCTCAAGCCAGGTTGACATCAGCACCGCGGTCAGCGTCGCCTTCAAGCGCCTGCAAAGCCGCGCCGCCCGCATAGACGACGCGGAAACCCGCCGCC
>JGI24698J34947_10002424_pt1 | contig 10043 bp, 11 predicted proteins | sample TergutMp193P3_FD_34947 | JGI IMG/M metagenome (IMG submission 34947) | reverse complement strand
CTCAAACCCAGGTCTAAAGTCAGCGCGTAATTGCCCCGTGGAAAGGAATCGCCCGCAGAAAAAACGTTGAACAAATTGGAGGTGAAACCTATTCCAAGATTAATTCCCGCATACATATCACCACGCTGATGTTTGAACAACTCAGCCGAAAACACACTTCCGGTCAAAACAAAAATTAGCAAAAAAGCCCAAAAAAATCTCTTTGCCATGTTAGCCCTTTAACGAAAATGATGCAAAAAACGCGGCGTCTTTTTATCTTATATCAAAATAGCAATTATAACAATACTTGTCAAGAATTCGCATTGGGGGCTATACTTTCGCCTATGGGTATCTGGGATCGCCTGGAAAGCGTGCTTAAAAGTTATCTCAACGACGGTAAAGAGACGGTCTTCACAGGAAGAGGCGCCAGAAGGCAAGGCGACCCGGATGTGGACGCCGCTTACGAAGAACTCGACGATTTTCTTAAGGGTAACGACAGCAAAGCCAAAGAAAAGTCAAAAATATGGGACGATGAAAAAGAAAAAGCCGCGGAAAAGAAAAGGCCGGTGCCGGAGGAAATACGGCGGGACTTCGCGGAGCTTGGCCTTACGCCTGAGGCATCGCCTGAGGAATGCAAGGAGGCTTACAAAAAGCTCCTCAAAATACACCACCCTGACCGCCACGCCAACCACGAGGGCAACTTGAAGAAGGCCACCGAAAAGACGGCCCGCGTCAACGCCTCATACGACCGCCTTGAAGCATGGTTCAGGATTCGTCCCGGCCCGTGAGTTTCCGGTAGAGGGTCTTGCGGCCAACACCCAGGATTTCCGCTGCCTTGCTCTGATTGCCCTTTTGCGCCGAAACGGTTTCAAGGATGATGATCTTCTCGGCTTCTTCCATGCTGGTTCCCAAAGGGATGCGTATCCAGCCATCGTCGCTGCCCTTTCGCAGGGTCGGGGGGAGGTCTTCCTCGGTGAGGAGGCTGCCCCTGGACATGACCACCGCGCTCTCCATGCAGTTCCGCAATTCGCGCACGTTGCCGGGCCAGTCGTAGGCGTACAGGCAGGAACGGGCCTTGTCGTTTATGCCCTCGATTTTCTTGCCATTTTCCTCGGCAAACTCCTTGAGGAAGGCGGTAATGAGGAGGGGGAGGTCGTCCTTGCGCTCCCTGAGCGGGGGGACGTGGATGTTTATCACGTTGAGGCGGAAGTAGAGATCCTCGCGGAAATTGCCCTTCTCAATTTCGGTTTTGAGGTCCTTGTTGGTGGCGGCGACGATCCGCACGTCGGTCTCGATGGTTTCCTCGCCGCCCACCCGCTCAAACTTCTTCTCCTGCAAGACGCGCAGCAGCTTGATCTGGAGGTTCTGATCGATTTCGCCTATCTCGTCGAGGAAGAGCGTGCCTTCGTTGGCCAGCTCGAAGCGGCCGCGCTTCCTCGCCGAAGCGCCCGTGAACGCGCCCTTCTCGTGCCCGAAGAGTTCGCTTTCGAGGAGGCTTGAGGCGAGGGCCGCGCAGTGGACTTTGATGATGGGCTTGTCCTTCCTCGGCGAAAGGCTGTGGATGGCGTCGGCGACGAGTTCCTTCCCCACGCCGGACTCGCCCGTGATGAGAATCGAGGCTTTTGTGGGGGCCGCCCTGCTCGTGGTATCGTAAACCCGCCGCATGGCTGCGCTCGAGCCGATTATCGCCTGGAAGCTCTTCCCCTTTTCCAGCTCTTCCAAAAGGCGCTTGTGCTTGAGGCTGAGTTCCCTGTTGCCCATCGCCTGCTTCACGATGAGCGAAAGGTAATCCAGGTTGACCGGCTTCGTGAGGAAGTCCCACGCGCCCATACGCATCGCCTTGACCGCCGCCTCGACCGTCCCGTGGCCGGTGAGGATGATGACCGGGGTGCCGGGGCTTTCGGCGAGTATCTTCGCGAGCAGTTCTTCCCCGGAAAGGCCGGGCATCCTGAGATCGGAGATCACGAGGTCGATGTCGCCCTTCTGGAAGCGCTTCAACGCGACGCTCCCGTCGGCGGCGGTCTGAACCTCGTGACCGTCCAGCTCAAGCGCGGCGGCGAGCCCCTCGCGGATATTCTTCTCGTCCTCGGCCACAAGAATGCGGTATTTCATTGAGGGAATTTTAGCATGGACGGGGAATAAAATAAACTACGAGAGAAGAAGAAAAACCACGGAGGGCGAGGAGGGAAGTGGTTAAATTTTACTCCCCTATTCCCATGCTCCCTTCATAAGCTATCATCTTCCTCTCCACCTGCGGCTTGGGCAGGGCGATTGTGAAGACGGTCCCCTTCCCTTCACGGGACGAGACGATGACTTCCCCTTGGTGCTCCTTGACGATCTTGAACAGCACGGTAAGGCCCAGACCCGTGCCGCTTTCTTTCGTGGTGAAGTAGGGCTCGAAAATCTTCGACAGGTTTTCCTCGGATATGCCCGTCCCCGTGTCGGCGATGATGATAAAGACTTCCTCTTCCATGTCTGCGGTGGTGATGGTGAGTTTCCCGCCAGAGGTCATGGCGGCTTCGGCGTTTTGCACCACGTTGAGGAGGGCCTGCTTCATGAGGCCAAAGTCGAAGTCGACCGCGCCGATGTTTTCATCCAGGTCGAGGACGCATTCAATGCCTGATTTTTCCAGTTCCAATGAAACGAAGTCGGCAAGCTCTGTGACGAGCTCGTTGACATTGCCGCGCCGCATCTGGGCGTTTACCGGCCTGACCGCGAAGAGAAAGTCCACGACGATGCCGTTCAGGCGGTCAATCTCCTCGTTTACGACTTTCAGGTATTTGTCGATTTGGCGGAAATACCTGAACGGCTCGCACTCAGAACCCGCCACCTCGTTATGTTTAGCGCATAACGCTTCCTGCCCGGTGGCGGCCTTCTGGATCAACTGAACGTGGATCGAGAGCGCGCCGAGGGGATTCTTGATTTCATGTGCGACCCCCGCGGCAAGGGTGGTGAGGCTGGCGAGGCTCTCCATGCGCCGCATTTTGGCCTCGCGGCTGCGCCTCTCGGTGATGTCGTCAATGAGGACGAGGGAGCCTGAGACCTGGTAATCCTGTACCATAGGCATGACGCTGAAACTGAGAAGCCTGTCCATCCCGTTGACATCGACGCTGAACTCCTTCTCTTCGACGTTGTCCCCGGCGGCAAGGGTTCGGGCAAGAAAATCCGCCACGGTTTCATCCGGGATAACGCTCCAGACGGTTTCCCTGCCCTGCTCATAGGATGCAATCGAAAGGAGGCGGCGGGCGGCCTTGTTCGCGATTATCAGGTTGTTGCCGGAGTCACAGACAAGCACCCCCCTTATGAGGGAATCCATCACCGTTTCGAGGCGGTCGATTTCCTCCGATGCCAAAACAAGCAGGTCCCGAACCTGTTCTGGCGCAAATTTGTCGGCCTTCTGCAGCGCCCTTTTGATGAACGGCCTCATCGCTCTGCCATCCCCCTGCTCAAATCGGTAAAGAGTTTCTCCAGAACCGGCGCGGGCCGCAGATTATAGGTTCCCACGGCGCTTTCTGCCCAGCCGCAGCACGCAGCCCAGATTTCAAAAAACGAGGAGCGGGGAAGAACCATTTCATCGTTTTTGTTTTGGGGCGGTGTGGGGACTGCCCTCTGGCTCTTGGAAACTTGTTCAAGCAGATAATTAAGGAAGCGCGAGAAGAGGGAGCGCACCTCGAACTTGCCGGCCTTTTCAAGGATCAGGGCGATGACTGGGCCGGAATCTTCCTTCGGCCTTCCGAAGCCCGCGGCTTCCGCTTTGGGGGCGCTGTACTTGCCCAAAAGAACCACCTCGCCGGGGAGGGAGCGGTCGCCATGTTTGGCAAACAGGGCCGCCTTGTAGGCGACGGAAGCGGCGAAGTAAGACGCGAGCGCCTCAAGCGTGGCGGCTGAAACGGGGAGGAAGGAATCGAGGTAAGAGGCGAGCCCGGTCGAAGCCGCTTCTTCCGAAGCGGCCTTGTCCCTGAAAACCCTCTTTATAACATCGGCCTCGACATCCGCGCCCCTGGCATTAAAGCGATAGGGCCTGAGGCGGGAGAGTATGGTCGGTAGCAGGCTGCCTGGCCGGGCGCTGGTGAGGACGATGCGCAACCGGGCGGAGGGTTCCTCGAGGAGTTTGAGCAGGGAGTTGCGGCCCTCTTCCTGCATGCGGTCGGCGTTCTCGATGACGAGGAGTTTTTCCCTGCCGGAGGGTGCAAGGCGGCACCACCATGCCGCGCGCCTCAACTGGGCGATGGGGATGGTCTCGCCCATGCCTTCGGACTGGAGCTTCACGGCGTCTTTCTTTATTCCCTCGACTAGCTTTTCGGCGGCTTCTTTGGCGCCGGCAAAAGAAGAAAGCTCATCCAGCTCTTCCTCAAGGGAATTGACGAGGGAGGAAATCTTTCCTGCCTTCGGATCATCTTCCCATAAGACCGGACTAAACCTGAGAAGGAGCTTTCGTACCGAGCGGATAAAGAGGAGGCGACAGGGTGAGGATGAGGATTTCTCAAGAAGAGCGGCTTCCCGTAGAAAGGCTGCGGCGGAAGCTGCGATTTCCGCCGGGAAATCCTTCCTCCCCATGCAGAGAATATCACCGTGGATGAGAAGCCTGTGGCGGGCGCAGGCCGGGCAGGCGCAGTTCCACTCGGCCGCATTTTCGCAGGAAACGACCCGTCCCAGCTCCAGCGCCGCCGTCCCCTTCCCCGACGCGGGAGGCCCGGAGAAGAGCATGGCCCGGCTGAGGGTATTCGCCCTGATATCATCAATCAACTGGCCCGAGGCGCTCTGACCAAGCACATTCTCAAACACTTTCTTCGCCTATACAAAAGTGGTGAAGGGAAGCAGGAAATCTGCAAAAACGCTCTCGCCTATGATGCTTGAGGCGTCAAAGAGCGGCTGAACGCGGATAACGAAAAGGATGAGGGTCGTGATGGCAAGCCCTTCGATTGCGCCGAATATCACGCCAAGGATCTTGTCCAGGGATTGCAACCTTGCCCCCTCGATCACGTCTTTGAGGAGACGCTTCAGCAATTTGAGAACCGCTGTAACGATGATGAAAATCGCCACGAAGGCGAGAACCTCCGGCACGACGCGCACATTCTCCAGGATTTTCGTCCGGATAAACGCCCCGCCCGCAGCATAGAAAAGAACCCCCATCCATAGCGCCAAAATTATGGTAGCCCATGAAAAGAGTTCCTCGACGAAGCCCTTAAAATACCCGTGGATAACCATCAGGAGTATGAGGGCTATGAAGACATAATCAATAACCGCCAAATTACTCATTTTACCTCCGATATTCTATCAATAATTTCTTTCGCGATAAACGCCGCCGCGTCCGGCTTCCCGATCTTCGCCTCTCCCATGGCCCGGCGCTTCTCAGTGTCCTCCGCGAGGGAAGCGACGAGCGCGGAGAGTCTCGCTGCGGCGTCTGCTTCGGCGTCATCCGGGATGAAGCAGATCGCGGCGCCCGCTTCCCCGAAAATCCTCGCGTTCTCTACCTGGTCCCCCCTCGTCCCCGAGCCCCGGAGCGGTATAAGCACCATTGGCTTGCCGAGGCTTTTGCACTCCCAGATTGTGCCCGCGCCGCTCCGGCAGAGCACCAGTTCTGCAGCCGCTATGATGTGCGGTATCTCGTCCCTGAAATAAGCGTAGGGTTTGTAGCGGGCGGACACTTCACTTGCCTCATCATTCTCACCGGTCTGGTGGACGACGGTGTAGCGTTTCGTCAGTTCAGGGAGGGCTGCCCTCACCAGGGCGTTAACCTCAAGGGAGCCCGAGCTTCCGCCAAGGACGAGCAGCACCCTTTCGTCCTCCCCAAGGCCCAGAAAGGCGCGGCCCTTCGCGGCGTCCGCACCGGCGAATTCGGTCCTGATGGGGTTCCCTGAGACGCTCACCTTTCCCGCCGAGCGGCCCTTGTAGAAGGCGGCCGATTCTTTGTAGGGGATGAAAATCTTCTCCGCGAAGCGCGAATTTAACCGAGTCGCCAGGCCCGGCGAATAATCCGATTCGTGGGTAAAGACGGGTATGCCAAGCGTCTTGGCGGCGGCACAGGGCGGGACGCTCACAAAGCCCCCTTTGGAAAACAACAGCGCCGGGCGTTCCTTCTTTAGAACGCGCCGGGCCGCAAAGAAGCCTCTGGCGATTCTGAAAACATCGGAGACATTCCGCAGTGAGAAATTGCGCCTGAATTTCCCGGAGGGGATACCGAAGAACTCCATCCCGGCGTCCTCCACAATCTTCCTGTCCATCCCGGAGTCCGCCCCAATCCAGAACAGGCGGCAGGGTAAGGAGGCTTTTGCAGCCGAAGCAATGGCAAGCCCCGGATAAATATGCCCCCCGGTGCCGCCCCCGGTAAACGCTATGGAAACCATAGTAAAAGACTAAAAGATTTTCGCCCTTTCGGCAATAAGAGCGATACAAAAAGCCGCATGAATTGACGCAGAGACCTTGACCCGAATCCACTAATTGTGTATTTTGTTAGATCTTCGGGCCGTTAGCTCAGTAGGTAGAGCATCGCCCTTTTAAGGCGGTGGTCGGAGGTTCGAATCCTGCACGGCTCAACAGACAAGAACATAGGACACATGGTTCACCCAAATGACACCGGGGAGGAGGTTTGAATCTACAAGACATATCCGTAAAATATCCTGAAGCGCCGATAATTGTCGCTATGGCTGAAAGCGCCTGGGTTGGAAGCCGTAAAGCGGCAAAGATTGAATTCTCCCTGTCTGACAGGCTGAAAATAAAACTCACAGAACTTTTGGGGAAGGAAGTAGACAAGGTTTTTATAACTGATAGCGATGCCCGGCATATCAAGAAACACCACGGGCAAAATGAAGACAAGCGAGGGCAGGTGGATATAATACCAGCTGACTTTGCGCTTATTCCTGTTGTTCTGAATGAATACGACACCGCAGAACATACCGGAGAAGACAAGATAGGCAATAAGAAACTTTTCTTTACCAAAAAAATCGAAGGGATGGTTTATCTTGCAAGTATTGAACGGGGAAATAATCAGATAGGGGTTATAACCATATGGAAAACGAAAAATTGAAAAAGCCCGACTGGGTGTCTAATGTTTGGCAAAGCCCCCCTAGACCGAACGTCCTAAACGACCCCAGCCAGCTATAAAAAATATAATCCGGAACTGTTTGTGTGTCAAGTAAATTTTCCTGACAAACGGCATAAAAAGGACGCTGGTCTGTGACGGCGTGGTGCCTTTCGGCCCTCTACATCCATCCCGCTAGGCGTCCTTATTTTTAGTATCACGGTAAATCATCGAAATGTCAAGGCTATCAGTAGTGTATCTAATCATAACTCCTTATGTACGATACCGGGGGAGGGAAAATAGCCAACTTTGCCAGAGTTAGTTATTCTGTATTATCGCTCTTATGTCGGTTACAATATCTGTGGGTAAGTTGAGCGTTTTCCAGGTTTGTGGAGTTGCCCTGGCTGTAGGGCTTGATGTGGTCAACCTCTGAGTCCTCAATTGCCATGATCCTATTCCCGCAGAGCTTGCATGTTGGGTCTTCAATAAAAAGCTGTTTTTTAACGGCATAGCTGAAAGTCCTTGGGGAAGGTGGAGAACCTTTGATGATTGAGTCCATAATGTCAAGCCATTTTTTGAACCGGGTGTTCATCTGCTCTCTGCCGCTTGTTTTCAACTCTATGGCGTCTATAAATTCTTGATCGTTGCACATAAGATCCAACATGGCTTCCCGTATTTCGTCGTAATGGCCTTGCAATTCGCTTTGTTCGTACAGGGCAAAACCGCACATCTGGACATCAAACAGAGACATATTGATCCGGCTGGCAACCCATGACCCATCACGATCAGTTTCTGATTTTCCGGGATTAAAGCGCCGGAATGCGTTCGTCCCAAATACTGAGAAGCATAGATCGACGCTTTTTCTAAATCGTTTCCGGTACTCATCGGCTTTGGCGTTTGATAAATTACGGTGTTCGCTCATCTCTCTATTGAGGAATTTCTTCATGCTTGGCCGGTAAAGACGGACATCTTTTTCAGAAAGAGCGAAAAACCGTAGAATCATGCCGCGATAGAACATACGGTTTTTATAATTCGGCTTTCTGATAAGGTTTTCAAATACTGCATCGTTGGAAAGCTCATCCAGCAGGTCAATATACGGTCCACGGTAGACCGAATTCCTGATTTCATCGATTCTATGAAGTCATCAATGTAGGTAGCCCATTCCTGTACGGATAGCAGAGGGAAACGGGGAATAAGCCCCTTACTACGCCTATTGTGGACTTTTTACCAGATACGTCCGCTCAGGCTACCGAGGCGTCGCTTTGTTCCATCTGGAAAATGTAGCCGCTTTGGACACACATATCGAAAAGGGAGCGTGTCATGGATTCTTCAATGATCTTCTCATCCCCATCGTTAATACGGGTAATGCGAATTTTATAGCCTTCGTCGTTCTCGGAAATAATGTCGAGATACTCAACCCTGCCTGTACGGCACTTAATGCAGTAACGTTTCACGCTGTTCCTCCGTTGTAAGTTTTATACGTTATATCTTTTATCGGAAAAAAAAATAAAAAGTTTATGGTATACTCTCCCCATGAGATTCAGGCTTGAATGGTTCAACGACGATGATTTTTGGAAATTTTACGCGCCGATCATATTTGACGAGAAGCGTTGGTCGGAGGTGGGAGAGGTGGCGGACGGCGTAACCCGTCTCGCGGGGCTCAGCCTTTACGGCGAAAATGCAACGGCAACCGCCGAAGCGAACGCCGGGGCGGCCGGCCCACGGGTGCTGGATTTGTGCTGCGGGATGGGGCGCATAACGGCGGAGCTGTCCCGCAGGGGTTTTTCTGCGACCGGCGTGGATTTTACCGCTCCCTACCTGGAGGCCGCCCGCGAAGACGCCGCCTACGAAAGCCTCGATATAGAGTACGTCCAGGCCGACGTGCGCTCTTTCAAAAGGCCCCTCTTTTTTGATACTGCGGTCAACCTCTACGTGTCCTTCGGCTATTTTGAAAATCCTGCCGACGATCTCCTTGTGGCGCGTAACGCGTTTGAGTCGCTTAGGCCGGGCGGGAGCTTCATCATCGAGACGCTGGGCAAGGAGCTGGCGGTAAGGGATTTCACGCCGGGGGAATGGTTCGAGAGGGCAGGCTTTACGGTGCTGACCGAATACGAGGCGGTGGATTCCTGGGCCGCTTTAAAAAACCGCTGGATCCTGATTCGCAACGCCGACTCTGGCCAGGAAGCGGACGCCCTTCCCGCGAGAATCGAGAAGACCTTCACCCAGCGGCTCTACTCGGCAACGGAACTGCGCGCCCTGCTCTTTGAGGCGGGTTTCTCAGTCGTGGAGCTATACGGCGGATGGGACGAGCGTCCCTACGATCAGGACGCGGATATGTTGATTGCCGTGGGGAGGAAGGGAATGGAAGAGTGAAGGAAGAATTTTCCCACGAACCTCACGAACGGCATGAATAAAAACCAGGGAGAAAACACTTGAAAAATCCGCGTGAAAATGGAAAATTTGTCCAAAAAGGTGCCAGGCACTGTTTTTGAGGGTAGACAATGGGGAAGCTGGATTTCACGGTTGTCGAAAACAAAGAGGATAAGCCCGTTTTTTGTCATATCGAGCGACTACGATAAAAACACAAAGGACTTTCAGCTTTTTGTCGGGGCCTTGATTGAAAACACCAGTATTGAAACATTCACTATTCCGAAAGGGATTTACGGAAAGGTCACTATAAAACCCAAAATGGGGTTAATGTGGGGCTTGTCTATTGGTGAAGCAAAAAGGACGTTCTATACGGAATGGCTGCTAAAATCCGATTACACGCCCTTAAATATGGAATACGAATATCATACCGAGATTAGCAAGGGAAAAAATCCACAGATTGATATTCTCTTTTCTATTGAGGCGCATTAAACAGGCAGCCACCCTCACCTCCCTTCCCTTGCTCCCTCACTCCCCTATTCCCCTAATCCCCTCTCTTGTTATAAAATAAAACCAGCGAACCTTAGTTCGATGTTCGAGACATTAGCTCATCCGGATAGAGCAGCTGCCTTCTAAGCAGCAGGTGGGCCGTTCGAGTCGGCCATGTCTCAAACAA